>Ga0209596_1001785_pt1 | contig 18170 bp, 23 predicted proteins | sample M_130807_MF_Meta_FD_187314 | JGI IMG/M metagenome (GOLD analysis project Ga0209596, IMG submission 187314) | Freshwater microbial communities from Lake Montjoie, Canada to study carbon cycling - M_130807_MF_MetaG (SPAdes) (version 2) | ecosystem: Environmental > Aquatic > Freshwater > Lake...
CTCCGAAGGGAGCGCGAGGGCGAAGCCCTCGCAGAAGGGCGGGTGGGTGGGCACAACACCTCCGGCGCGAAGCGCCGCCCTTATTCCGCGGACCTCGAGTCACAACAATCACCACGCGGCTGCTCAACCACACGAGGTCGCGCCAACCCACGCCCGCACGTAGCCTCCGAGTGCGCGCGTTGCGCGAGGAGTGGGACCGCATGCACGACTACGTCCGCGCCATCATCCTCGGCGTCATCCAGGCCCTCGCCGAGTTCCTGCCCATCTCCTCCTCCGGCCACCTCGTCCTCGCACCCAGCCTGCTCGGCGGCGGCGCGTCGAGCCTCACCTTCGACGTCGGCCTGCACGTCGGCACCCTCAGCGCCACCGTTATCTACTTCTGGCGCGAGTTCTGGGACATCACCACCGCCGCCGTCCGCGCGATCGCCCGCCATGGCGCGGCCATCTCGAGATGGGACGTACGAGCGCGCCTCGGCGCATGGATCATCCTCGGCACCATCCCCGCCGTGATCACCGGTGCACTCCTCGACGCCTTCATCGAGGAGCACGTCCGCCAGCCCTGGCTCGTCGGCGCGTTCCTGCTCGGCTTCGGCCTGCTGCTCGGCCTCGCCGATCGCGCGGCCTCACGTCGCAGCGGCGAGGAAAACGTCGGCGCGAAGGACGCGCTGCTGATCGGTGCGGCCCAGGCAATCGCGCTGCTGCCCGGCGTCTCGCGCGCCGGCATCACCATCACCGCCGCGCGCTTCCTCGGCTTCGACCGTGTCACCGCGACGCGCTTCTCGTTCCTGCTCTCAGTGCCCGCGATCGCCGGCGCAGCCGTGCTCACACTCACCAAGGCCGTCGTGCATCACGAGCCGCTCGACATCGGTGTCCTGCTCGCAGGCGCCATCACCTCAGCCGTGCTCGGCGCGATCGTGATCCACTTCCTGCTGCGGTATCTGTCGACGCACTCGCTGCGCCCGTTCGTGGTCTATCGAGTCGTGCTCGGTCTGCTCGTAATCGCACTCTCACTGAGCGGCCGCATCTAACAGAGGTGGAGGCGATCGCCTCCACCTTCCGGCGCCCGTCCCAGAAGAGACATCGGTCGGTGTCGTCGCCTCACCACACCCGAAGCTGGGCGAGAGCCCTACGACAGTAGGGCGAAGCGCACCTTGTTGATCTCGATCGGCGCCTGCGTCACCAGCACGCCATCCACCTCGATCACCGGGATCTCGAGCAGGTAACGCTTCGCCAGCTCCGGGTCCGAGTGAATGTCGACCTCGGTCCAATGGAATGGCCGCCCGCGCTGCAGCGAGCGCAGCGCATCCGCGGCCTGCTCGCACAGGTGGCACCCCGGCGACGAATACAGCACCACCTCATGCACCGGGTGGTTCGAGTGCGACGACGTCACCGCTAGCGACCGGTGCGCTGCACGGGAATGCGGTTTGCGGGCATCGTCGGCTCCACCGCCTCCGGCGGGCGACGCAGTGCGATCAGCAGCAGCGGCAGCGCCACGATCGCAGTCAGCACTGAGACCAGTTGTGGCGTGCGCAGCCCGAACGCGATCACCTCCGAGTCAATGCGCAGCATCGTGAGGAAGAACCGCGTCACCGAGTAGCCATAGAGGAACGCGAAGAACGTCAGCGCAGGCCGCCGCGCGAACACGCGCGTGAACAACCAGTACATCACGCCCATCATCGCGAGCAGCACGAACAGCTCGTACGTCGTCGCCGGATGCACCGGCAGGAAGTTCACGTCCGGCTGCGCCTCGCACACGAAGCCTGGTGAGATCGGGTTCGTGTACGTCACTGCCCACGGCAGGTTCGTCACGCGCGCACAATGCTCGCCATTCACGAGGTCGCCGAGCCGCCCGATCGCCAGCCCGATCACGATGCCGAACGAGGCAATATCCAGCCCGCGCGCGATCGGATAGCCGCGCCACTTCGCGAACAGCGCCGCCCCGATCAAGCCACCGAGCACCGCACCCCACACCGAGATGCCACCCTCGTTCAGTGCGAGGATCGAGAGCGGCGACTGGCTGTAGTACTCCCAGTGCTCCGCCACATATAGCGTCCGCGCGCCGAGGATGCCGAACGGCACGCCTACCAGCGCCAGCGTGTACGCCTCGTCCGGGTCGTAGTGCACCCGCTGCCCCATGCGCAGCGCCAGCTGCACGCCCGTAAGAATCCCGATCGCCGTGAACAGTCCGTGCCACGTCAGCACGCTCACGATGTTCGGTGACCACGGAATCTCGATCGCGAGCAGAGGAAGCAACGAGAACGGCACGAGCGCTCCTATCGAACGACCGCACGATCGTACACGCGCGCTCGGCTACGAGTTCGCGCGACCACGCTTCCTGGCCACATCCGCAGCGGCACGGTGTGCGCGCTCTGCATACTCATCTCGAGTCGCCTCGATGCTCGCCTCGGCGCCATAGCGATGCCGCAGCGCGGCGAGGATCAGCCGATCGAGCAGTGCCGGGTTCTTCGGAAGCACCGACCCGTGCAGGTACGTCCCGATCGCCTCGCGGTACACCGCGCCCTCAGTGCCGTCGTCGCCGTTGTTGCCAAAGCCATGCCGCACCCACGCGAACGCCAGTGCGCGTGGCCCCAGGTACGTGCGCCCGCCGTGGTTCTCGAACCCCACGAGCTCGCCCACCCCTGCGAGATCAGACTGCGCGAGCATGTCCCCGATGCATCGAGGCATCCCCGGCGCCGGCGCCACCGTCGTCACGTCGAACAGCCCGACCCCCGGCAGCTCCTCGCCCGCGCCCGTGCGATAGAAGTTCCCAAACAGCTGGAATCCCCCACACACCGCGAGCATCGCCGTGTACGAGTCCGCCCACGCGCGCAGCGCCGAGCCCTTCGCCGCAAGGTCCGGCGCGATCCGCCGCTGCTCGCGGTCCTGCCCCCCACCGATCAGCACGAGGTCTGCCTCGCTCGGCAGCGCATCGCCCATCCCCACCGCGATCACCTCGACGCCCACACCAAGCACGCGACAGCGCGCCTGCACCGCAAGCAGGTTGCCGCGGTCGGCATACACGTCCATCACCTCGGGATAGAGCGTCACGACGCGAATGCTGCGAGCCGCACCGCTCGACGCGACGCTCGTCATTCCGTCGACTCCCAGTACGGCTGCGCACCCGTGCGCGTCGCTAGCATCCCGCGGATCGCGATCATCGCCGTGTACGTCGCGACAATCTCGATGCGCCCACCCACGGGCGTCGCCGCGATTGCCGCATTCAGCGCGAACGCGATGTCGCGCTCGACCATGCGTGGTTCGAGCCCTGCCACCGCACACCGCAGCGCGAGGTCGTCCGCGCGATCACCCGACACGATCAGCCGGAATTCCCGCCCCGACAGTCGTTCGAGGTCTGCGTCGTAGATCCACGACACGTCCTGCCCATCCTGGATCCCGTCGTTCAGCAGCGCGAGCAGCGTCGCATCATCCGGCAGCGCCAGCAGCGTGCGGATCACCTCGTTCAGCCCGGTCGGGTTCTTCGCGAGCAGCACCCGCACCATGCGGCCATCGAGTGCGAACCGTTCCTGTCGCCCGAACGCCGGCCCCGACTCCGCCAGTGCGCGCGTCGTCGCCTCCAACGGCAGCCCGAGAGCGTGCGCGCCCGCCGCCGCGGCCAGCGCGTTGTACACCGAGTACAGCCCCGCGAGCGGAATCGTGACCTCGGTCACCTCGCGCGCCACGACAAGTTCGAACGTCGTGCTGTCCGTCCCGAGCCGGATGTTTCGAGCTGACACGACCGGCGTCGGCCGCGAACGACCGCACGCATCACAGCGCCAGATACCGACGTGGCCCATGTACACCGCGTCGTAGCGATACGTCGCTCCACACACACAGAACCGGGCGTCCGAGGCGTGCTCCGCACCATCGAGTGCGATCGCGACATCCTCGACACCGAACCCGATTACCTCGCGCGCCGCGTTGCCATCCGCGAGCGCAGCGACCGAGGGGTCATCGACGTTCAGCACGAGCGTCGTGCGAAATGGATACGCCGCGAGCGCGCGCTGCCAACCCTCGGCCACCGAGTCGACCTCGCCGTAGCGATCGAGCTGGTCGCGAAACAGGTTGAGGAACACCGCCACACGTGGGCGCAGGCTCGGCAGCAGCAGCGGCCACACCGCCTCATCCAGCTCGATCACCCCGAGGCGATCCGCGGCGCCCGGCATCGTGCCGGTGCCATCGACCTCGCCGACGAACGTGCTGATCACCCCGCGTTCGAGGTTCGAACCGGATCGGTTGTGCAGCGGGTGCAGTCCCGCGATGCGCGCTGCGGCGCTGATCAGATGCGACGTCGTCGTCTTGCCGTTCGTCCCCGTCACGGTGATCAGCCCGTGCCCAAGCTGGGCCGCGCATGCCTCGAGCAGTCCCGGTGCGAGCCGCCCCGCCACGAGCCCCGGCAACGCCGTCCCCCCGCCGCGCCCGAGTCGGCGCACCGCCTCCCCAGCCCCTCGACCGAGTAGCAATGCACCGCGCGCACGGATCCCGACACCAGCCATCATCACCTCGTACGACCACGATACCGGGCTTCCGAGATCGCGATCAGGCCGCGCAGCGACCTGCTGCCCGATCCGCTCCATCTCCTCCGAGGGGGTCTGGGGGCAAAGCCCCTCACAGGGTGGGAGGGCGGGTAGATACAGGAACGGGGAGCGGCTGCGCCGCTCCCCGTTCTCATGCTTCATCCGACAGCGCGCCATGCGCGCAGAGAACGCTACTCAGTCTTCTCCGACGACTTCTTCTCGCCGCCCGCCTCACTGCGGAACTCACGAATCCCACGTCCGAGTGCGCCACCGATAGCACCGACGCGCGAAGCGCCGAACACCAGCGCCAGGATCACGAGCACGATCAGCAGCTCTTGCCAGCCCAGACTACCGAACATGTGAGACTCCCTCCGCGCTCAACACACTGGGATACGACCCGCCTGTTGAGCACGGATTCCGAGCGACCAGCGAGCTAGCTGCCCCGGTTCAGCTACCGGAGACGCGCTCGATGAAGATCTCCATCACGCCGCCGCAGATCTTGTCGTCGCCGTCTACCGGCTCCGTGAGGTCAACCTTCACGATGCGCGGACGACCGTCCTGCATCGTCTCCATCGCCTCCTGCCAGACCTCGGCCTCGCCACAGCCACCACCGATGGTGCCCGTGAACGTCCCGTCCGGCCGCAGCAGCAGGTGCGCGCCAGGCCCGCGCGGCGTCGAGCCGAGCGTCGTCGCCACCGTCGCCAGCACACGGCGCTCGCCCTGTGCCTGCGCCTCACGCAGTTCCTTGAACAGTTCAAGGCTCATGACATGTCTCCCGTACCGCCTCGCCCCCACCAACCCTCCATCGAGGATCGCGAGACGAGCCCGCTAATCATAACAAATCTCGTCAGAGGCCATCACGAGCCCCAGAGAGTGAATCCAGCCCCCGAAACGTCCCGTAATTACTGGTGAGGGTGCCTCCGAGAGGAAAAGCATGAGGGCCGACTCGCGTCGGCCCTCATGCTCCAGAGGGATACCCCCGAGAAGGCCGTACTCTTCTCGGAAGGGGCTGGCGAAGGTTCGCTGGCACGCCTCGGGACCGACCATGAGGATCGTGTCCCGCCTCGTTCCATCACGAATGGCGATAGCTTATCACGATCGCGCAAGCGCTACCTGACACCGCGCTGAAGCGTGGATCACCGAGGTAAACGCCAGCACCGAGGTCAAACGAGGAACCGCCGCGAGCGTGCCTAGCCGACCGTCGCGCTGGCGTTCCGACGGGCGTTCGCACCCTTGATCGTCGAGAGCTTCACGCCCGTGCCGCCCTTCCGGACCAGCACGATCTCCGCGAGGATCGACAGCGCGATCTCCTCCGGCGTCTCGGCGTTGATGTCGAGCCCGATCGGCGTGTGCACCTTCGCCACCGCCGCCTCCGGCACGCCCTCGTCGATCAGCATCTGCAGCACCGTCCCGGTGCGCCGCTGACTCCCGATCATCCCGATGTAGCCCGCACCACGCTGCACCGTGTGCCGCAGCGCGATCGTGTCCTGCTGATGCCCTCGCGACACGAGCACGATCGAGTGGGAGGCGCCGAGGTCCATCGCGTCGAAGACCTCGCCGAAGTCGCCCCAGATCACGTTCTTCGCCATCGGGAAGCGCTCGGGGTTCGCAAACTCCTGGCGGTCATCCACGATGGTGATGTCGAAGCCCACGATCTCCGCGATCGTCGCCACAGCGAGGCCGACATGCCCGCCGCCCGCGATCACGAGCTGCGGCGGCGCCTCGAATAGTTCGAGCATCAACCGTGCGTCGCCCGGCTTCGCCTGCGACCGTCGAGTCACCACGTTGTGCTCGGTGCCGATGTAGAGGATCTGCAACGCCATACGCGGGAACGTCTCGAACAGCGATTGCGCGCCCTCACGCACCTGCTCATCGACCGCCCCACCACCGTCGATCGAGCCCACCTCGGAATCCACCGCATCGCGGCGAATCATCATCTTCGTGCCGACCTCGAGCCCGGCCTGCTCGCCCACATCCATCACCGTCGCCACCGCGATCGGAATCCCGCCGCCGAGCGCTCGCTCAACGTCGTCCGTGATCGTTGCCAACACCTCAGCGCGAGTCTCGTCTGCCATCGCCGGCCTCCTCGAACGCGCACCACTATACCGAGGCAGCACCGAGTTCGCGGTGCCATACTTCCAACGTGACTTCCTCAGAGATGCCCACGGCGCATGCAACGGCCATCGGTCGAATTGCCATTGCGCACGCCTCGCTCGAACACATCGTGGAACTCGCCTGCTGGCATCTGCTCGACATTTCGAGCAACGAGGGCGTGCTGATCTCCGCGGAAATGCAGTACCAAGGAAAGTGCGAGCTCCTGGCCGGGCTAACAGCTGTTAAAGGCGAACGCGAGGCGTTCAACCCTCTACTGAAACGACTGAAGTCGTTTGGTGAGGAGCGGAACCGCTACCTCCACGGCGCCTGGCGGGTCCCAAACTTTCTTGCGAACGCTGGAAAGTCCGAACCGAGCTTGCTGAGCGTCCGAGGGAAGTTCAGCCACAACAAGAGGCGCATCGGCCCAAGCGAACAGGTTGCAGTCGAGACACTTGAAGCGGTGGCGACTGCCGGTGACGAACTTGCAAATGACCTAGTTAACTTCCTATACCGCATGTCCGGTATGGACGTCACACCACTGCTGGCACGTTTCCTGCTCGATGACTCTATCGACTTTTATCGCGTCACTTAGCGCGCGTCACCGCCGCCCGAACCACCACAGCACGAAGCCCACGAGGAACGACCCAACGCTCGCCACAAACCCCGCCCCGACGAACCCCCGCACCCGCTGCTCCGTGCGAGCCGCACGCACGCGATGCTCCGCCAGCACCTCCGCCGGGATCATCGAGCGCACGATCTTCAGCCCGATCGGCACCAGCACCAGGTCATCGAGATACCCCACGACGGGGATGAAATCTGGAATCAGATCGATCGGCGAGAACGCATAGGCCACAACCACCGCGCCTAGCAGCTTCGCCAGCAGCGGCGTCCGAGGATCACGCAGCGCCGAGGCGACCGCGAGCGTGTCACCACGCACCTCGTCCGCCCACTTGCGCAGCGAGTGAGGCACCATCGCATCTCGCAGCCAGTTTCGAATCACGCCTCGATCCTACAAGCCGCACTCGACGAACCCATCGCAGCACAGTTAAAGATCACCGCATGAGCGCAGCGAATACGTCCCGGCTCGTCCCCAAACTGGTGCGCGTGCTCTCGACGAAGTTCGACGGCTCGCCCCACTACGACTACCTCGCCGAGCTCGTGCCCATCGAGGACGACTCGCAGCTGGTGCTACTCGTGCGAGGCGGCACCCCGATGCAAACCTATCGAGGTCAGCGCGACACGCAGGCGACGTTCACGCACGTCTTCTGGCCGAATCAGGACGTGTGGTGGAACGCGGAGCACTACCACGAGCCGTTGGCGTTCCCGGATCAGGCCTCGCTGCTGACCTACGTCAACGTCGCGTTGCCCGTGACCTTCGATGGCGAGACGGTCCGATGGGTCGACCTCGATCTCGACGTGATCCTCACCGAGTCTGGCCCAGTCCTCCTCGACGAGGACGAGTTCGCCGAGCACCTGCTCGCGATGCGCTACCCCGACGACCTGATCGCGCGTGCGCGCGACACCGCCGCGTCACTCCTCGAACACGCCACACACGAGCGCATACCGTTCGATCGAGCCGCACACATCGTTCCGTAAACGCACACAACCCAGCCCAGGCGACCTCAGCCGCCCAGTGCAAACCACCGAGGACGCTCACAGGAACGGTGACGAGTCACACGTTGAAGAGGATGTTGATCACGTCGCCATCTTGGACGACGTAGTTCTTCCCCTCGGTGCGCAGCTTCCCGCGCTTCTTCAGCTCAGCATTCGAGCCACCCGCCTCGACCATCTCGTCCCAGCGCGCCACCTCGGCGCGGATGAACCCGCGTTCGAGATCGCTGTGGATCTTGCCGGCAGCCTCCGGCGCCATCGCACCACGAGGCACCGTCCACGCGCGACACTCATCGTCGCCCGCTGTGATGAACGATTGCAGGCCGAGCAACGAATACGCCGCCTGGATCGCGCGGTCGAGCGGCGACTCCTCCGGCAGTCCGAGGTCGCGACGGAACTCCGCCGCCTCCTCTGCATCGAGCGATGCCAGCTCCGCCTCGACCTTCGCGCACAGCGTCGACACCGCGATGCCGTCGCCGCCGTGTCGCTCCGTGAACTCCGCCTCGAGCGCTGCCGCATCCGCCAGCTGCGCCTCACCGATGTTGATGATCAGCAGTACCGGCAATCGCGTCACGAACTGGTACGCCGCGAGCACGCGACGCTCAGCCTCCGACAGCGCGACACTACGGATCGCGTGCCCTGCTTCGAGCTCCTTCTGCAGCCGCTGCAGCAGATCGCGGTCTTCCTCGATGCGTGCGCGGTCGGCCACCTTCATCGAGCGCATCTCCGACTCGATGCGCTGCAACCGCCGCTCGATCAGCGCGAGGTCCGCGAACGTCAGCTCGAGGTCCAACGCCTCAATGTCGCGATGCGCATCGATCGTCTGCTCCGGGTGTGGCACCGAGTCATCCTCGAATGCCCGCACCACATGCACGATCGCGTCGAGGCCGGCGATCTCCGCCAGGAAGCGGTTGCCCGGGCCTTCAGCGCCGAAGCCCGCCACCGGGTAGTCCACCCATCGGATCTCCGCGTACGTGATCTTCTTCGGCTTGAACACCGCCGCCAGCGCGTCGATGCGCTCGTCGGGCACGCGCGCGATGCCGATGTTCGGCTCCGACTGCGACGAGTACGCCCCAACCTGCGCCTGCCCACGCGTCACCGCGTTGAACAACGACGTCTTCCCCGACCGAGCCAGCCCAATAATTCCAAGATCCATGCCGTCAGTCTCCGTGGCGCTCACCAACGAGGCAAGCCAGTTTGCTCAGTCCGACTCCGAACGGGGTCCGGGGCGGTAGCCCCGGTGGGGTCGACGGGCGAAGCCCTCACAGGGTGGGAGGGCGGGAATAACTCATCCAGCGCCGCAGGCGCTGTCCTCGATCTCCGACGACGCGCCCTCGCGCTAACCCAGCGTCAGCCCCCAGCCCACTTCGGCAACGTCGCCGCCGGCTCCGAGTCGTAGAACGCGATGTACGGCTTCACATCCAACACCGGCGTCCCATCCACCAGGTCGAGCCCTTCGAGGCGTAACGTCGCGCCCTCGATCTCGAGCAATCGACACACCGTGAACGACAGTGGATTGGGCCGCGCCCCGCCCCGCAACGCGAGCGCCCCCTGCAACGGCAACTTCGAATCACCCGACGGATACGCCTGCGCACGCTCACGCAGCTCCGCCGGAATCTGGTCGAGATACCCGATCACGATCACATGCGAGTACTCGCTCAGACCGAGCAATGCATCGGCCAGCTCAGCGCGTAGTCGCACCTCGCTGCGCACGCGCGACCAGTCCTGACGATTGACGTCCTCACCCGCGTTGGCGACCACGCCGATCGGCCCAAAAGTCACCACAGAAACATCGTTCATGACGAGGATTGTAGGCACGCAATGTTGTCCGAAGGGGGTGCAGGGGTCTCCCCTGCTGCGCGCGAATGCGCGCATTGAGTTCAGCAGCAAAGTGCGGTGTACCAAGCCCGATGAGCCGCCAGGCGAAGAGCTGAAAACGGCGTGCCAGAACGCGCGTTCGTGGTAGAATCACAGGGCACTTCAATCATCACGAACTGGCGAATTTCCGCCCGATTCGAGCGATCAAGGCCGCCTGGAAATCTGCACTCAGCGCGCCGGTTCGCGGCACGCGCACGATGTGAGCCCAGCGAGAAGCGAGGACGCATGACGACACGCCGAACAGCCCGCAACACGGAAGACAAGGGCGACTACACAGCCGCCAATATCCAGGTCCTCGAGGGTCTGGAGGCCGTGCGGCGGCGCCCCGGCATGTACATCGGCTCCACCGATCAGCGTGGTCTCCACCACCTGATCTTCGAGATCGTCGACAACGCGATCGACGAGGCCATGGCCGGCTTCTGCGACCACATCGAGGTCATCATCGAGCCCGACGGCCACGTCTCTGTGCACGACAACGGTCGAGGCATTCCCGTCGACAAGGTCGAGAAGACCGGCCGCTCCGGCGTCGAGACCATCTTCACTGTGCTTCACGCCGGCGGGAAGTTCGGCGGTGGCGGGTACAAGGTCTCCGGCGGCCTCCACGGCGTCGGTGCCTCCGTCGTGAACGCCCTCTCCACCGAGCTCGTCGCCGAGATCGCGCGCGATGGTGCCCTCTACCGCCAGACCTACGTGCGCGGCGCCGCGCAGGGCGATATCGAGAAGGTCCGCGGCGCCAAGCCCGAGCACACCGGCACCAGAGTCCGCTGGATGCCAGACCACGAGATCTTCGAGACGCTCGACTACGAGTTCGACACCGTCGCCGCCCGCTTCCGCGAGCAGGCCTACCTCACCAAGGGTGTCTGGATTCAGTTCATCGACCTCCGTGGCGACGGCAACGAGCGCAACTTCTACTTCGACTCGGGCATCGAGGCATTCGTCCGCCACATCAACCGTGGCCGTGCCCCGCTGCACCCCGACCCCATCTCGATCGCCGTGGAGCGCGACGGCATCTCCGTCGAGGTCGCCCTGCAGTACAACGCCTCCTACACGGAGTCAGTGCACTCGTTCGCGAACTGCATCAACACCATCGACGGCGGCAGCCACATGACTGGCTTCCGCTCCGCGCTCACGCGCGCGCTCAACGAGTACGCGCGACGCGCCAAGATCCTCAAGGACGAGGACCCAAACCTCACTGGTGACGATGTCCGCGAGGGCCTCTCCGCCGTGATCAGCGTGAAGCTTGGCGAGCCGCAGTTCGAGGGCCAGACCAAGACCCGCCTCGGCAACCCCGAAGTGAAGGGCATCGTCGACTCCGCCGTCGCGCAGGCGCTCGGCCAGTACCTCGACGAGAACCCCAGCGTCGGCCGTCGCATCATCGAGAAGGCACTGACCGCATCACGTGCGCGCGAGGCCGCCCGCAAGGCCCGCGACCTCGTCCAGCGCAAGGGCGTCCTCGAAGGCTCCATGCTCCCCGGCAAGCTCGCCGACTGCTCCGAGTCCGACCCGGCGCTCAGCGAGATCTACCTCGTCGAGGGCGAGTCCGCCGGTGGCTCGGCCAAGAGCGCGCGTGACCGTCGCAACCAGGCGATCCTCCCGCTCCGAGGCAAGATCCTCAACGTCGAGAAGGCGCGCCTCGACAAGATGCTGGCGCACGAGGAGATCCGCATCCTCATCACCGCGCTCGGCACCTCGTTTGGTGAGGACTTCAACCTCGCCAAGCTGCGCTACCACAAGGTCATCATCATGACGGACGCCGACGTCGATGGCGCCCACATCCGCACCCTGCTGCTGACCTTCTTCTATCGCTTCATGCCCCAGCTGATCGAGGCGGGCTACCTGTACATCGCGCAGCCGCCGCTCTACAGCATGACCTCTGGTCGCAACGTCACGTGGCTCTTCTCCGACATCGAGCGCGACGCGTACATGGCGACCAACGAGAAGAAGAACCAAACCATGCAGCGCTACAAGGGTCTGGGCGAGATGAACCCGGATCAGCTCTGGACCACCACCATGGACCCAACCAACCGCGTGCTGTTGCAGGTCCACGTCAACGACTCCGAGGCCGCTGACGACCTCTTCACCAAGCTCATGGGTGACGACGTCCCGCCGCGCAAGGCATTCATCATGACCCACGCCCTCGCCGCCACCCTCGACGTCTAACGACGAACTCATCCGAGGCAAGCGCGTAAGACACGAGTACCGGTGACGCAACAGCAGCAGACACGTCTCCTCGTCGAGTTCAACAACGAACAGAACGAGGAGGCGTGCCCGGTGCAGTTCGAGGGCGACCCCACGGTCGTCCTCTTCTTCATCTCCTGGGCCTACACGCTCCGCCTCGGCGGCATGCACGAGCTCGCCCAGGCCGCGATGCAGATGCAGCGCAAGCACAAGGTCGACCTGCGCCCACTGCTCACCTACGCCGACCTCGAGGTGGAAGACGAGGACGACCAGTTCGCTCTCGACCACGCCTGGCAGGACCCGGCCCCCCTCGCAGCCAGTGCCCGCGCCGTCACCACCGCCATCGACTCCGACGACGAGGTGCTGCGAGACCTGCTCTCCGGCTACGACACCCTCGTCCCACGCCTCCGCGAACTAGCGTCCATGTGCGACTGGGCCGAGGCCAACGCCCACCAGGTCCGCCTCACCTTCACGCTCTCACAAGACGGCGACCCGAACGCCTGGTGATCGAGTGCTGCGCTAGTCCGAGGTAGACGTCTGATCTGACACAGCAGCGATGAACTGCCGAATCTGCGCCGCATGCTCGGTCGTGTGCCCCACCAGCGCAGTGATCACCCACGCATGCGGCTGCCCGCCATAGCGATGCCCCGCCGGCAACAACGTCGAGGCCTGTGCATCACTCATCGCCGCAAGCGTGTCCCGCACCCGCTCGCGGCAGTACTCGATGTACGCGAGCACTTCGAGCCGTGACCACGCCGCGGGCAAGCTCGTGAGATCACGCCAGTGAGGATGCCCGACGAACGGAGCCGGAGGAGCCCACCGTTCGAGCTCGCCACTCAAGTCGTAGTCGACACACTCGAGCGCATGCCACGCCACACCCCACGGCATCGCGTGCCGCTGCACGAGCGCACTCCGCTGCAACGGAGCGTCGATCGCCCGCCCGTCAGCACCGAGCACCTCGCGATCCGCTGCCGGATCCGGCACCCGCCACAGCGGCGTCACCCACAGCTCATCGGAGCAGTCCTGCACCGCAGCAGCCAGCAACCCCAACGCCTCGTCGAGACTGCGTCCAACGCTCTCTGCCCAGATCGATGTCATGCAGTCAGCGTAAGTCACGGCTGCACGTCGGATACGGCGAGGTCGAAGCCGTCTCGCTATAGTCGCGCCAAGCGGGCCAGCCGATCCGCCGCACGAGGTCCTTGCCATGTCGCTCGTACTGCTGCGCCGGACGCGAAGCAACGTCGGAGTAGCGCTCATGCTCACTCTGATCTGGACGGTGACACTCACCACGATCGCAATCGCTGCACCGATTAACGGGACTGGAACGTTCAAGCCCACGAGCGGCGCCTGCCGCGGGCAGCGCCCCTTCACCGACCGCTTCATCTTCGAGGTCAGCGGGAACCAACTCACGATCACGCAACCGTCGACAAAGGATGTGGCCACAGGCACGCTGAACCCCGACGGCACATTCCACATCTCGGGCAAGTCCGAGGATTACACTGGCAAAGTCACAGGCACCGACATCCAGGCGACGTACATTCAGACCGATGATGCGTGCCGCGCGACCTACGACGCGTCATTCAAGCTCGATGCACCGCTCGCATTGCCGACGCCGGCAGCCGGCTCGAACTCACTCGCGCCCGCGGGTGGAAGCGCAGGCGGGCCAACCGGCCCGCCAGGCATCCCCGGCGCCGGCGAGCAGTCGCGGTTCCCCTTCGGCCCTGCTGCCGGAGGTGCGACAGTCCTCGTCGGCGCGGCAGCGGTCTATTTCGTCTTTCGCCGCCGCCGTGTGCAAAGTGGGGAGATCGTCGAGCTCGTCACGCTCGAATCGGCAATGGCAGCCGATGCCCTGGCACGCGACATGCTCGGTGGTTCCAACACGCGCATTGATCCGCCCTCGCACACCATGGAGTCCGACACGGTCGCGCCCGACGCGTTTCGCCCTTCGAACGTCGACTTTTCTGGCATCGTCGTTGACCCTCCGACACCAACACGGGGTGCAGGAACCGGCACTGCCGGTCCTGCCGGTCCTGCCGACGAGGATCGAGAGATCACCGACGCCCTCCGCACCAGCGAGGCGCAAGGTTCGATCTTTGAACCGCCGCAGGGGCCCGGCCAGAAACGATGACACGCTCGGCGCGAAGCAACGCTCAGTGCCCGTGTACCGACGGGATCACGGTGTCGATCAACCGCCGTGTCTGATCCATGAAGTCCTCTCCTCCGCTCGCGATCGGGCGCAACACGAACTTCGAGATGCCCGAGTCGCGAAACTCTTGGACGCGCGCCAGGATCGTCGACGCGTCGCCGACGGCGAGGTACGCACCGGGGTCGCCCGCGTGCCCTTGCCGCGCGAGGGCAGCGACCGCTGGCCTGACCGCGTCGTCCTCCCAGCCGCCGAAGTGGAATGGGAAGGCGATGCCGTAGTGATCGGGATCGAGTGGCCGTCCTGCCGCCGCTGAGCTGTCGCGGATCGCGGCGACGGTCACCGCAACCTCCGGCACCGTCTGCCCACCACCTAACCAGCCGGTCCCGATGCGCGCGGTGCGACGCACTGCTGCATCGCTGCTCCCGCCGATCCACAGGGGAAGCGGCTGTTGCGCAGGCCCTAGCGCGATCTGCACGTCTTCGTACTGGTAGTGCTTCCCGGCGAACGTCACGCTCGCCCCGGTCCACAGTTGTGCCATCACCGTCAGCGCCTCGTCCATGCGTGCGCCGCGCGTACGACGATCGCGACCAGTCGCGCGCCATTCGATCGCAGTGTCGGAGCCCACCCCGAAGGTCGGAACGAAGCGGCCATCGCTGAGGTAATCGATCGTCGCGCACTGCTTCGCCACGACGATCGGATCGCGCAGCGGCAGCACCAGCACGTTCGTGCCGAAGCGCATGCGCTACGTGCTCGAGGCGAGCGCCGCCATCAGCGACAACGGTTCGAGCGAGGGCTCGACCGACACGAGTCGGTCAGTCTGCCAGATCGAGTCCACGTCGCCGCCTTCGCAGGCCTCGACCCACTGCCACAGCTCCTGCGGCGACGAGAACGGGAACATCCCCAGCGCCATCCCAATGCGGACGCTCATCTCGAGACTCCCTCATGCGCGAACGTGGACTTGAAGATTAGACCGCTCCGCTTATCCCGATGACAGTCCGACTCGCGAGGATGCCACGCATCCGATCCCACAATCACGGTCGCGAGACGCTGGGCGAAAACCCGCCCGCGGGCGGTGGACGGGAACCGCCGGTGGCAGCACGATCGACACATGACCGACCGTGAACGACTCGCCGAGTACGACCGCTGGCTCGCCAGCCCATCGCCGAGCGCGATCGCCTTCCGCTGGATGATGGGCGCCACCGGCCAGTGGGCCGTCAACACCCCGCTCATGAAGCTCCACCAGCACCTGATGATGCAGCCGAAGCATCGCTGGCTCGACATCGGCTCTGGCCGCGGCGCGCTGCTGCGCTTCATCGACTCGCGCGTCGGCTTCCAGCGCGCCCCCGTCGGCCTCGACGGCTCGCGCGAGCTCCTGCGCCTCGCCCGCGACGACCAGCGCGGCGCGGAGCACATCGCCGCGCTCACCCAGGGCACCGCCACCACACTGCCCTTCCGCGACGAGTCGTTCGACTTCGTCACCTGCGGCCACCTCGTGAAGCACCTCACCGACGCCGAGCTCGACACCTTCCTGCTCGAGGTGCGCCGCGTACTCGTCGGCGGCGGACTCGCCGTCATCTGGGACTTCGCCCCCACTGGCGGTGAGCGTCTCGATCGCTGGAATCGCTTCGTGCTCTCCACCGGCGTCCACGACCTGCAGCTTCGAGGCACCCGCGACCTCATGCAGCGCGCCACCGCCAACGGCTACGAACTCGTGCGCGACGCACGCCTCCGCCCGTTCATCGTCCCGCCTATCCCCCGCGCCTCGATCTTCATCGGCAAGGCCCCCGAGGGCTGGCACGGCCCAGACAACGACCCGCACGAAACGAGTACGGACGACTGATGCCTGACCTCGAGAATTGGATCTCCCTCGTCGCGCTGATCATCGGCCCCGCCGCGATCGTCGTCTTCAGCTTCCGCGCCATCCGTCGAGGAGAAGCCCGAGCACTCGAGGCGCGCCGCACCAGCTACCGCACCGAACGCACGACCGGCGCCACGCACACCGAAGCCCTCCAGCGCTCGGGCGCCGCCGAAGAAGAGGTCTTCGACCTCAACAAGTAGACGCCATCCGGCGTTTGGAGTTCAGGCAGAGGCTCAGTCGTGGATGCCGCGGACGACTCGTGCCGGGACACCGACCGCCAGCACGTTCGCAGGGAGATCGTGGGCCACCACAGCACCCGCACCCACGACAGTGTTCTCGCCGATTGTCACACCCGGGCAGACGATGAGCCAGACGTTGTTCCCGATCGTGATCGGCTGAGCCGCTTCCCATTTCTCTCGCCGGAGAGTTGGCTCGACGGGATGCGTCGGAGTCAGCAGCTGAACGTTTGGCCCTATCTGGACGTCATCGCCAATCGTCACACGCGCCACGTCCAAGCAGACGAGCCCGAAGTTGGCGAACGTGCGGGCTCCCACGAAGGTCTGATAGCCATAGTCGAAGTGAACGGGTGGACGCAGTTCGCTACCGTCACCGAATGCCCCAAGCAACTCGCGCAATAATCGGTGCCGCTCGTCGATGTCCTTCGGACTGCCTGTATTGAGACAGTGGGTGAGCTCCATCGCGCGCTGACTGTCTCGAGTGAGCTCGGGATCGTCGGCGATATAAAGTTCACCGGCGAGCATGCGCTCTCGCATCGAGCGTGGTTGGTGACTGTATGTCATGTACGCCTCCGCGCTAGGTGAGGCTAAGCCTGAGCGGTCACGCAAGAAGAACCTGCTGCCTGGTGCTTACAGCTCGGAATACAACCCACAGCGATCAATGATCGCGCGTACCGCCTCCGGCACAAGTACGTCCGTTGACTCACCAGCACGAATGCGGTTCCGCACATCCGTGGACGAGATGTCGAGTGACACCATCGCCACCGCGTCGATTCGCGACTCGATACCCGGCAGCGCAGCCACAGTCTCCGGCGGCACAGACACCTCGGCCGGTGGCCGCACCGCCACCGCGAGGCGTGCTGCCGCGATCAGCGCGAGCGGCTCATGCCACGCCGGCAGGTCAACCAGTGCGTCGCTCCCGAGGATGAACCACCACGCAGCGCCGTCCGCCGCGAGCGCAGCCATCGTCTCGGCCGCATAGGACGGCCCGCCGCGGTCGATCTCGATCCGCGAGACCTCGGCCCACTCGTACGGCTCGACCGCCGCCACCGTCATCTCGAACCGCAGCTCAGCTGGCGTCACCTCGCGGTCGGCCTTCCGCCACGGCTCCCCAGCTGGCACGAACACGACACGATCGAGGTGCAACGCCTCGCGCGCCGCCGCCGCCAGGACCAGGTGCGCGAGATGCGGCGGATCAAACGTCCCACCGAGGACGCCCGTGCGCGTCACTGTCGCCTTCGACCGGAGGTCGAGCTAGACACTGCGCGCTACTCCCACTCCACCTCAACAGTGCCGATGCGCACACGCTCGCCCGGCTGCACCTTCACGCGCTGCAAGGCGCGCCCGACCCCGAGCCGCTTGAGGCGATCCAGCAACTCGTGCCGTGAATCGAAGTCATCCGTGTCGAACGTCACCGCCAGCCACTCCGCGGTCTGCCCGTGCACCACAGCGTGGCCCGTAGCGTCGCGCTCAGCCTCCACACGCCGCCGTTGAGGCTCCGGGTGGAGTACCGGCACCACCAGCTCGGCTTCGGCCGCCTCACGCGTCCGCTCCTCCTGGAGCACCGCGAACGCGACACGTGCCAGCTCGTCCGTCCCCCTCCGCGTGGCAGCCGAGGTCACGAACCACGGCACACCCAGCGCCTCGATCTGCGG
>Ga0209596_1001788_pt1 | contig 18153 bp, 12 predicted proteins | sample M_130807_MF_Meta_FD_187314 | JGI IMG/M metagenome (GOLD analysis project Ga0209596, IMG submission 187314) | Freshwater microbial communities from Lake Montjoie, Canada to study carbon cycling - M_130807_MF_MetaG (SPAdes) (version 2) | ecosystem: Environmental > Aquatic > Freshwater > Lake...
TAATATACTTTATGTTGCGACTACTGGTTCGGATACATTTCCAGATACTACAAGAATTAGTCGTTTAGGAAGTATAAATGTTCCTTTTTTAACTTTAGAGGCGGCAAAGGCAGTTGCTGTTAGTGGAGATGTTATATATGTATTTGCTGGAGATTATAACCCTGTTTCAAACATTGCTAAAGACGGAATAAAATATTATTTTGAGCCTAATGCTAAAGTTACCATGACAGCCGCAGCAAGTATATTTGACACTACTGGATTTACCGTAGGGTTTGATGTATTGGGTTATGGAGAATTTACTAAAACTACTAATGTTGGATATATTTTATTAGGTGGTTCCGGTATGAGTGGTTATGAGGCGGTGTTTGAGGCTCGAAAAGTTACTTCTACGATATCAACGTGTTTATATTGTCCTGCCAGTATAAATATGTATTTTAAAATACCATATTTAAAAAGTACTGGCGGTCATTGTTTAGCTTATCAAGGAGGAACGGTTAAAATAGATGCGGTTTCTTGGATTAGTACTGCTGGAAAAGTTATTGCAAATGTATACGGAGTCATTAATGGTTCTAATTTGACTGTAAATGCAGATTATTTTCAATCTACTTCATCTGATGCGATAGATGCTGGTTATTTTTCTAATAATAATTTAAATTTAAATATTAATGAATTATTGGGAACTACTTATGGATTAAATGCATATGGGTACGATTATAATTATGTAACTTTAAATTGTTCTTATACAACCGGTATTTACGGAGGTGCTAATATTAGATTTAGTGGACATTGCGGATCTTTAGTTCATATATGGAATGGTATTGGTCGGTATTTATTTGTAGGTGGATCATGTCAATATATAACATGTGGTGCAGGATACATAGAGACTACATTAGGAGGTCCGTCATCGGATTCAATGAGTTTATCTGTTTCTGGTGGGTACGTCAAAATAAATGAGGTGGTTGGAAATTTAGCATACAATCCTATTAGTATAACAGGAGGTGAGGCCCATATTATGCGTATTACAGGTCATTCTGGGTATGTAACTTCTGCAGGATCTACTCGACAGGTAAGTGGAGGAACTCTTTATTTATATGATATTGATTTAGAGAGTTATGTATCTGGTTCGAATGCATTTGTACCTATAGTTAAATTATCTGGTGGTAATTTGTATTTAAGAGGAAAAATACGATTATTTAATACCGTAGGTAATCCAGGAGAACCTTCCAATCCAACTACTTTAACACAAACAAATAAAAGTAATTTGATTCTATGGACTGGTGGTAATTTGATATTAGATGGTTGTACACTTATTACTCAAAATCAAAATGATCTACCAATCTTGTCAAGAACTGCTAATCAAGTTTTAAGAATTACGTCTAAGGGATGTACCACAAATAGACCTGAATTAGGTGGGTTACTAGCAGCCAAACAAGAAAAGATATTAATAACTGTTGCCAACGTTTCTTATCCAACTGTAAATCAAACTATAAGTACTGGTGCATTTTCAGTTAATTTTAGTACCGTGACATCTGGTAAAACGATTGTCCAGGTAGCGACAGATTTATGTACGCTCATAAATGCCGATTTAATTCCGGTTACCGCTACTGATAATGGAGATGGAAGTTATTATCTTGAAGCAGATGTTGCTGGTGATCCATTTACTTATTCATTATATAATCAACCATATACTAATGGTCAAATTAGTTTACAGGGTAATATTATAAGAGATAATAGTTATGCTATGTTAAATCCTATGGGTGGACAGATAATAGAAAGCTCTTATACACTATAGATTTATTTATTGTTCTAATATCTCTATTATGTTATCCAGTGAGAATCCGTCTAATGGCTTTCCTCCGTTTTTGAGGTATGAGCCATAGATGTTATTGTAGTCGTCTATAGTATAGAACTTAGAGTCAAGATCACAAAATATTACATTTGTATCATGTGAAGTGACGGTTTTATTCTGAAGTCCTGTCTCTCCATAACCTGGACCCATTGGTCCAATCAACTCAGTTCCATTTACTTCTTCATTTATGAATTCTTTAAATCTTTTAATCGTCATCTCCGTTACTTGCTTCTATTTTTTCGAAGTATTCGTCTTGTTCTTGAAGAGAATATTCGTCTTTTTCTATGTTATATATAATGTTATATAAAAATTTATCTTCTAAATTATGTTTTTCACCACCCTTCATTATAATCGTGCAAATATCTTCTTCAAAGACATTTTCTGTACTTATTATCTTTAGTCCAAACTTCCCATATTTATCATGTAGGTTACATATTACTATCTTATCATTTTTTAAAAGATCTTCTATTTTAGAGTATGTTGAGTTTTTGGATAGGTACATGAAGTCCTTCATAAACTCTTCCATTGTATGTTGATACAGGTTTAAGAAGTTTATTTCCTTATCGGAAAGCTTTTTACTACTTACGATTTTGTCTAATATCCTATTCATCTCTATTTCTTTAATAGATTCACCGAGAAGGTAGTACTTTATTAGTTTTTTTATTTTCATGTCGCGTTTATTTTCTATCATATATATTAAGAAGTGCAAATGATTTTTATATATAGTATATAATAAAATTATATTATCCAATGGATCAAAAGTTATGTAAAAAATGTGATATACAAAAAGATTTGATATTCTTCAATAAGGATAAATCCAAAAATGATGGTTATAGAAATTCGTGTAAGGAGTGTCAAAAAAATTATAGTAGAAACTATTATATTGATAATAAAAAAAATATTTGTGAGTCTAGTAATAAATATTATAAATCGGTTTGTCATGATATAGATTATCAGTTAAATCGAAAAGATTATATGGTTTCATATAAGTTTGAAAATTTTAACAAAATAAAGGAATATAACAAAGAATATAATTTAAAAAATAAAGAAGAAATAAAAGAATATAATCACGGATTATATAATGGTCAATTAAATTATGGATGGGATATTGATCATATCATACCACTATCTTCGGTGAAAACAGAAGAGGATGTTATAAGATTAAACCATTATACAAACTTACAACCTCTTTGTTCTTTTGTTAATAGAGTTATAAAAAGAGATAAAATAATATATGGATAATCGTTTATTAGCCGCGTTAAATAATCTATCAGAAGGTTTAGAGGCCATCGCCGCTGCACTTAGTGAAAAAGGTAGTGGAAATAAATCTGCGACTTCTACAGCTCTACAGAGTGGTGATTTTACTAATGAGATAAAAGCTATAAATGTTGGTGTAAAGCAATTGATGGTTGATTCCAAAAAGATTCTTAAAAACCAAGAAACTATAATAAGTTTATCTAAAAAGTCCTCCGGTGATAAAAAGAGTGAATTTGAAAAGGCCGGTGGTGATAAAAAGAAAGAAAGTGAACTTAAAAAAGGTGTTGGAACAATACTTCTTATTGCTATCGCTGTTTTGGCGATTGGTATGGCGTTTAAACTTGTTGGTAAAATTGATTTTCTATCCGTTGTAGGTTTAGGATTGGCCATGTTAATAATGTCTGAGGCATTTTCAAAAATATCCAAATTAAAAATGACTATAAAAGAGGCTGCAATTGCATCACTCGCTATGGTTATGATGGCAATTGCCGTAACTCTTTCATCATGGGTATTAAAAATGATCAGTCCTATTGGAATTGCTCAGTTACTTACAGGTATAGCAATAACCGCGATGTTTTATATAATGGCTCCTAAATTTGCGATGTTATTGAATGCTGTCAATAATAGCTTCAAAAAAGTCAGTTATGCTGACATAATCAAAGTTACTGTAATACTAGTCGCGATGTCCGTCGCGATAACACTTTCATCATGGGTATTGAGAATGATTACTCCATTGTCTATTGGTCAACTAATAACGGGTATTGGTATAACTGTGATGTTCTATGTTGTTTCCAACTTCTTACCTAAGCTTGCAATTTCGGTAATTGCAGTGAGTAAGATAATGAGTAAAAAAGACTTGGCGTTACTACCACTTATGTTGGTTGCATTTTCTATTGCAATAACACTTTCATCATGGGTATTGAGAATGATTGCCCCATTATCGTTTGGACAAATAATAACAGGTATAGCAATAACTGCTATGTTCTGGATTGTGTCTAATTTCTTACCTAAGCTTGCTCTTGCAGTAATAGCAGTGAGTAAGATAATGAGTAAAACAGACTTAGTTTTACTACCACTTATGATGGTTGCTTTTTCTATCGCAATTATGCTTTCTTCTTTGATACTAAAATTGATTAAACCACTTTCATTTGGTCAGATAATAACGACTATTGTTGTTACTGCAGTATTTTGGGCAATTTCGATGTTTTTGACAGATATCGCAATTGGTGTTATAATGGTTGATAAAATATTAGGTAAAAATAAAATATGGATGATTCCATTGGTTTATATTGCAATATCTACTGCTATAATGATTGCTGGTTTTCTTTTCTCGATGACTCCTGAATTAAGTTGGAAACAAATGGTTGGTATTTTATTGATTGGTTTGATATTCGCAGGATTGGCATATGTTATGCCTGATATGGCGGCCGGTCTTGTTATTATGGATAGGGCATTGGGTAAAGGTAAGATGTGGTTAATTCCATTAGTTTATTTGGCTATTGCTGCTGCTATAATGCTTTCATCTCACATTCTTAATGCTAGTGCTGAAATACCATGGATGAAATTACTTAACATATTAGTATTCTCTGTTGTATTGGTAATAGCAGTTGCTTTAATCGGATTACTTTCTTTACTTTTAGTCAAATTTATTGGATTAACCACCATATTAAAAGGATCTCTTTGTATTGTGGCCATTGCCACTGCAATAATGTTGGCATCATGGCTTCTTACTAAGGGTAGTTATAAAAAATATCCTGATTGGAAATGGGTGCTTTTTGCAGCGTTAGCTATTGTGGTATTTGGTTTAATAGGATGGTTGTTGATGAAGATTGGTAGTCTTGGTACGTATATAAAGGGTGGTATTGCCATATTGGCGGTCGCTACTACGGTTATGTTGACTTCTCATATAATAAATGCGGGTAACTATAAAAACTATCCTAAAATTGGTTGGACCCTAGGAGTAGGTGCATCACTATTGGCATTTGGTTTGGTTGCTATTGGATTGGGTCTTGTGATGATGTTTGATGCTGGTGTATCTCTTTTATTGGGATCTCTCGGTATTTTAGGAGTATCCGCAACTATAGTTGCTGCTTCACACATACTTTCTAAAGGTAAATATACCAAATTTCCTTCACTCGGATGGTCTGTTTCTGTTGGTATGTCCTTAGTTGGCTTTGGTGCAGGAATGATTCTATTAGGTACTATGATAATAGCATCTTTTGGTGTTGGAGGTCTTATTTTGGCGGCTGGTGCAAAGGCTGTTTTGACGGTCGCGGAAACTATAGTAAAGTCATCACATATATTGGCCAAAGGAAATTGGAAAAAAGGTCCTACTGTTGAATGGGCATCAGGAGTTGCAATTGCACTTGGTGCTTTTGCCCCAATCTATAAGATGTTGTTAAATAATGCACCAGGTCTTTTTAGTAAAGGTGGTGGTGTTGGTCCAAATGAGTTTGCTAAAGCTATAATAACCGTTACAAATGGTATAATTGCGGCTGCTGGTGAATTATCATCTCCTAAAAACAAAGGAGTTTGGAAAAAAGGTCCTACAAAAGAATGGGCAACCGGTGTCGGTATCGCTTTGGGTGCATTTGCTCCTGTCTATATGATGTTACTTAAAAACGCCCCAGGTATATTTAGTAGAGGTGGTGGTGTTGGTCCTGAAGAATTTGCTAAAGCTATAATGACCGTTACTAGAGGTATAATTGCAGCTGCCGGAGTTTTTTCAAAATATAGTGCAAAATTTGAAGAAGGTAAATATCCTTCTGTTAAATGGGGTCAGGGTGTTGGTGCTGCTTTAGGTGCATTTGCTCCTGTATTTAAAGCATTGAGTAGTGATACTGGTTGGTTTACATCAGGTGATGATGTTATCGACAATATGGTAAATGGAGTTGTCAGAATTGCGGGTGCTATTGTTAGAGTTGCTAGAAAATTTGAATGGTCTAAGATGAAGTGGGATTCAACTCCTACAAAGGCTTGGTCATGGAATGTCGGCGTTGCTGTTAGGTCATATGCAAAATTGGCTTTTGATATAAGCAAAAATACGGACTTTTTTGGTATAGGATTGTATTTACCCGAAAGAGTCGTATCTTCGATTATTTCTGTAGGAAAAATTATAGAAAAAAACAAAAAGGCACTAACAAGTTATTTGAATCCTGCCTTTGTGCCTATTTTGGCATTAAGTGTTAGAGGTTATGTTAAATTGACTGAGTTTGTTTCCGCAAGTCCTGGTATGTTAATGAATGAAAATGGAGTTAAAAGTGTTGCGATTCAGATGGTAACTACTGCCAAAATATTAGAAAAAAACAAAAAGTATTTCTCTTATTTGATTCCAAAAAACTTTATAGCTAATTTGGCACCTAATTTATTGGGATATGCTGCTATGTCAAGATTATTAGAATCTTTAATGACTGTTACTGAAAAGAAATTCATACCTTTAAGTGCATTGGGTGGAACTGATGTACATTATACAACCACTCGGGCGGTGGATGTTTCGGTGGTCAACAGAGTTGCTGCTCAGATGTCTTTGACCGCTGCCATTATAGGTAAGAATGCCAAGTATTTCAATGCTAAAATAGATCCTAACTTCATGAAATCGGTCGCATCGAATCTTTTCTATTATATGGCGGTTGCTAAAAAACTACAATCACAACAAAGTTTTGGATCTATGATAAAAAGTGCTTTGGGTGTTGATCCTATGAGTCAAATGGCAAATGGTATGGTTAAACTTGCAAATGCTTATGATAAGTTGGCTTCTTCTATAACTAAAATGGGAACAGCAATGAATAACATCAACGATAAGAAGCTCTCTCAAATGGAACGTATGTCTAGAATAAAAACCAAGACAGAAAGTAAAGGATTCTTTAGTTCTCTTGGGGAGGCGGCTGGTTCTGTTGCTGGAGCCGTTGCTGGGGCTGGTGTGGCAATGATTGCTTCTACTGGTGGTGGTCCTGGTTCTGGTAAAAAAGATAAAGAAAAAGAAAAGGTTGGTAAATATGGTAATCTTAACAAGCAGAATGATTTGATTATAGACCTGCTTAAAGAATTGAACGAAAAACTTGGACCAGGATCAAGTATCGATACTGTTATGCAGAAAAAAATGTCAGAAAAGGCAAGTAATAGTTTACAATAGAAAACATTTTAATTATTATTTATATAATAGTCATGAATAATAATATTTCACTCTTAAAAAGAATAAGACTTTTTAATTTATATAAAAAGATTATTAAAGAAAATCGTAATGAGATTGAAAAGTCATTTGGACTTAGAATTGATAAGGCAAAAAGAATGTATACGGTTCTTAATATTCCTGAAGAAATAATAGGAGATGCGTTTTCATTAAAAAAAGAAGATATAAATCGTATATCTGAAAATTACATAAAAGAATATTCTTCCGAAATCACACGTTTTTTGACACTAAAAGGACTTGGTGAACTTCTTAGTTTTTATGAAGTAAGAAAGGTTGATAAGTATTCTTATTTAGTTGTAATTGGCTTTTCACTATTTAGAAGTAATGAGTACTATGATAAATTATATTGGAGAGTCTATCCAATTATCGGTATTTTATCAATTATTACATCAATTTTATTATTCATTTAAACTTTCGTAATAAATATATTTATAATTATAAATCAAATAAAAAAAACATGGCAAAAGAAACAACAGAAGCGTTCTATAAGTTAGACGAAACAACAGAAGAACTTTTTATGGATGTCTTCAATAAGAAGTCATTTCCTGTAAACGTTGGATTCCAATTTATTGGAAGCTCAAAACAAAAACAATTGATTAAGGTTGCTAAAATCTCGGATGATTTTGCCTTTGTTCTTAGAAAAGAACTTAAAGTAATAATCAACGAAGATCTTTTAAACGTCTTTGATGAAGAGTCAATCACTATTCTTATTGAACAAGAGATTGATAAAATCAATATCAATCTAGAAAGTGGTAAGATTAAATTGGTTGGAACTGATTTAAACACATTCTCTTCTATTGTCAACAAATACGGTGTTGAAAAAGTAGCAAGAGCCAACAAAGTTGAAGAACTTTATAGTGATCAACAAAAAGACGCTAAAGCGAACGAAGAATTTATTATTTAATTATGAGTATTATAACTACTAAATACATATCCGCTCTTCAGAAAAGATATGAAGCCGAGATGGCAGAAGCAGAAGCAAATATAGCACTTTATCTTTCGGGTTACAATCTTGCTGCAATTGGAGAACACTCTGATTTGATGGAAGAACAAGATAAATGGATCGAGAAATATACAAATGCTAAAGATAAATTGGAAACATTAAATTCTTTGCATTTAACAGACACTTCACAAACAAAACCAAGTGAAAGAATCAACAGCTAGGCTGTAAAAAAATAAAAACAAAAATATGTCAAATATTGAAACAAATGTGGTAAAACCAGAGATTAAATTCTTTGAAAACGAAACTGAAAATTTAGTTATCAATCCTGATAATGAAGTATTATTGGATAATAGAATCCAATATATCGAAGATTTCATGACTAATAACGATGGTACGGGAAAAAGTGATGAAGAAAAAGATGAACTTTATAAAACATCACAAGAGTTATGGAAAGAATATACTAATTCTTTAAGAGATGCAAAGTATAACTTTCATTTAAATAGAGTTCAATGGAAATTTTTAACAGATTTAATCTTAACAAAATTAGAGTATGATGTGAATACGGTTTTCTTTGCAATTGAATTGACTGAGTTGTTAGGAACAATGAGAGATGTTAAATATACAAATGATACTGAACTTGTTGCATTTCCAGTAAACGCAACAGAAATCACTTATATCTACCATTTAATCTCAAAACATAAAGTTAAAGGACTTTCTAAAGATTCTTATACTTTTTCTCAAGTTTTGATGAGAATTGGAAGTATCAGTAAACTTTTCAACTATTATGATTCTTATGCAAAAAGTTTGTCTACTGACATTCAAAACTGGGTATCTTCTTTTGAAGAAGGTGTTATTTTGGATAAAATCGAAAACAAAAGAAAAAACAAAACAGTTGAAACCGTAGAAGCAACAGTTATTGAACCTGTTACAAACAACTAATTAAATATTATTTTTAATAAAAAGGCCTTTAGAATTTCTAAAGGCCTTTTTTATTTTAGTATATTGGTGTGATTGGCTCAAATGGTCCGATTACGTCCATCATTCCTGATGGTTCTACTAAGTCTTTTATTCCTCTTATTTCGTAGTTCTTTCTATCTCTATAAACAGAACCATATCCATTTTCAGAAGATATTTCAACTACTATGAATGGATCTATATTAGAATCTATTGCAAAGTTAAATGGAACGATTGGTGGTGTTTTATGAGGTCCGTTTTCTTTCATAGAGATGATTGAATGTGTTGCACCTACTTTTGGTGGAGGTGGTATTCTTCTATATTCATCTATTGTCTGAACCGGTTCTAAATCTATTTCTCTCCATTCTGTTATATTTAACCAATTATGGTCATCACCTTGATCTAATACTGGTGGTATTGATGAATATGTAGCACCCAATCCACTATATACAAACAATTCTCTATTATATTTTACAAGACTTGTTGTTGTATATTGATCATTTGCATTCCATTCTTCCACATCTTCGTGTTTTCTAGGGCTTTTAATTTTGTTATTATCTATTACAGATTCATATATTTTTCCATAGTAGGTTACCTTATCATTTTTCATATAGTTGGTGAACGCTGCCCATTCTTTATAAGTTTTATAAGTTCTTACTTTTATCGTAAAGTATTCTGGGAGTTGAAGATGTTCTTTAAACTCATAATATGGTTTTGGTGGTATACGTAATCCGGTTGGATTTTTGTCAGCACCTATACCTTCTACTATTGTATAGAAATCTAATACACAATTATATACGGTAGAACCACTATTTACTGGCATTAAATATGCTTCATTTAATTTAAATGATATTGGTGTCATGTTTTCACGTATATTCACTATCCTCATATCATGAACCCTATGAGTTATCTGTGTACCACTTGTAAAATATGATCTACCGGTTATATCTAATATTTTGTGAGTCAATGGAATTATATTGCTCTTCAACCAAAATTTTAATCCTTGTAGTTTTATGGTTATATCATCTAAACTATATGTTAGTAGACTATTTCCTTCTTTATCTGTTATGAAGTAAGTTAAATTGAACATATTAGTCTCTTCAAAATTCTCATTTGGAAAAGTATGTTTTATAAAATCATTATCGGACCATCCCTCTACACTATTATCAAATATATCTGGTATTTCTACTTTGAATAACTTTGAGAAGTTTTCGGATGTGATATTTATGTTTCTATAATATTCATTCAATTGTAAGTCATTATAACCAAAGAAGTTTATTGCGTTTATTATAGATTTATATGAACCTATATAAGGGTATATCAGATGCTTCATCATAAGAAGCTCTTTTCTCTTCATATTTAAGAAATTCCAATCTACTCCACCTTCTAATATATCATATTCTTTAAATATGAATATCTCATTGACTCCTATGTTCTTACCTACATTACTCAATTCTATTTTAAATCTTGGATCTTCTATTTCTGTTTGACCAATTGTTTTGAATCTAGCAACTTCTCTATCTATTACCGTAAATGTTGTTTTTAAATATGTTGTTGCTCCTGGTTTTGGATAGTCGGATATTACGGTGCTTTCTTTTTCAAAAAAGTCTAAGTTTAAGTTAAAGAAATCTACTATCATCGTTTTATTGTAAATTTCTCTTATTTTCACTACATATCCACTATTGTTTGATATGTGTTGATTTTTTGTATTGGTTATGTCTTTTATTGTTATTCCAAGATATTGACCTACTTTAAGTCCTCTACCTATAAATGTTTCTTCGGACATCATGTTTAGTTTTATCTGTCCTCTTTTATATCCATCAGAGTTAAGTGTCTCAAAAAATACCATTGTATCATTTGTTGGTGTACTCACTATATTAAATTCGACTTGTTCTTTTTTATATAGTTGTAGATATGATGAATATGCACCTTCTTCTGGTGCTTTAAATCCTAAAAATAATTGTAATGGTGTTGGTTCTGTTGATACATCATCTTGATCATCTATATAACTCAACTCATATTCAACATTTTCAAAAACAGTTTGTTGATATTCTGGTAAATCTACTTTGGTGATATCTTTGTTAGGATATTTGTTAAGTGGAACATCTTTAAATGGCTTTGGTCCTGTATATGCATATGATCCAGTCTTCTCTAATTGTTCTCCACTTAAATCATATATGAAGAATTCGGGATTCTCGTCTGTTTTCCATTTCCAATAATACTTTACCGCAACTTCTCCTTCAAAATTTTCTCTAGGTCTTCTTACACATTCGTATGCTTTTAACCAAAGTTCTGTTGGTTTTACATAATTTGGATTTAAAGTTCCAAATTGACCCTCATCTATTAAACTTCCTGTTGCTCCTATTATTTCCACCGTACTATTTACGGTTGGTTTTATTATAAAAATATTTGATATAGATGGTTGTAAAGTCCATACTGATTTATCTTCTGGGTTATAAATTATTCTTTTATTTATTGCTTGAGTTGTTTCTGTGTGTATTGACATTCCGTTTGCAGAATCTATAACACATACTTTATTTGTAGTATCTGATGCTAAATAAACACCACCATCATATTGATTAAGCGCCATTCTACCATATATTGATGGATTTCTATCAATGTTTATTGAATTATCTGTTAGATTTAATGATCTAAATCTGAATGTCTTATCAGAGACGTTCATTTCTCCTGTTAGGTTGTTATAAATCACATCTACAAATTCACTCATTGTCATTCCTGGTACGGATTGTGTCAATCCGTTGTCAATCTTCCACAATTGTGTCTGTGCATAAACATATATTGCCTCATTTACTGGTTCATAGAATATAGAAGATTGTTTTAGATCTGGTATATTATAAGATGTTTGTATATCTCTTGTTGCCCCGTTTATTCTAAGAAGAAGTTCTGCATCAGTTGTTATGTATATGTCCTTTTCAAATTCATTGTATACCATTTTACCAGTTTTTGTATCAATTGGTGAAGGTGTTGATATATTTGTTATAAGTTGATTATTATAATCAAATATAGATATTATAGGATTATTTTCATATGTTACATAAATATCTCCGTTATCTATATTTATAAGCATATCAGATGCTACACTTGTTAGTGTAATAGATGTTACTACTAAATTCATAACAGGATCTATAACCCATATCTTTGTTTTAGATAAACAATATAGATAGTTATTGAAAATGTTAAATTCCATTTCTATACTATCTACGTTTCCTGTAAGGAATATTGTTGATAGATATATTCCGGTGTATGCATCTATCACACTTAGATTATCTCCTAATACAAATACCGAATTTGATAATTGTATATATTTCATATCTACTAAATTTGACACACCTAATTGTCCACCAATATCATAGTTTATTGCTTCATAACTATTTAAGTTATAATTGGCACCAAACATATCTTCGTTATATTGTACTATGTTGAATGGTCCACCTTGTCCTGTCGCACCTGTTCCATCAATACAAGATGTTTGTCCAAATCCTAAATTGAATGCTAGTGTTATAAATCCGGATGACCTACATGGTGTGTTTTCTAATCCCCAAAATGGTCCTTGGTAATTTAGACTCATAACCTTTGGATCTACACTAAGAAGATTGTACTTAATGTCTTGTAAAGGATGTGCCGTACTATTTATACCTATTATTCTACCTGTTCCAAATCCTGCATCTTCAAAAGATGAACTGGCGTCTGGTTTTATAAGTTGTACTTCATTTCCGGTTACTATTGTTCCTTTATTACCTTTAATCTTTTTGGTGATTATATAATCTGTCTGACCAGGTAGCATTATCTTACCAGTCTTTATCGTATAGTCTAATCTTCTATCGGTTCTTTTGACATCAAACTTTAGAAGATTGTTGATATTCTTAACTATTGTACCATATGTTTCTAATACAGGACTGTGCTCATCTACCCAAGCTTTTAATGTTTTTGGAATATCAGGAAGTTTTACCGTTGCAGTTGATGAAGTTGCAGAAACCTGTGCTCCCGTATTATCTAAGAAGGTTCCATATATTGTTTGTATATCATATGGTTTATTGTTTATTGTAAAGGATAGATTTCCACCTATTTCATTAAAAAGAACTTTAGAATGTTCTATATGATAGTCTGCTGTTGTTCCTACTTCAATTCTGTTTATATCTATTGGGATATTCGGATATTCGGATCTTATTACTATTGCGTTATAGAATGGTGAAACATAGCTTCCTAAATATTCTAATTCTGCAATGATTCCTATTGTTCCAAGTCTTACAAAGTTTCTTGTCAACCAGTTTCTTAAAGTTCTGTCTATGGTTCTTTCCATATCAGGAGCAGCACCTGAGTATATCCAGTTTACTTCTTCTTCGTAATTCTGTTTATTTATTATTAGTTTTATTCCAAATTCGTCTATGTCTGTGAATACTATATTGTATTTATAGTTTTCTGAATAGTCGTAGTTAAGCTCTTGTGTAAACTTTTCTTTTACTTCTACCAATCTCTCATTTGTTTGAAATACCTTTCCTATCAAATAAGAATTACAATTAACGGTCTCTTCATCATATAGTGTTGATAATTGTGAGTATTCCGCATAACTTAAAGAGCTTGTCGATAAAAGAGTATTTGGTTTACCTAACATTTCTATAGCCTTTCTAACTATAAATGACTCTCTGTCTCCCAAATTTACCAAACACGAACTTACGGTTTCTGTGTGGTAGAAATTTACTTCTGCATATTTACTTGGGTACATCAAATCTGCCTTTAATATTCCCTTATTCATGTATAAGTCTATATTGATGGAACTAAAATCATCTTTGTATTTTTCCACAGCCATCGATAGTGTAACCGAACTACTTTGGGTATATCCCTGTTCGAAATATAAACGATCGGTTGTTAGATAAATTTGACAATTGTTTACAACTTCATCACTAACAGACTGGTCTACTGAAATAAAAGTAGGCCTTCCCCAATAATCTGTAAAATTTGGTGTTATATATTTTGTGTCTGGGTTGGAATAGTCTTGTGAGTATGCTTTAATACATTGGTATATATTGTTGTTATAAAGTACTTGTGATTTCTCTTGATATATAACTAATTCTGTTATACTTGCAAAGTTTGGTATTGACTTAACCGTTAAAAAGTTTGAGTTTAGATTAGATCCAACAATTTTGAACTCTCTTCCAGGCTTTAATATTTTTGGAAATTGATTTAAATCTTTGAAAGTTATTCTTCCATTAGAAATGTTTATTCCACCATCATATATTTTAGGAACATCAGTTTTGGAAATAAGTTCCATTACTAAATTTTTTTCAGTAGGAACTTTTTTAGTATAGTATTCAAAATGTACCGCATCTGTTACGTCATTTTCTTTTACGGTATAAACACCATCATTTTTTTCACTATTTACTACATTTAGTTTTTTACCTACATAATATCTTTCATAAAAACTTGGTTCATTCCATTCGGAAAGATTGTTTTTGTATTCTGCATCTATATAGTTGTATATTCCTAATAGATTCGAACTTCTAACTATCTTATTAGTTATTGATCCACTTATATAGTCATTATAGTACATAGATTCAAACGTAGCATTGTCTACATCTGATAGTATCATTACGGCTCCTTTTTTGGAACCTATTACTGCATATGTTTTCTTTGTATCTTGAAATTCTAAAAATTCAGTATCAAACATTATAAATGTTCCAATTGGAAACAATCTTTCAAAATCTTTTCCATAAACCCATTTTGAATAGAAACTTGGATCGTTATTCACCGGTTCTATTGAACTCATCGAGAATGTTCCTAATTGTCCACCATAGAAATGCATTCCCCATTCATTGAATAACTGAAATTTACTTAAAGTTAAATCTCCAGTAATTGAATATTCAAATGCTGGTAGATACTCCATTGTATATAAACCAATGGTTTTGTATATATCTGATGCACTTTGATGAAAAAGTAAATCCCCTTCAAATCGATCTACATCGTTGTTGTACTTTATATTTAGGTAATCGCCTTCCTTATTGAAGAAAACTAAGCTTTTATGGTTAGACATTTATATTGAATACTTTTTGATATATATTAAAAATGTGTTTCTTGATAATAATATATAGAGTATAAAAATCTTAAATAAATTATGGCCAAAATAGATAAAGTGGAAAAATTCTTAAAAGAAGAAAAACCAAAGAAAATAAAAAATCTTGAAGTAGGTTTTGACATAGATTCTTTTGAAAAAGAAGAAGATACGGATACTCTTGGATTTAGATCAGAGTTTGAACCAATCGCTAAAGGTAAAGAAAAAACTCTTAAAAAAGAAATACAAGTTACTACACCAGGATTAAAAAAATCTATCAAAAAGTTTGAGGATTTCAAGATTTCTATTTCTATTGATGAAGTAGAACCAGAAGAAGGTGTTCTTATGGGTGGTTTAACACCTAATGATGATGAAACTTGTTCGGATTGTGAGTGTAGTCCTTGTGGATGTGAAGTAGAAGATTGTTGTTCTGGATGTGAATGTAATCCTTGTGAATGTGGTTCAGGTGAAGAAGATGTTACTAAGTTCTCTAACTTTAACGATATCATCGGAAGTTTATTCTCAGAGAGTTTAAAGTATCATTTACAAAACAACAAACCAATCACTGAAAACATATTCAGACCGGGTTCTGAGGCTTTCTATGATGTAATTAAAGAAACAAGAACACATTTTGATTCAAATAAGATAAATCTAACAGGGTTAGATAAAGATTTGTTTGAGTCTACTGAGATTGGGAAGTTTGCTAAGTTCAATGGTGAGATAGTTCCTTTGGACCTTCCGATGGAAACGATTGAAGAAATGAATGAGGCCGAATACAAAGGTAGAGAAGTTGAGTTGAATCATCCAATGAGAGGTGGTACTAAGAAGTATCATGTTTATGTTAAGAATCCTAAAACAGGTAATGTTAAAAAGATTGCGTTTGGTGATGTTCACGGTGGATTGACCGCAAAGGTTAGTGATCCTAAGGCTAGAAAGGCATTCGCTGCTAGGCATAACTGTGATATGAAGAAAGATAAGACTAAGGCTGGATACTGGGCATGTCGTCTGACGAAATATGGTCATCTGTGGAACGGACAAACCTATCCTGGATACTGGTAATCTAACCTGATTATTTTTATATATAGTATATGATACTTCCATATAAAGAAACTAAAATAGGTGATAATATTTTTATCAGAGAGTTTGCACAAGATACCGATTCTGGAGAAATGACTTGGCATAGAGATAGAGAACCACGTATAATTGAATCTATTGGTGATACTGATTGGATGATACAATTAGATGATGAACTTCCAAAGAAGATAGAAGGTGAGGTATTCATACCGATGGGTATTTATCACAGACTTATAAAAGGTACAAATAATCTTAAAGTAAAGGTAATAAAGTTAAAAAAATGATTTTTTTTTAATATATACTCTATAAAAAAAATAATAAAAATATGAAACACATTAAATTATTTGAAGAATTACATCCAGATTCTCTATACCAACTGGGACAGGATTACTTAAAAAATAACCCCGCTCAAGATGATGCTCAAGATGATGCTCAAGATGATATGGCTTCTAGTCCTGAAGTTAAGAATGCGGTTGTTGCTAAAATTATGGAAGCTATTAAAGATAATGGTCATGAAGGTTTTTTTCTAAAAAGTGATTTCTATAAGGAAAGAATTAAAGAAAGAATTAATGCGGAATTGGAAGGTTTTGCAAAAATGGTAAGAAGAGAATATAAATCATAGTTAACAAAAAGTTTATTTTAAAAAAAAATTAAAACTACATAAAACCACTCTAATGAGTGGTTTTCTTGTTTAGTCAATTTTTGACTTATAGTTTTCGTTGTAAAGTCTTATTACTTCATCATACTCACTTAGTATTCCGTCTTTGAAATCCGAGTTTTCGTATTTCTGTCTATCGATATACTCTCTGATATAAGTTTCATATTCAAGCTTTATGGAAATATCCATAGACTCTTCATCTATTTCTACTGCTTCTGAAATAATATCTTCACCATCTTCATTCTTTTGTACTATATCATCTATGTACTCAACAGATGCAAAATTGCCTTTCTCTAACATCATTTCAAGCTTTCTACGAAGCTTTCTGTTGTTGATAAGTAGATTGTTTGATATGGCTATGTCTATGTAGTCCTTCGTGTCTTTAATCTCATCTAATCTATCAATATCTTCTTCAGTTATTACTCTGAACTTTCTGAATACTGGTGAGTAGTCGTTGGCATGAAAAGATACTTCGCTTGTGTCTAAATCTAATATAGTGATTCCTTTTTGGTCCCCTGTATCATTTCTATCCATTTGGTACAAAGACCCTATGAATCTAAAATTTTTGTTCTGTTGAACAAGATGAATATGGCCCGAAAATACATCTTTGTATCCACTAAAGTTCTCTACATCAATCTTATCGGCGTTTCTATGTGCAACAGAGTTTAGGTGCATTTTACAACCATTTAAGTCTGAGTGGCAAAATAGATAGTCTCCTGGATTACTACCAAGTTCTTTAATCATATCGAGTCTTTTCTCTACCCATGGCATTAGAACAAGTTTTTGATTGTTTACTTCGATTGTGGTAGTTTTTTCATATACGGTTATGTTTTTGTTCATATAACTGAACAATCTAACAGAGTTGACTTCGTTTGATCCTTTGTTAAATAAATCGTGGTTTCCAACCATTATATGAATTGGTATAATATCAGAGATATCTTTAAGTATTTTTTCTACTTTATTTGATATGTTTATAGGAATTGATGTTCTATTATCGAATAAATCACCTAAGTGAATCAGTATGTCACCAGGCTTCGCGTTTTCTTTTAGATAGGGGATTACATAGTTGTAGAATGTTGATTCCATCATATTCATCCATTTATCTAGGTTGTTTAGATAGATACCAAAATGAGTATCTGTTATCATATATACTTTCATTGAA
>Ga0209596_1001789_pt1 | contig 18153 bp, 19 predicted proteins | sample M_130807_MF_Meta_FD_187314 | JGI IMG/M metagenome (GOLD analysis project Ga0209596, IMG submission 187314) | Freshwater microbial communities from Lake Montjoie, Canada to study carbon cycling - M_130807_MF_MetaG (SPAdes) (version 2) | ecosystem: Environmental > Aquatic > Freshwater > Lake...
ACTTCATAACCTCCCCAATTGTGAAAATCAATTGCTTTGTCACCTAAATTTTTTCTAAGCCGGATCAATCCATTCCATCTTTTTTCAACCAGTGAAAAGACCTCGTCTTCCGAATTTGTTTTTAAGTCATCTAGCAGTTCAGAGGGGCTTCCAAAGCATGCGAAACCAGCGTTTTTGGAGCTAGCACCCATCGGCAGCATGCCGCGTTCGAGGATGATTACCTTTAAGTTTTTATTCTTCTTTTTTAAATTTAATGCAGCATTCAAACCAACAATTCCACTACCTATTATGGCAATATCTATGTGGTTAAAAAAAGTGTTTTGTTCCCAGTAACTTAAATTCATGATGATTACATCGTTAAGTTTTTTTAACATAAAATCAAATACGAAATTAAGCAAATTAAAATTGTTGTTAAAAAGCGCTTTTGACAATACATTCGAAAATAAAAAATGTATGAAACAAATAGAAGAAAACTTTCGATTTAAGCCATTTTTAACGATATTTGCTCATCAAGTTATAAGCTAATTTAATTGACTAGTATTCAAATTCTAATTTCAATTCATCACCTCAAAAAAATACATACATAAATTATCAGTTTAATAATAAATGGCATCTCATTCTTTTAAAACAGGGCTTACAATTTTATTAATTTGTTTCTATTCTTCACATTCTTTTTCTCAGGATATTTATTCAAGTAAAGAATCATCGAGGTTCTCCTTTACTTTAGGAATGACAAGTACTTCTTTATTAAAAGATACTTTTGGATATAAGTCGGGAATATTATTCAATGGAGGTTTTATGTATAGTGTGGCTGTATCAGAAAAATTTAATGTAGGAGCAAATCTTCTATATACCGGAAAGTCATTAAAAAACGATTCTCCAATAATTAAATACCGGTATTTTTATATTGACCTTCCCATTTTTATGCAATATCAGTTAAGTGACAATATTAGGATTAATCTTGGGGGGCAATATTCATGGCACACTAATTCTAAGGTAATTGTTATAGATGGATCTAATTCAACAGGTATAAATATTGAAAAGTCCGGGAGCATAAAAGATAACGATTATGGTTTTTTGGCGGGAGCGGAGATTGATTTGAATCATGCTATATCATTGGCAGCAAGATACACGCTATCTGGCTCTACATTTTTTGAGAAGAATAAAATTAATTTTGGTGTATTTCAATTTTCAATTAATTATTTAGTATACAGCTCTCATAAAAATTTTTTCTCGAAAAATAAAATAGATAAACAATGAGATCAATAGGATTGCTTTTTGCTTCTTGCCTTCCTCTTAACTCTCGATTCTTGTAATAACTCTAAAGCAAATTCTGAGAATGTAGTAATTGTATATCCAGCATCCAGTGTAAGTTCTTATACATAAAATAATATATATATAGTTGGAAAGATAATTATGATTCTAAGAATGCGATAATCAATCGATTTCCGTGTCCTGAAGGATATAAAAGAGTGGAAGGTGATCTAAAAACACTAGAAAGGACATTTAGCAAAAATCAGTTGATGAGATGGTGAAAAAATAAATGTAATTGATGTGTTTATTTTTTAATTATTTTCTGTGTAATTATCTTTTCTTCAATCTTAATTTGAACAATATAAATTCCTGCAGGGTATTTTGAAAAGTCTATTATTATGGAGTTATTTTCTATGTTATAAATAGGATCAGTTGATTGTCCAAAACAATTGATTAATGTAACTGATTCAATTTTTTTGTTTTTAGAAAATATCGTAAGTTGGTTAGTAACTGGATTAGGAAAAACGCTTGGATAACCGGGCATCATTCTTGTTTCTATGCCTGCAAGAACTGTGTTTACGGTTTGTGCAATTGTATCTGAATAATCGCAATAGTTTGCTATTAAAGTTATGGTATAGTTACCGCTGCTTGTATAGGTATGAACAGGACTTATAATGGTTGAAGTGGTACCATCTCCAAAATTCCATTCATAATTAGCTGCATTAACAGACAGGTTGTTAAAATTGACAGTGTTTCCTGGTGATACAGTAGCGCTAAAGTTTGCAATGGGATCGTATTTTCCAATATTCCAATTCATTAGGCTATCAAATAAAACTGTTTTTACAGCAGCTCTGATATTCATGGCATCAGCAGGAGATAAGGTATAATCATAAGATATGAGCAGCGGGTTTTTTCGGAACATAGATGTGTAAAAACTGCAGGCGCCTGCATATGAGCCAGCAGCAGAGGGGTGACTTTCATCCGCCTGATAAAGGTCAATTAATGGGAAATTCTGTCTGATATATTTCCAAACCGCTCCAACAGGCGACACTTCGGCATTATTGCTATCTGCCATCATTTGATATCTTAAATGCAATAAACTATCCATACCGTTATAAGTACATACAGGAGGCCAAGAAGAACAATTAGAAGCATCTCCGTTTTTTCTTCCCCATGTCATATAGAATAGGGTTTGAGCACAATTATTATATTCATTGATGAGGCTATCCAGCGATCGGGCGTATGGAAACACATCGGTCTCAACTTGCCCAATATCAAAGGATGGAAGCTGACTTTGTTCTTGAAGTACAACATAATCCCAATTACCTACCATTATCTTACTTAGCGAAACAGTATTTGTGGAATGCCCCTGAAGCGTGTAACCTCCGGGTGTATTGCTGTCGAATAGCAATGTGTCGTTCATTGAAGCAGCAATGTCAGCAGTGATTTGAGGTAAATTATTGACATACGTATAACTGTTTCCAAGGAACAAGGCACTTTTTTTTGTTTGACCAATGCTATAAGAACAAAAAACGATAACAAAAATGAAAATGGAGATTGTTTTATTCATAGTAAAATTTGAAGGCAAGTTAATGATCTTTACAATAGATGCAAAAATAGAAATAAGGTTGCATTTTTGTTCACTCCATTTTATTTTAGTCAGGCCTAATTTTGACTACTTTTATATGAAATAGGTATCAATTCACATTATTATTAATTATGAATAATCCAACGGATGAAATTCCAGATAAAATTCACGCAGAAGAAACAGATTATCTGTATATAAATCAGTCAGAAATTAGTGGAGCAGGTAAAGGGTTATTTACATCTGTTGTGATATATAAAAATGAAGTAATCTCACTTTTTAAGGGGGAACGCTTAACCAACTCTGAGGCAATGATTAGAGTGAAAAATGGTATGGATGGCTATTTTATAAATATGCTCGATGGATCAATCTTGGATTCAAAGAGAGTAGAGTGTTTTGCAAAGTATGCAAATGATGCCGAAGGGTTTTCGTCAATAAAATCTAAGAACAATTCAAAAATATCTTTAGATGAAAATGATAAGGTTTGTTTGGTAGCACTCAGAAATATTAAAATTGGAGAAGAGATATTTTGTAGTTATGGTAAAAAGTATTGGAATAAATTTAGTTTAAGTGCATCTAAACTTATTCAATCAAGATAGATTAAACAAAAATGGCGAAACCAAAAGCTTCGCCATTTCATTATAGTAAAAGTTAAATTAAGCTTTGATTAAAGCAGGTATTCTGCGTTGAGCTAAATAGAAGGCTCCGAATAGGAGCGCATTAAAAAATAAATCTCCTAATAAGGTAGGTGCAAAAAACGGTATCCCTAATACATACGTAGTTGCTAATCCAGCTGCTCCTCCTAACATTCCGCTTGATGCCCATACTCCAAAGTTAGTAATGATGAAAAACAAAACAGATGAAGCGACTGACGCTGCTAAAATTGTTTGTACGTTTGTATTACGTTTTACGTATAAACCTATAGTGGATGTTAAGATAAAACTAGCATACACATATCCAATTGTGTTATGGAAGCCCCAACCTGTAGTTAATTCCAATATTGAATCTGAAAGAAACATAGCTAATAAAGGAACAATAATGGCCAGTCGTTTATCTTTCAAATACACACCTCCAAACAGAGCCATTGCAGCAATAGGAGTGAAGTTAGGAATGTGAGGGAATAATCGGCTGATGGAAGCAACCAAAATAGCAGTTGTTATAAAAATAAATCGAGGTGTAAGTATCTTTTTCATAAAGTTCTTTTTTACTAAATCAAAAGTAATAAAAATTATAACGTATCATTAATATTATATGACCTTATGTTTGTATCACACCAACATTATAGGGTTTTGTAATAGGTGAGTTATTAGCCATTTCTAATCCCATAGAGATCCATTTTCTGGTATCCAACGGATGAATAATAGCGTCCATCCATAATCTAGCTGCAGCATAATATGGCGTGGTCTGGCTGTCGTAACGGTCTTTTGTTTTATTAAATAATTCAGCTTCTTTTTCTGGGGTAATCACTTCTCCTTTTGCTTTCAATGATGCAACTTCAATTTGAACCAATACTTTTGCAGCTTGGGCTCCACCCATCACGGCCATTTGTGCTGTAGGCCATCCTATTATCAATCGGGGATCATATGCTTTTCCGCACATGGCATAATTCCCTGCACCATAGGAATTACCAATGACAATAGTAAATTTTGGAACAACAGAATTAGCCATTGCATTGACTAGTTTTGCACCGTCTTTGATAATTCCACCTTGTTCTGATCTGGAACCAACCATAAAACCAGTAACATCTTGTAAGAATACCAAAGGAATCTTTTTTTGATTGCAGTTCATGATGAAACGTGCAGTTTTATCTGCACTATCGCTGTAAATCACACCGCCAAATTGCATTTCACCTTTTTTACTTTTTACAACTTTACGCTGATTGGCAACTATACCAACGCTCCAGCCATCAATGCGGGCAAGCCCACATAAAATACTTTGTCCGTATCCTTCTTTGTATTCTTCAAAATCAGAATCATCTACCAAACGTGCAATGATCTCATGCATGTCATATTGTTTATCACGCGCATCAGGAATAATACCTAAAATTTCTTTTGCATCTTTCTTTGGTGATTTTGACTCGGTACGGTTAAAGCCCGCTACATCAAAATGCCCAACTTTACTCATGATATTTCGGATACGATCCAATGCGTCTTTATCGTCTTTACATTTATAATCTGTAACACCAGAAATTTCGCAATGTGTAGTAGCGCCTCCAAGTGTTTCATTGTCGATTGTCTCACCGATTGCTGCTTTCACTAGGTAGGAACCTGCAAGGAAAATGCTTCCCGTTTTATCAACAATCATTGCTTCATCACTCATGATTGGTAAATATGCTCCACCTGCAACACAACTTCCCATCACGGCAGATATCTGTAAAATCCCCATGCTGCTCATTACAGCATTGTTTCTGAAAATACGTCCGAAGTTTTCTTTATCTGGAAATATCTCATCTTGCATTGGAAGGTATACACCAGCGCTATCAACCAAATAAATGATTGGCAATCTGTTTTCCATTGCAATTTCCTGCGCACGCAAATTCTTTTTCCCTGTAATCGGAAACCATGCTCCTGCTTTTACAGTAGCATCGTTTGCAACGATTATGCATTGTCGTCCACTGATATATCCAATAACAATCACCACGCCCCCGGCAGGACAACCTCCATGTTCTTTATACATATCTTCGCCAGCAAATGCTCCAATCTCAATTGTTTTGGAGTCTTTATCTGTCAGATATTCTATACGTTCACGAGCAGTCATTTTCCCTTGCTCATGCAATTTATCTATTCTTGTTTTTCCTCCTCCCAAATAAATCTTTTCCAACTTTCTTTCCATTGCGGAGATGAGTTGATTCATTACATCTTCATTTTTGTTAAATTCTATATCCATAATAATGTTTGGGTTTTTTTCTCGTTTCGGTCAAAGCCGAAAAATATTGTTTCATAATAAGTGGCAATCGTTTTGGTTTTTCAGCTACTTTTTTGGAATTATATTTAAGAATATTAGTGTCAAATATAATAACAAATTGTTGTCATTGGTTCAAAAAAGAGGCAGCTTTTTCGAGAAAAATCAAAGGAAATCGGATGCTTTTGAGCCCTGGTTAAACAACAGGTCTACAATACTTAAGTTTGGGATAAAACCATGTTTGGTCTCAAATACCTGCCAATAGGGTTTTACCTTAAATTCTGTATCTGATTCAAGGGCGATCTTTGGATGCATTTCACTTCTCAGATCAATAGTTTCTGGATAGGATTCGTGATACGCTGTAGTAAAAGAATAATGAGGTTTTAGTTTTAATAAACCGAGAATCTTTTGCTGTAACGATTCGTTCAAATCAATTAAATATTCGGTTTTTGTATCATGATAAAAGGAATAAAAATCGTCTTCGTAATATTCAAAAAATGGAGAGCTTCTATAACTGGATTCAAGAGTTCTCCAATGGATTTTTTGCCAATCATAATCGTAAGAGATCTTGATGTCTTTCATTATCTGACGATGATTTCGTTTTACTAATGGAATGCTTAATGTTAATAAGCCATTAGGGGAATAAATATTACAACGTCCTCTGTAAGATTGTTTGGGGTAGTTTTCAAAATGTTCGATCAAACAATTTTGATATTTTTTTAATTTAGAATAATATTGAATAGGAGCAAGGTAAGCTGTTGGTAAAAGTACTGATTGATTCATTCTTTATTATTTGTTTTGAAAATAGAAACTAAACTATTTTAATTCACAGATTTAAACCATCTGTTTCCTCGTATATGATTTCCATTATCCGTTTTATCGATAGACATGATAACCATTACCGTTTTTCCGACAATGTGATCTTCCGGTACAAACCCCCAGAATCGAGAGTCGGCTGAATTGTGACGGTTGTCGCCCATCATAAAAAAATAATTTAGCTTAAAGGTGTATTGTTTGGTGTATCTGTTATTTATAAAAATAGAATCATTGCTTACGCGAAGATCATTGTGTTCATATACTTTTATGATCCTCTCATACAGAGGGAGCGAGTCGATGGAAAGTTTTACGGAATCTCCAGCCTTTGGAACATAGATTGGGCCGAAATAATCCATATTCCATAAAAAGTGTTCATTTTCCGGAAACAAATAATCGTTGTAACTTCCTTTTTTTTCAATAAGTAATTGCAGATTTGTGACATGAGGAAAGTGTTTCATTTTTTCCACATTGTCAAGGGGTAGGGTGAACCAAAATTCTCCTTTGTTTTGCATTTTTCCGCCTTCGGTAATTCCTAATGCGGTGAGTGAATCACTATCGAGCGAATCAACATCTGCTAAAACTTTATAATTGAATTGTAATTTTTCTGGCTGATCAGTGTATTTTCCATTGATATTAACTTGTCCGTTTCTGATTTCCAATGTGTCTCCTGAAATTGCGACACAGCGTTTAATATAAAATGTACGTTGATCCACTGGGCGGTCATCTTCCATGGGCCAGTTAAAAACAACCACATCATTTCTTTTAATACTTGGCGAGCCAAATAGTCTCAGATAAGGAATTTTAATCCAATCCAGATAGGAATTTGTATTCTCGGTAAAAGGCATTCGCTGGTGAGCGAAAGGAAAGGCTAATGGAGTATTTGGGATCCTCGGACCATAACTTAACTTGCTAACTAATATATAATCGCCAGTCAAAAGTGATTTTTCCATGGAAGCAGATGGAATAGTAAATGCTTCGAAGAAAAAGAGTCGGAATAATAAAATCGTCACAAAAGCAAATACTATCGCTTTTATCCAATCCATTATGGCTGATTTTTTTTTCAAATTAGTTTAGTTACTTCCAATTCTTTTTGGAATGGGAAAAAGTGATGTTTACTTCTTTACGTTTTTAACTTTGCGTTTGTTTCTGAAAAAGACAAAACCAGAAATTCCGCCTACAATAATTAGAAAATGAACCAGATAGGAACGTGATAACCCGTCATTTGTGACAAAGCAAAAGAAACGATTCCATCTGAACTTCCCTTTATCGCCACCTTTTGAAATTGATTTTATTAAACCAACATTTCCAGAAACAGGATTGTTTTTTGGGTCTTTGATACTCATCCATACAAAAACAGGTTTACCCACAATGTGATCTTCTGGAACTACTCCCCAATAACGGGAATCAGCAGAGTTTTGTCGGTTGTCTCCCATCATGAAATAGTAATTCAGTTTGAATGTATAGGTATTTGTTTCTTTACCATTAATAAAAATCTTATCGCCTTTTATTTCTAATGTATTTAATTCGTAGTTAACAATCATTCTGCTGTAAAGCACTATGTTTGCAGTGTCTAATCTAACAGTTGAGTTGGCTTTAGGGATTACAAACGGTCCAAAATTATCGTTATTCCATTTGTAATTAGCAGCGTGAGGAAATATTCTGGCTTCATAAATACCTTTTGGTGTTATTTCTTTTTCAACTGATATTACTCCTTCCATACCTTTCACTTTTTCAAGGGTTGACACGGGCATATTTAATAAATATTCAACCGTATCGTTCATGATATTTCTGATACCTGCTTCATTAATGTAGATATCTAATCGGTCAAATATTTTTAAATTCGGCATAAATTGTTGCGCCTGAAAATTGTATTCTCCAAAAACAAACCCTTTGGTTTTAACGATATAATGGAATTGTGCATGTTCAGGGGTTTCAACATGCTTCTCATTTATATAAACTTCCGCATCTTTAATTTCTAATTTGTCACCCGCAATAGCAATACATCTTTTCACATAATTTTCACGTTTGTCTGCCGGACGATAAACAACATCACCGATAGGTCTGTTCTGTTTACCTTCTTCTGTTTCTGCTACAATTGTTTTCTCAGGATTGTTATATAAGCTTTTAACCCCATTATCTCTGCATATCTGATAATAGCTTTGGTTTTGATAGTCTAGCGCTACTGTGTCACCGTCAGGGTAATTAAAAACGACGATGTCGTTGTTCTTAACAGAGCCAAATCCAGGTAAACGGAAGTAGGGTAGCTTGAACCATTCCAAGTAAGATTTTGTTTGGGTGGTCAAAGGAAGTGTGTGGTGCGCAAAAGGGAAGGAGAGCGGTGTATTAGGAATCTTAGCTCCATAACTTATTTTGCTTACAAATAAATAATCACCTACCATCATTGATTTTTCAAGCGATGAAGTAGGAATGGTAAATGCTTCGAAAAAGAAAGTGCGGATTACTGTTGCAGCTATTACAGCAAATACAATTGCTTCGGTCCATTCACGACCCATAGATGGTTTTCTTTTACTCATATCTTCAGGACCAACATATTTTGTTTCAGGTTGAAAACCCAGAAATGGTAAATAAAAATATCCAAACAATACGGCGATAGTTTTTTCTTGAAAAGTTCTTTTGTTGTATGCTTTTGCAGTAAGAAGATACAGGATGGCGATCATCAAAAAATTGACACCGGGAGTAATGATCAAAAATATCCACCACCATGGTTTTTTAATTAGTTTTAGCCAAACAATAAAATTATACAATGGAACAAAAGCTTTCCAACCTTCTTCTCCTGCTAAAGGAAATAATTTCCATAGTCCGATGATTGTTGTGATTGAAAAAAGAATCAATAATAAAAAAGAAGTATCCATATGTTAGTTTAAAGTTTTAAAATATACTGTCAAAAAATTTCGTGTTAAAAACGAATATCCGATAATTTATTGTTTTATAGTTGTTAATTAATGTGAATTGTCCATCAGGTCATCCATCCCGAAAATACCTTTTTTTCCTTTTGTCCATTCAGCTGCAATCACTGCTCCTAAGGCAAAGCCTTTGCGACTATGTGCAATGTGCGTAATGCTGATTTCATCTACCTCGGAACCATATGTTACGGTATGAGTACCCGGGATTTCATCAATCCTTTTTGAAACGATCTCTAATTCGTTTTCTTCTGATGCTGATTCATTGACCCATTTCAATTTTTTTTCCAAATTTTCTACGATCTTATTGGCTAAGGTAATAGCTGTACCACTCGGAGAATCCTTTTTATGCACATGATGTATCTCTTCCATGGACGCATTATAATCGGGATATTTATTCATCAGTTTTGCTAAATATTCATTTAGTTTGAAAAATAAATTTACACCAATACTATAATTTGATGCGTGAAATAATGTTTGATTTTTTTCATTGCATTTTTGTATTACCTCATCCAGGTTCTTATGCCAACCTGTTGTTCCAACAATAATAGGTACAGAAGCTTCAAAGCATTTGTTGATGTTGCGAACAACAGCTTCTGGTGTACTAAACTCGATAGCTACATCTGCTTTTTTTAATTCTTCTACAGAATATGTCGTAGCATTTTCGCTGGAAACTTTTAGTGTAATTGTATGTCCGCGTGATAGCGCAATTGCCTCTATCTCTTTTCCCATTTTCCCGTATCCGATAAGTGCTATATTCATACGTTAATTATTAAGTTCAGATGATTAATGATCTATACGCAAAGTTAAAACTTAATATTTAATGAGAGTGCGGTAGTGTAATGATTTACATTAGCCGTATTTATTAGTGTTGGGTGGATATTAAATGACAGGTCATCGCTGACATCAAAAGTAAAAAGGTGTGCATCAACTGACGCATCAATAATATTAATTGCATAAAGTGCAGCAAACCCAATGACTGTTAAATCGCGGTAACGGTTATAATATTTAAAAAGTGTATTCAGCTGATCGTTCGAATATTTTCCGATATAATCATCCGGAATTCCATTTAATCGGTCACTATAAGCATTTCGATACTTTATATAGCGTGATTGATTAAATTGGAAAGAGTACATTAAACCACCGGCAGCAGCATAAACGACAGGTATCTTCCAGTATTTTTTGTTATAAGCCTGTCCTAAACCAGGCAGTATCATTGAAAATATGGCCGCTTTTTTTGGTGAATGATACTTTCTTATTTTTAAAGAATCAGTTTTTATGCTATCGGTAATTGATAGTTTTTTGAAAGTAGAGGAGGAGTCGCTTTCCTGAGCAGCTGTCCTATTGGTAAGAAAAAGCAAAAAGGTTATTCCAATCATTAATTGAAATAACCTGAAAGAATAATTATTAAAACAGATTGTTTTGTTATCCATTATTTGGTTATGCATCTAACAGATCCAATATGCGTTTTAGGTCATTGTCGGATTTAAACGGGATCACAATTTTTCCTTTCCCGTTCAACTCTTTGCTGATCTGCACTTTTGTATTGAATACAGCACGTAAGTCATTCACAATATTTTGCTGTTGAACAGATAAGGAAGATTTAGAAACTTTTTTATCTGTACTCGCTTTTTGGTTAGTAGTTGTTTTTTCTGATTTTATTCCACGGGCAAGATCTTCTACATCACGAACAGATAGATCGTTCAGTACAATTTGATTGTATATGTCAAGTTGTTTGTCTTCATTGTCTATGTTAATCAAAGCACGGGCATGGCCCATGGTAATATCTCCGTTTCTGATTGCTAATTGAATTTCAACGGGAAGTTTTAATAAACGTAAGTAGTTGGTAATCGTTGAACGTTGTTTGCTAACTTTTTGGGAAAGTTGTTCTTGTGTTAAGGAGCATTCATCAATCAATCTTTTGTAGCTGATGGCAACTTCAATAGCATCTAAATTTTCGCGTTGAATGTTTTCAACCAGCGCCATTTCTAACATTGCCTGATCGTTGGCAATTCTTATGTATGCAGGAACACGAGTTAAGCCTGCAAGCTGAGAGGCGCGAAATCGTCTTTCGCCTGAGATCAATTGGTATTTGTCGTATCCTAATTTACGAACAGTAATAGGCTGGATGATGCCGTGTTCTTTAATGGAACCAGCTAATTCGTTCAAAGCATCTTCTTCGAAATGCGTGCGCGGTTGAAAAGGATTTGTTTCAATTTTTGAAATCTCAATATCAGCTACTGCACCAACTACTTTTCCTTCACCTTCTAGTTTATTGCTTGTAATATCCGTGTTTGCATTTTCCAATAATGCACTTAATCCTCTACCTAAAGCGTTTCTTTTTGTTGACATGTTTGAATATTTATGTAGGAATTTGGAAGTTCAATTTCGAAAGTTTATTATTTTCTTAAGAATATGAATTTCTTTTTCCTCGAATTTACTTTTAATATTTTCTTTAAATCTTTCTTCCAAAATTTTATTCTCGCATAGAATGACTTTCGACTTCTGTTTTAATTTTCTTCAACAATATTGATGAATTTTTCAGAGTCGTTCAATCGTGTTAAGCCATTTTTTTGTAAGATCTCGCGGGCTAAATTTAAATAGTTGACAGCGCCTTTTCCGCTTGCATCATGCATGATAATAGTTTGTCCGAAACTTGGTGCTTCTCCTAATTTTGTGTTTCTCTGAATGATTGTATCAAAAACCATTTGCTGAAAATGCGTTTTTACTTCTTCTACCACCTGATTACTTAGGCGTAAACGCATATCGTACATTGTCAATAATATTCCTTCTATTGCTAGTTCAGGGTTTAATCGGGTTTGAACAATTTTTATGGTGTTTAATAGTTTCCCAAGTCCTTCTAATGCGAAATATTCACATTGAACTGGAATTAGCACAGAGTCGGCAGCCGAAAGCGCATTCACCGTAATCAAGCCAAGAGAAGGTGAGCAATCGATGATGATAAAGTCATAATCGTTCTTGATCTTTTCAAGAGACATCTTCATCATTTTTTCACGATTCGGAAGATTGATCATTTCAATTTCTGCACCCACCAAATCGATATGAGCAGGCAAAAGAAACAAGTTAGGCGTTTCTGTTTGAAGAATAATATCTTTCGGATCAACACCATCGATGATACATTCATAGATACCTGTTTTGATATTACGAGGGTCAAAGCCTACTCCTGAGGTTGAGTTAGCTTGTGGGTCAGCATCGATCAACAATGTTTTAAATTCCAATACAGCTAAACTAGCTGCCAAATTAATTGCTGTTGTTGTTTTTCCTACTCCGCCTTTTTGATTAGCAATTGCTATAATTTTTCCCATCCCTTTTTTTTAGTCTTTAGTTGTTAGTCTTTGGCATACTTGCCTATAAAATTTTATATTAGTTATCAATTGCTTACTTCCAATTGTTTATGCGATTGATTTAAAAGGGTCAAATAAAATATGTTTATTTTTTACCTCAATTCCAAAACAAGAATGACCGTAATATGTTATATTCATGAAAATGCTTTACTTTGTCTTTTAAATAGGATTTTAAAAATACAGATTTAGAAGGAGTTTAAGCTTCAAAACTTATTATAGTTTTTAAACAGTTTTTTGTTAATAATATTTATGATGATTACCATTATTTCTGCTACAAACCGACCAAATAGTAATACTCTGAAAGTTGCACAAAAATATTCGCAACTTATGGAAAAACAAGGTGTTAAATCTGAGTTGCTCTCTTTGGAATCATTGCCACATGATTTTATTTTTACTGACATGTATGGTAAAAGATCGGATAATTTTCAACAATTATTAGATAAGTGTATCATTCCTGCTCAAAAGTTCGCAATTGTTGTTCCTGAATACAATGGTAGCTATGCTGGAATCCTAAAATCCTTTCTGGACGCCATTCCACCTGAAATCAACAAAGGTAAAAAGGTTGTTTTGATTGGCGTTTCATCAGGAAGGGCTGGAAACATTCGCGGTTTGGATCATTTAACCTCTGTTTTGCATCATTTAGGAATGCATGTTCACCCTAATAAGTTGCCTATTTCCAGTGTGTTAACAATGATTGACTCGGATGGAAATTTAGTTGATGAGAAAACATTACTCGTCCTTGAAAATCAAACTATAGAATTTTTGAAATGGTAAATGAACTTTGTATATATAAATTAATAAAAAAGCCATTCTTATTAGAATGGCTTTTTTTGTAGAAAGAAATCGTTAGTTAAGCAAATTTCTTTTCAAAAGCTTGCATCACTTCAACCAGTGCATTGACGCTTTCTAGAGGAAGAGCATTGTATAGGGAAGCTCTGTAACCACCAACATCACGATGGCCTTTTAATCCGCTTAAGTTCGCTTCTTTCGCCAATTTATCAAATTCCGGTTCTAATTCTGGTTTATTCATGATGAACGTTACATTCATGTTTGATCGGTCTTCATTTGCTGTAGTTCCAATAAATAAAGAGTTACGATCAATCTCATTGTAAAGTGTAGCCGCTTTTTCCTGATTTATTTTCTCGATCCAAGGAATACCCCCATTATTTTTTAGCCATTTCAAGGTAAGCATTGAAACATAAATCGGAAACACAGGAGGTGTGTTGTACATTGAATCTCCTTTGATATGCACTTGATAATCTAACATAGACAACATTTTTCGTCCAGTTTTTCCAAGTTTAGTTTCGTCAACGGCAACCATGGTAGCTCCTGCAGGTCCCATATTTTTTTGTGCTCCGGCATAAATCAATGAAAAGTCAGAACCATTTACTTTTCTACTGAAAATATCACTACTCATGTCGCAAACCAAAGGCACTGAAGTTTTAGGGAAATTCTTCATTTGTGTACCATAAATAGTATTGTTTGAAGTAATGTGAAGATAGTCAAGGTTAGCTGGAATTTCATATCCTTTTGGAATGTAATTGAAGTTTTTATCTTCTGATGAAGCTACAACAACTGTATTCCCAATGGTTTTTGCTTCTTTGATTGCCTTGCTGGCCCAAACACCTGTATTGATATAACCTGCAGTTCCTTCTGTACGAAGCAAATTATAAGGTACCATGGCAAATTGTAAGCTAGCACCACCACCTAAAAAAAGTACTTTATAGTTGTCATTTAAACCTAATAATTCTTTTACTAATGAACGAGATTCATCCATCACTGCTTCGAAATTTTTACTTCTGTGAGAAATTTCTAAAAGTGAAAGATTGAGATTGTCAAAGTTGATGCAAGCTTCAGAAGCTTGTTTTAATACTTCTACCGGTAAAATTCCGGGACCAGCGCTAAAATTGTGGACTTTTGTAATTTCTTTTGTTGGCATTATCTTTTATGAATTGATTGAATCAAATGTGAGGATCTACGCAAAATTAGAAATAATTTGAACGTGAAATTCAAAAGTAGAGGGGAATATTTAATTACCCTTGCCTTTTTTCTTTTTCTTGTTCGGATCTTTGTATTGGTTGCTTTGGTCTTTGCTTTGGCTTCTATCATGCGGATCATGATAGAGTTTATCTTTCTCATCCTTTTCGTTGGTGGCGTTTAGGTCTTCTCCATAATTCCATTTTCCTTTTTTAAATCCAAATCCATCATAACTCATATCGGAGCAATAATATTGAAATTGTCCTTCTAACTGAGGCGAGGTAGGCGAAAGGTGGTCGAAAATGATGGAATCTTTTTTGTTGCTGTATTTTAAGGACATATTGCATGTGGCCGAATATTCAAAGATCACCCGTTTAGGAAATTTCTTTTTCATATTAAAAATAGCTGCACCAAATCGGGGACTACCATTTTCGTCAAAAGTAAGAACATCGATGATTTTTTTTCTAGAAAATTTATCGTTTCCGTCCCAGGCTAAAAGGGTGTAGTATGTTTTTGATTTTGTTTTCTTCAGTATGATCTTGTTGTAAAGTGCACCCAACCATTTTTTATTGTCCGTGACAGCATTGTCAGGGTTTTTTATTTCTGAAGACTTATCAATTAGCGGATAAACTTGCATTATTTCCGACTTTTCTTTTTTGAATAAGCCTTTCTTTATAATCTGAGTATATTTTTCCTGAATAAAACCAAAATATTCTTGTGTTTCATCATTCATGGGTACATTCCAGTTGATAATCCTGAATGTATTATCAGGTGAGGTAAGGATGGCCATTTCAGTTTTTAATGAATCAAACGAATAATTGAATGAATTTGGTTCATTTAATAGTTCTTCAAATTGGTTGACCAGTTCTGTATTGATTTTTTCTTTTTCAATATCCAATAAGTTTGTTTTAGAATGATATAATCTTTGACAAATCATCATCAATTTGTGCTGAGCGAAAGCGGCCTTTTCTTGAATAAGGGCATCTTGCGCATAAATGCAATTGGAAATAGTAATTAATAAAATGCAGGCAGCTTTTTTCATTCCTTCAAAAGTATGAATTATAAAACGGAAATAGAAATCGGATATTGTTACAATAAAAAAGCGTCATTCTGATAGAGAATGACGCTTAAAATATCCTTTAATTAGTGACTATAAATGTAAGGAACCTTTTTTGGCCAAAAGTTCTTCTTTGCTTTCTCTCCATTTTTCATCATCAACACAGCAGTCAACAGGGCAAACAGCAGCACATTGCGGCTCATCATGAAAACCAACACATTCTGTACATTTGTCGGATACGATATAATAAACATCCATTTCTACAGGTGTTTGAGGTATTTCAGCGTCAACATTGAGTCCGCTTTTGGATGCAAACATTCCTTTTAAAGAAGTCCCATCAGCGAAACGCCATTCATTCCCTCCTTCATAAATTGCATTGTTAGGGCATTCCGGTTCGCAAGCTCCACAATTAATGCACTCTTCAGTAATTTTAATTGCCATAATTATATTAGTTTTGTAATAAATTTTTGCAAATATAAATATAAAATGACCATAAGCAATCGAATAAAAGCATTTATAACCTTAGGTAATTTCTTAAAACAGTTCTCCAATTTAGAAATGAAACAAGAGGATAATGTCTTGAATCCTTTGTTTTATAATGATTTTAAAGAATTAATTGCTATCGTTCATATTCACAATGCTTGGTTTGCTGAGGAAAATGTGAAAAATGCCATTGGCTCTATTGCGGAGAGTATTGAAGAGGAGAAATTAATAGAATGGTTATCTATATATGTAAAAGAAAGTCCAGCTACTAAGAAACCACTGTATGTAGCCGTTATCATGGCTGGAAATATCCCTATGGTGGGTTTTCACGATATGCTTTGTGTTTTATTGTCTGGAAATAAATTTATTGGTAAACTTTCTTCAGATGACAAACTATTACTTCCTTTTGTTTCGAAGGTTCTAATAGCTATTGAGCCGGGTTTTAACGAATTAATAGAATTTACAGACGGACAATTAAAGAATATTGACGCAGTTATAGCAACTGGTAGTAATAATTCTGCAAGATATTTCGAATACTATTTTGGAAAATACCCAAATATCATTCGTAAAAACAGAAATTCTGTTGCTGTTTTAACCGGACAAGAAAGTGTCAATGACTTATGTTTGTTGGGGAATGATGTGTTTCAATATTTTGGTTTAGGGTGTCGTAATGTTTCTAAGCTATTTGTGCCTAAGGGATATAAATTTGACACTTTTTATGAATCAGTTTTCGATTTTCAAAATGTGGTTAACAATAACAAATATGCTAACAATTATGAATACAATAAAACCGTTTATTTAATGAGTAGTAATCCAACTTTGTTGGATAATAATTTTTTATTGCTCAAAGAAGATCAAAGTTATTCTTCTCCAATAGGCGTTTTGTTCTATGAGTATTATGATGATCTGAAATCATTAAATGATCGTCTTGAGAATGACAAAGAATTAATTCAATGTGTTGTTTCAAATTCATCCGAAATAAAAAATAGTATTCCTTTCGGTAAAGCCCAATGTCCGCAACTAACTGATTATGCTGACGGAATAGACACAATGAGATTTCTGATAAGACTGTAAATTAATTTTTTGGTGCGCCAGGTGCAGTTTTTCTTCCAAACAAACGCTTTCTATTTGTATGCATTTGTTTTTTATACATTTTTTCTTGCCGTTTGACAATTTTTTTGTTTTGCTTTTGCTCTTTTGTACTCGGTTTGTTCTTCATGTGAAGGTAAGCATTCTTCCCAGCCTTTGGTTTGCAGGAAGGAAATGCAACAACAAAAAAACAAGCAGATAAAACAAGTAATATTATTTTAGAGAAACGTATCATTTCTGCAAAGATAGGTACATCCGATCTTGATAAAAAATGTCTATTACGTTTTTTGAAGATATTTCTTCCTTTTGTTCTTTTTCAAATGCTTGTAATGCTTCTTAGGCGAAGTTGATTTTTGGATATTCCCTTGGATATCCTTTTTGTTTTTTAGCAGTTGCTTTTTGTATGCCTTAGTCCCGATCTCTAACTGTTCTTTTTCTTCTTTCCGTTGCTTATCGCTTGGTTTTTCTTTTGCAGTTAGGTATGGATTGTATGAGTTTCGCGTTTTACAGGAAGTGAATAGCAATATACTTGTAACGCTAACTACTACAATGTAAATTCTTTTTTTATAATATTTCATAGTGCATTAAAACATTCTCTTAATTTTGTTTGAATGTTATTTCTATAACGTCCAATTTTTAAGAAGATACATCTCGACTCATCCGTGCGAGATCAATTTATATAAAATGAACATCAACAGTCGTATA
>Ga0209596_1001792_pt1 | contig 18134 bp, 23 predicted proteins | sample M_130807_MF_Meta_FD_187314 | JGI IMG/M metagenome (GOLD analysis project Ga0209596, IMG submission 187314) | Freshwater microbial communities from Lake Montjoie, Canada to study carbon cycling - M_130807_MF_MetaG (SPAdes) (version 2) | ecosystem: Environmental > Aquatic > Freshwater > Lake...
TTAGAAATGAAGGTGATGTCTCTTTGGATTCTCTAACAGGAGGATATTTTAGTGAATGGAAAGGTAATATAGAAGGGATAGATAGCAAAAGATTACTGAACTTCATGATAAGTAAAGGGCTATTTGAAAGATGACACAAGAAGAATTTATAAAAGTATTAAATAGAGAGAAATACTCCTACGAGATAGAAGGAGATCAGATAGTTGTTACACATAAAGGGGGGGTCTATTTGAATGCTCTCACTTCTCTTCCTCCTGATGTGGAGTTTAGAAATGAAGGAGCTGTGTTGTTGAGATCTCTCACTTCTCTTTCTCCTGGTGTGAAGTTTAGTAATGGAGGGGGTATCGATTTGGAATCTTTGTTAGGAGGAGCATTTGGTTATTGGAATGGTAATATAGAAGGAATAGATCCAAAGAGATTACTGAACATGATGATTAAACAAGGAGTATTTGAAAGATGACACAGAAAGAATTTATCAAGGTATTAGACAAGAAAGGTTACTCCTACAAGATAGAAGGAGATCGGGTAGTTGTTACACATAAAGGGGATGTCTTTTTGGATTCACTCACTTCTCTTCCTCCTGGTGTTGAGTTTAGAAATGGAGGGTATGTCTCGTTGCATTCTCTCAAGTCGCTTCCTCCTGGTGTGGTGTTTAGAAATGAAGGGAATGTCTATTTGGAATCTCTCACTTCTCTTCCTCCTGGTGTTGAGTTTAGAAATGGAGGGTATGTCTCGTTGCATTCTCTCACTTCTCTTCCTCCTGGTGTGGAGTTTAGAAATAGAGGGGTTGTCGGTTTGAATTCAATCATAGGTGGAGAGTTTGATGATTGGAAAGGTAATATAGAAGGCATAGATTCAAAGAGATTACTGAACTTGATGATAAGTAAAGGAATATTTGAAAGATGACACAGGAAGAATTTATCAGTATATTAGACAGGAAAAAATACTCCTACGAGATAGAAGGAGATAAGCTAGTGGTTACACATGAAGGGGGTGTCGATTTGGAATCACTCACTTCTCTTCCTCCTGGTGTGGTGTTTAGAAATGAAGGGTTTGTCGATTTGAATGCCCTCACTTCTCTTCCTCCTGGTGTGGTGTTTGAGAATAGAAGGGGTGTCTATTTGAGGGCTCTCACTTCAATCCCTCCTGGTGTGGAGTTTAAGAATGGAGTGGATGTCGATTTGAGGTCTCTCACTTCTCTTCCTCCTGGTGTGGAGTTTAGGAATGGAGGGTATGTCGATTTGAGATCTCTCACTTCAATTTCTCCTGGTGTGGAGTTTAATAATAGAGGGGTTGTCGGTTTGAAATCTTTAATAGGTGGTTGGTTTAGCGATTGGAGAGATAATATAGAGGGTATAGATAGTAAGAGATTACTGAACTTAATGATAAGTAAAGGACTATTTGAAAGATGACACAGTAAGCATTTATAAATGTAATATATACTAGTATATAAAAATAAGATATGAGCAAGATTAGAATATTATCAATTGATGGAGGTGGATTAAGAGGAATAGTTCCTCTTTTAATTCTTAAAGAAATAGAAAAAACCCATGGTAAAAAAATACATGAGTTATTTGATGTTATAGTTGGCACATCAACAGGAGGTATAATTGCTTGTGGTTTAACTTGTACAAAGGATGGAGTTAATCCTTATTTGACTATTGATCAATTAATTGAACTTTATACAACTAAGGGTGACGTTATATTTCCTTACAGTAAAAACATATTCTCTAAAGTCATTAGAGGAGTTAATTCCATATTCAATCCCAAGTTTTCTGCAAAGGGTTTAGATGGTTTATTAGAAAACTACTTTGGTGATATGATGTTATCGCAATCATTAAAGCCCATTATAGTTAGTTCTTATGATCTAAAGAATAACGAGGTTATAATGTTTAAGACAAGAACAGCTAAGTGGTCTGAAGAAAGATTTGATGCGAGATTAAAAGATGTTTGTAGAGCCACTTCAGCTGCACCAACATACTTACCTTCATATGAAATGTTATTCGATGGTAAAGATAGGATCTTAGTCGATGGGGGAGTTTACATTAATAACCCAGCAATGGCAGCAGTTGCAGATGTGCTTAAGACAATGAAAGATATTAAGATAGAGGATATTGAATGTCTGTCATTAGGTACAGGTGCTTACTCTGCGTCTTTAGGTATTAAAACAGAAAGCTGGGGTATTGCTAATTGGGCACAACCAATAACTAATGTGATGATGCAAGCTTCTTCCAAGTCAGTTGTTTATGAATGTCAAGAGATATTAGAAAAGTATTTAAGGGTACAATTAGAAATTGATGACAAAAAGAAAAGTGATATGTCTGATTCAAGACCTGCGACAACTCAATATATTATCGATAAAGTAAATGCGGATATTATCAGTAACAAGAAAGTAATGGGTGATATAATAAATTTTCTTAAATGAGACCACAATACTACGATAAGAGATTTAAAAAAAATCCCCTTTAATGGAGTACGCAAATGCTAAGGATATAAAAAGAGCTAAGGATTTAGGATTACACTCAGGTGTTATAAATTTACAAGCTTTTGAGATTGCTAGAGGTAAAGCTAGCACAATGGCACAAGCTATCACTGACAAGAAAAAGATCCTTGGTAGATTAGAAGCAGTTGCTAGTGAGTGGGACGATTTCCGAGCTCTTAAACCTTTTATTGATAAATGCTGCGAGCTTTGGCCAGGTTCACAATACACACAAGCTAGAGATTTAGGGCAGAAGACAGGAATATATTGTAAGATGAGAATATTTGGGGGTGCTAGTTATGGTATGAATGGACTTAAAATCAATAGGGATTTTGTAGAGAAAAAAGTCACATTAGTTGACTCTTCAGGAGTGACATTAACTGGGCATCCTTATGAATATGACTCTGTGGGATTGATTATATTCAACACTATGATCAAAAGAAATATGAAATGGTGATGTGAGTGTTTATCTAGAAAGATAAGATTTCAGTTGATTGGGTTTATTAGTCATTATAAAACTTGGGTTTATATTTTTGATTATCTTTTCCCAAGATGTTCTAGAATCTCCTCTATAAGAAGCACCATTTGTATTTTTTGTTCCACCTACTGCAACAACCATAGGGTAAACTCCTTTAGCTCTTAGAGAATCTGAAATATATCCATTAACTATATAGGTATCTGAATCACTGAATTGATATTCAAAGAATCCTGGTGTTGCTTTAGATATTAAAGAGTCCGCTAATTGTTTATTAGACATACCACCAACATTAGATGTAGGAAGAATAGGCATCCATTTAATACCTATTGTATTAACTATAGAAGGTTGTGCATATGTTAGTCCTTTTGCAACCACTTGATTTTCTATTCCCTTTAGAATTCCTATGCTATTAATAATGGCTAATTCTTTAGAGTCACACTTATCAAGTTGTAGAATTGTCTTGGATGAGTATTTCTTAATGAGATTAACCACTTCTTGGAGAGAGCATATTCGTTGTGAGGGATCAGATTTATAAGAAATGTTTTTAACATCGTTCCAATTCATGTTTTGTATTTTTCCTCTTGAATTAGTTTTTTTGTCTAGTGTGCTGTCGTGAAAAAGTACAGGAACTCCGTCTGCAGTTATTTGTATGTCTATCTCCACCATGTCTGTTTTGGCTTTAATATTCTCCTCTATATTCTTTAAACAATTCTCTGCTTTTGATGCTCCTGATCCGTCCCACATTCCTGCGTGAGAGCATATCATAGTTGAACCACTTAATGGTGTGGAAGAATTTTGATTTTGTATAGGTGAAGAGCTATCAGTGGTATTGCTCATTGTGGGGTTAGTCCCTGAGGTTTTTATTCTTGCTTCAGGATGTCTAGAATCTAGTTTTTCCGTTGCTTCTTTGTTATTCTCTAAAGATGTCCAGTCTCTCATGCCTTTTCCCTTAGTCATCCATACATTATTAATTACCTTATATTCATAAGGATCCCCAGGTTTTGTATAGATCTTTCCTTGTTCGTTGGATTCGAGTATTATGAAATCCTTAAAATTTAGTATTCTTGTCATATATTTATATATTCAAAAAATATATCTTTATTTCTTATTTTTCTGGTAATTCTATATAGATGTATTTAAATTGAAACACTATTGGGATAAATATAATGAGACAAATAATTATGGTGAAAGAATATAAACTTGGTAACATAGCAATCATGGGATCAGATCTTCAACATAAGATCCAATACAGAGCATATCCTATGCCTAAAATGGACTATGATACTGCTATTAGTCTTGCTGATGATGTTCAAGATGGGAAGGGTTGGCGATTACCCACTATAGAGGAATTGAAATTCTTACAGGGATATCATGATCTAAAGGTATTAAATTTTTCTAGGGATGCTTATTGGACTAGTGATATTATTGAATATGATCAGCATACTTATAATCAATATGCCTATTATTTTAATGGACCAAGGTATGGAGGTATACCTAAAACTGAAAGACTCTGTGTGAGATTAGTCAGAGATATATAAATAAAACTATGAATAGTATTTTATCATTTATTGAGTACATAACAGAAAGCGAAAAGGCGGAGAAGAAAGGAGAAACTGATTCTATTGTTAATAGTTTTTGTTCTGCTATTAAATCAACCAATGCTGAGGAATCTCCTAGAGGTAGCAATAAAGGCCCTGAAGTTGAATCACTATTAAAAGGAGTTAAAGCAAGTCCAGGAGAGCCTTGGTGTGCAGCTTTCATATATGGTGTTTTATCAAAAACTCAATTCTCGTCAGATATTAAAAATAAAATACCAAATTCTGCTGGTGTAAAATACCATTGGGAGAAAACAGGAGCAGAAAAAATAGAATATAAATTAGGTCTAAATTTAGATCTAATTTTACCAGGAATGGTATTTTGTTATTTATCTAGGGACAAATCAAAAGGCACATATCCAGGACCCGGACACACTGGTATAATTCTATCCGTAGACAAAGCAAATAAAACATGGACCAGCGTGGAAGGAAACACAAATCCAATAGACGGAGGTAGAGAAGGCTATGGCACTTTTATATTAACTAGAAAAATAGATGATCCAAGTATATCAACAGATCCTAAGGATCACCCAGCAAAGTTACTTGGCTTCATAGATTACTTTTCAACATACAGAAAAACTCCGGGATTTACTGAATCTCTTTCTTCGAAGCTTAAAACATTATACGATGAATTGAAGACGAAAACAGATGAAGAAATAAAATATCTCGAAGCAAACCTAGATGTTCTTAAAGATTACAAAATCAATTATGATAATAGGAACTCTTAAGGGGAAAATCTAGGAATCGTTTTTTTATACAATTAGAATTGTCTATATTTACTTTATAAACAAAATATAAAGTCATGAAAAAAGAAGCAAACATCATAAACTCAATCAAAGAGAATGTATCTCTTGATGAGCATTTCGATTCATTAAATATTTTCGAAAAGAGAGAAATGATCGATGAATTTAAACAATCTAAAGAATACTTCAGCAAAAACATGGGGAGAAACATATTTTTTGCTTTATTCTCCTATATTTGTTCTACAATTTGTTATTTTGGTATACAAGAAACATGGTTTATTTATTATTTATTAGCAGGAAACACACCTTTAAGTATTTTTCTTTATCTTAACCTTAGAGACTTCACTAGATACGCTAAATTAGTTGAAAGATACGAGAAAAGATTAGCTGAATAAATTCTTTTCCCATAAAAAAAGGCCTTTTGAGGCCTTTTTTTATGTTTACTAATGTGTTTTTATTCTCCGCTTCCGAATATGTGACCTCCAGATACTTGATTATAGGTAGTTCTGTTATGAGATGGGTGAAGTAATCCGCCTTCCCATTTAGCTTTATCAAGTTTAGCTTTAGTTACTGGATCGTTTAAAATTTCCTGAGTAACTCTATCAATTAATTCTGAATATTTATCGATTAAAGTTCCGTCTTTTTTAATCATTGCTTTAACTCTTTGTTCAGCTTCAGCTTTAATCCATATTTTATTATTTACCCATCCTTTTAATCTATTTACTCCTAAACCAAGACCAACTAATCCAAATACAACGGAAGGAAATATAACCCAGAAATCTGCTAAAGTATAAACCGATTCGTTAATTTTGCTTTCCATAACACCATCTTCTTCAAGATCATCTTGAACCATTCTTAATAGTTCTTCGGGATCAACTCCGTTTTGTGCTGCTATATCTCTAATGAAAGATTTAGAACCTCCTTTAAGAGCTTGTTCATTAATTCCATTATATTTTAAATAAGTTTCGTATGATGTAATATTTTCCATTCTGTTATATTTTTTGTTTTATATATCTATATATCCATAGTACTGTATTTATTTACTTGGATAAATAATTTTTTATATTCTGTTTAAAGAATGTGTCAATATATATCTTATAAGAAATGAGATATATAAAAGAAACAACAAAATTATGAAGTTTAAACACACATGGGGATCTAAATTCAAGCAATGGGATAAGATCCAAATAAACATAAGAATAGGAGCAGTAACTGTTTTCTATTTAGACCTTGATTGGACAGCAAAAAGATTTTCATTATCATTAATGAACTTTAAAATAAGCAACAAATAATATGGCACCATCTATTAAAAGATTTACACAGTTCAAAAAATTAATCTCGGAAAATCATGATGAGTCTGAAAATTACATGTTCTTTGCAAACATATCTAATATTAAAAGAATGTGCGAAGAGATTCTAGCAATGGATCATTCAATGGTGGATTCAACACTTACAGATGGTCACGGATGGGCAGTAGATCATATTGCAACATCTAAAGATGACGTTGCAGAAGTATGTGATTTCTTAAAATCCACATTTGAATTGTCACATGACACAGAGAATGAATTAATATCAGACGATAATAACAACTAAAAACATAAAATGAGATACTTATCACTATTTGATGATTTTACTAAAGTGGATGAATCATACAATTTTGACTCTGATAGTTTATTAGAAGCAAAAATAAATCAAATGTCATCCCTTAGAGAAAACTGTATGGCAGCATGGGATTTTTCGGAATTTAAAGACTTCTTTGGAGGTTCTTTAAACGAGAATAGCTCAGAAGAAGAAAACAATATGCTTCTTGAACAAGCTTATTATACATACGAGTTAGGAGTACTATATGAGCACAATCAAGATTGGTTTAGTAGCAAGGGGGAAATATTTTTCTTAAGCGGGGAAAATATAGAAGAGGGTCACGTGGTTCTTTTTAAAAATAATAGACTTCATATAGTTAAAGAATCCACTTTAGAAAGATTAATGAATAAATCTGAATTAATACTTGAGGGATTTTGGGATATAGTTAGCTCAGTTGGTAGTTTCGTTAAAAGCTCAGTTAAAGCCGTAGGAAATGCTGTTAATAAATATGTAATTCAACCCGTTAAAAAAGCAGCAGCTTATGTTGGTAAGAAAGTTGAACAAGCATGGGATGCTCTATCCTCAGGAGCTAAAGCAGTATGGGAATTCGGTAAAAAAATAGTTTCTGCTGTTGTTACATTTGTTAAAGAAAATCCTCTTACAGCAATTGGTATAGGTCTACAGATCTTAGCAAGTATAGTTTCTTTTATACCCGCTTTTGGAAATGTAGCAGCTGGTGTTCTTTCTGCAATAGCGGGGGCAATAACTATTATTGAAGCAGTACAAAATATTTATGCAGCAACAAAAGATATTGGTACTGCTGATAAGGTTAAAAATATACTAAAAGGAGGAGCTAAATTAGTATTCGGTGCAGTTGAATTAATATTAGGTATTAAAGACACAATCACTGCAGTAGCTGATGCAGTTCCAGGAGCAGCAATGATAGGTGTTACTCTTAAAACTGGAGTTATTAGTTGGGGTACTAAATTTAACTCAAAAGCTTTTAGTGCTACTATAGCAGGTACAGGAGCTGGTAAAATAATAGGATGTTCAGAATGGCTGGGCGAATTCTTTACAACACTTTGTAAAGAAGCACCATTTATGGCTAAAATTGGAAAAGAGGGTACAAAGGTAGGTAAAGTTTTAAAAACTGGTACTGAATTATTAGCTAAAGGCGGAAATGCAGGTATAGCATCAGGAAAAGAAGCAGTATTGGATCACGAGGAATACCACGAAGAATGGAACGAGACAATAAACGAAGCAGAAGGGGGATCATGGGGATTTGGCGAATTACTTATCAACTTCTTAGTTTATGTGGGTAAATCGTGTTTTGGTTGGCTTTATGATACAGTTGTAGCAGGTATAGGTCTAATCGGTAAAGCTATCAACGGTCTTTTGGAAATTCCGGGTAAAATTACAAAAGCAATAGATTCATTTAAAAAGAATTATAGCGGATCAGCTGTAGGAGGTATAATATCGAGTGCTCTTTCTTCTGCTGTTAGACCTTTAACCAATTGTGCACAGAAATTCGTTGATGTTTATGTTAAACCAAAAGTTAAACCAGTTACTGGATGGATGACTTCTTTAGGTAAAAGAAATAATGAAATTTGGAAAAAAGTACAAGCTAATAAGAAATTAAATTCCCCAGTAGATGGAATTAAAGAACAATCCGGTCCTAAGATTCCTGCTAAAAAATTAGATATATCTGCTAAGGACAAAACAGCAATAAAGAAAATAGGAGTAACCGGTACTAAAACCCTAGTTAAAGCAGGGGGTGGATCAGAAAAGATCTTAGATAAAATGAAAAAAACTCAGGATGAATTCAAAAAGAAATTCCCCGCAGTTTCCAAATTGAAAGGCACTTGGGGACAAAGTCCTAGTGGTAAAGCAACATACACTTACCAATCAAAAGAAGCAGCAGGCACGGTGACATTATTTAATGATGGAAAATACACAGTGATCTCAGGACCAAACAAACTAGCAAAGGGTGAATTTCAAGGAGATAAGGCGGTTAAGTTAAATGCTCCTAAAGAGGGATGGAAAAAGAATGAATCAGGATTTAACTATTTGACTTCGTTTGACGCATTTTTAGCTAGCTAAAGAAACAATCGAAAAAAAAAAGATATATAACATAAATAAAAAAACAAAAAGATATGGAAATGAAAAAACAAGTATTGTCATTCGATGAATTTGTATTTGAAGCTTACAATGGATACAATAAATTAATGGAAGGTGAAGGAGCTGGGGCTCTTATTGAAGCTATAAGTAAACTTGAGAGCTCTGGAATTAGCGGAGACGCTGTAAAGGAATTGGGAATTATCTCAGGGATTGCTAAAGCAGTATCAACAGATGAATTTCCTGATGCGGAAGGGGAGTTAGGGAATTCTATTTTAACTTTTATTAATGGTATAACATCAGCAGGTATAAATATCACTAAGGTGGACACTAAAATTAATGTTATCACATACGATAATGTAATTTCTGAGTCTGTTCTTCTAGAAGGTGAGGATGAGAGAATAAAACTTTTAGATTGGTTATACGTTTTAAATAATGATAATACTTATAACAAATCAGGTTCTGGTTCATATCAAAAGAGAGGAAAAACATTTTGGAATAAAGTTCAAACAGACAAAAGATGGATCGGAATTAGAGGGTTCAAGAGCGATGTTGGCAAAAGTGGGGGAGCATCTCATGACTGGGGAAAATTCGGTCAAGTTCTTAATTTTATTTCCTCTTTTACTCCATTGAAAAAAAAGACAGCGGATTCAGCCTATTATGATACTAAGGATACTAAATATCTAGTAAATACTGGTCTTTTAGGCCAAACTGTTATTACTGCCATTAACAGCGGAAAAATATTAACTGATGAATCTATTATTAATTCAAGAGATAGATTTATGGGGGGAGATTATTCAGCTAATAAAGGAGCGCGAAAACAATTTTCTAATACAGATGATGAAAAGTCTAAGGTTACCGGATATACGATTGCTATTCCCCTTGGAGCTGAACTTACAGACAAACAAAAAGAACCCACTATTAATAAGGCTGAAAAGGTTGGGGATGAAAAAGCATATTTCACATTAGTTTTATATTCAATGGGAGAACTTGGAAAAAGTTCAAGACAAATTCCTTTCTCTGATATTGTTCTTACAGAAAAAACAGTACCTACTGGGGAAAATGTTCAAACATACACAGAAGATCTTTTAAATAATGAAGATGAAAACAAAAGAGTACTTTTTGCAGTAGACAAATCTGTATTAACAGATGCTGGTAAAGATAATATTAACAATCTTATCGAACGATTTTATTCTATTGAATCAATAGAGATTCAAGGATTTGCTTCGATGGAAGGAGATGCAGATAATAATGATAAATTATGTGTCGAAAGAGCTGCAGCAGTAGCAAAATACATCAAAAGTGTAAAAGAATGGGCAATACCAGCATCTAAAGTTACTGCTTCAACAACACCAAACGTACAACCAAAAACTAGCACAGAGTCACGTCCTTCTTGGAGAAAAGTTAGATTCATAGTTAAAGGTACTAAAGCAGGAACAGTTCCTGCGACACAAACAGTTCCTGTTATGACACCTACAATTGGTAAATTTACTCCAGATAAAGTTGACATTAAGCAAATATGTCTTTGTTTTGAAGTTGGTAAACAAACAACAACAAAAAAAGGGAAATAATAAAAATATAGGCACACAAAAAAAGGATCTTTAGGATCCTTTTTTTGTGTGCTAAGAATAATTTAGTTGATAGCAACTACCAAGTAATATTTATCTCCTTTTTTAACTACTTCTACCCAATAGCTTTCTCCTTCCATTCTAGAGAAATAGTTTTTATAAACGTCCTGTTTGATCATTTTATCAAAACTGTTTGTGATACTTTCAGTTTTATAATTCTCTATAGGATCTGTTAAAGTCCACATTTGATGAAAGTAAGCGTATTTTTCGTCTCTCTCTACTTGTTTTCCATCAACTTCTTCTTCTACGAATTTAAGACAGCTTGATCTTAATGTTGAGTCCAAGGTTAATTCGTGACAGAAAAATTCAGTAAGTACTGATCCGAAATCTTTTATGATTTCAGTTTTTCCTTGGGGTTGTTTAGGAAGTTCGTTCATACTAAATGAATTAGTAGAGAAAATAACAGAAAATCCTAATGCGATTACTAAGCTTAAAGTTTTCATAATTTTTAGTTTTTATTTGTTTATATTAATTTATAATGTAAATGTAGATTAATCTCTTTAATAAAAAAAATGATTCTTGAAATTTCTTTTTTATTTCTTATCATTTTTTGTTTATTAGATTAACAAGACAAATATAGAATGTTCTATCCAATAAAAAAAATGATTTCTATTATAAAAGAAGATATATAACATACACAAAAAAACAAATAGACATGGAAATGAAAAAACAGGTATTATCCTTCAATGAATTTATTAATGAAGCATATAGAATTATAAACGAAGCTGAAGGTGATGGAGGATCAATAGATGCTCTTAAAAAATTATTAGGTGGAGGACTTGGCCTGGAATCAGCAGATCAAAAAAAATTCGTAACAGTTATTGACAGAATAGATTCATTAGGAATGACTAGTACATATGCAGAAGAGGCTAAGGAATTTGCTCAGAATATTACTGATTTTTTAAACTCTAAAGCAAGTGGTGTTAATATTAAGCAAAAAGGATTAACGGATGACAAAGAGGTCGAAAATAAATTCGAATGGTTAGTTAATGGCACTATAAGAGTTAAAGGCAATCCTACTATGAGAGATCAGGGGGATTTAGGTTCAGGAATTGATGATGATACTTCAGTACCTTATCCTTTAGCAGATGTTATTAGAGGTTTATTTTCATATAATCTTAGTATTCTAAATGACCAAATGGGCACAAGTAATATTAAAAAAGTAGCTAATTATGGTAAAAAAGCTAAAGATAAGAAGAATTATCCAAAATTTTTAACCATAGATGAAGAATCATTAAAAACTGATATTATCCAAATAATCGATTTTTCCCCTTCAGCTAGTGATGGTGTAAAAAGTGCAGTAGGAGAATATGGTTTTGCATTCCCTATTTACACTATAAATAATATTATCAAAGGAGAAGGTAATGAATTATCAAAAGATATGTATACTGTAGTTATTCCACCTAATCCATCAGAATCAATAGAAGAGGTAACAGATTTAGCATATAATTCATCTGCTACGGACTTCTTCGAGGAAAATAAGGTAATTATAGGAGAAGACGGAAAAGCAGCTCTTAACTCAATTTTATCTGAATTCCACTCTATTTCAAAAATCGTAGTTAATGGAGGAGCATCTAAAAAAACAACAACTAGAGCTGGAGGAAACGAGGCACTTGCTAAAGATAGAATGAAAGCTGGTATTGCCATGCTTACACAGTTAAAAAAAGATGGTGTAGCTCAGCTTAAAGGTGCTACTATATCAGAAGGTAAAGCGGTAGTACAGAGTTCGGCAGCTACAGAAAGTGATCCGAAAATGCAACAGGTTTCTTTTGTAATATCTGGATCTATTAGAAAGATTGATAATAAAGGGGATGCTAAATCACTAATTATACAAAGAGTTGATCTTAAAAAAGCAGATCAAGTACGATTCAAAAGAACTGTACTTTTTTGCTCATATGATGCTTAATCATTAAATTCAATAACACTAAAAAGCCCATCTAATATTAGATAGGCTTTTTTTATGTTCTAAGTTTATTATTTCTCCCCTCTAATTTCTTTGCTGTCCCCAATAATAGATTCTCTTGTTATATTGTTATCTATTACAAGTCCGTAACGTACCATTCCATTCTCTTTGGTTGAGGTTGCACAGAATTCAGTAAATCTGCATCTTTTTAAAGCAGATTCATCGAAATATAGTGTAGATTTAAGATATGATTTATAAGCGGTGACTAATCTTAAAGCTTCTTCCTTTTCCTCATTTGCTGTGTTTACCATTCCTCCTTTTTTAGTTCCGTAGCATTCAGGATATCCTGCTTCTGCTTGACTTGTAGCTCTTGCTGCAAAATTTAGTGTGGTATCTAATGTCATATATGGAAATTGTACTTGCATCTGTTTAATAAGCTCTTTCTCGAATTTATCCACATTGAAGTTATTAGCTTTCTGAGCTTGTACTCCTATAATTGTCGAGACAATTAAAAATGAAGTTAAAATTAAATCTTTCATGGCTTTTAGTTTTTATTTGTTTATAAGGTAAATGTAGAATAATCTCTTTGATAAAAAAAATGATTTCACAAAAAAAGACCCCGAAGGGTCTTTTACGTTTGATAATAATTGATTAAGCGTTAGTCCAAACGAATCCTCCTGCAGTTTTCATAATTCCACGAACCACTTTAGAGATTGAACCAGTGTTAACACCTGTCGCTCTTTCAGCATCTGACATAGAATTGTATTTTCTAATTCTGCGTCCTCTTGGAGTTAATTGAACTACCGCAATGGTATTTCTGTTAGAAGTTTTAGCTTTCTTAGAAACTGTTTTAGAAGGAGCTGCTTTAGCAACAACTTTCACAGTTTTAGTAGATTTCTGTGTAGCTTTCATAGCTACAGCCTTAAGAGTCTTAGCAGTAGCCTTAACAATTTTTTTTGTTTTTTCCATCATAATATATTTTTTTTGGTTATATTAATTATACTCAAATAAGAGTGAAAAGTTTCGTTTAAACGCATTTAACAAATGATATATAGGTTAATGAAGAAGAGAAAGAAAAAACGCATAGACAGCTTTAAAAACTGGTTACTTGCAAGGGATTCTGCTAGTCGAATAAACAATGCTGATGGTAATAGTGCATTTTTTGAAAGTTCTAATTGGGGACTTGGTGATAGACCGAAAATGGAAATATTTGATCTAATATCTGGATCTTTACCGTTTATAAAATTGAGAGCCAAGGTATTTAATTTTGGAATGATGAAAGATGCAAGTGCAGGAAATATGACAATTGCAATCAGAAATCTAGATAAGCAAAGATGGTTTGGTGAATTTATTGAATGCTTAGAACCTAAGGAATCGAATCTAGTAAATAGAATATTTATAACAATCACAGATGAATTAGTAATAGGTGATGCTGAACAAGATTCTCCAGGTGTACTAAAAATGGAATGTGAAATACCTCTATATCAAAGCGGATCTGATGTTGATAAAGCAGCTCGTGAGATTATGAGAAGTTGGATATCTCAGACATCATTTGGTCAAGACTCGTATCAGACAAGATTTTTCAGATGGTGGATGAATGAATTTCTTTTTTCAGGAAATACTTATACACATACTCCTGATTCATTTGCATCGGCTTTAGTTGGATTTATGAAAATAGCAGATATCCAGGATTCAAAAAAAATGTATTTAGATCTTATTAAAAATTCTAAGGACACTAATATAAAAAGGTCATATACAGAATTAGGAACGGAGGAAATAATAGATTACGTCAATCAAGGAATAAAAGAATTCAATATTAATATAAGCGATCTAACTAAGGGAACTAATATGTTGAAGAGATTTGGTGGATTTGATAGATGATTTTCTTTTATAAGAAACTTTTCCTTGTCCTATTCTATCTAATGTGAACTGAGAAAGATCTTCAAATCTTACAATTTGAAATGGGCGGTTCTTATTCTTTTTTTCGTATATTATCATAGAATCCAGACCACAGAGAATAAAATATTGCTCTAATGGTATAGGTGAAAGGGTTCCAGTTCCTAAAATGTGATTAACATATTCACGAACTTCTTTCTTCTGTATTCTTGTTGTTCTAGTTGGATCAATTATCTCTGCAAGTTTTACACTTAGCATACCTCTACCTAACCAGTTTCTTAATGAGTTTCTCACTATAGAATAATTCACTATTTCCTTTGGTGTATCTGGACTAATCTTAAATATCATAGTTTCACCATCATTAGATTCAAGTTTCCATATCTTACTATTGAGTTCTATGTAACCTCTTGGACAAATAAAAGACTCACAAAAATGTCTTAACCCCTTTCTTAGATCGTTGTTATTTGAATCTGTGAGACTATTCATAAATCCTCCTTGAACTAAAGCTTGTACAATAGTTCCTAAGTCAGTAAAGAATGAAGTGGCTTCAGTGAGTCTAAAATTGGCAGCATAAGCTTTAATCTCTATCCTCTTTGTGGAATCTTTAAAAAGTAAATCTGGATATCTTTTACCTCCAGATAATGCTTGATCTGATACAAGAAGACATATAATTTCGCCAGCTCCTAAATATGAATGACACCAATCAGAAACAAACACTATTGTTCTATTGTTCTTTTTATTATTTAGTATCTGATCATTAAGATTTTTGATTGATTCCTCAATACTTAATTCCCTATTTTCTTTTATAAACTCCCAGAATTTTTTGAAAGTGCTCTCATTTTCTTTGACGTGATTATGAAAAGCAGAAAGGAACTTTTTTGAAATCGCAGGACTAATTGACTTAGTCTTAAAGTAGCTATCAAATTCCTCGATATAAATGTCTATAATTCTTCTCCTCATTCATATCATTATAGACAAAATGAACCAAGAAGTTACACTTCTCTATTCCAGAAAGGTTTTTGATATTTAGGACGAAGCATTCTCCATATGATTGTGTCATAATTCCTTTTATCCCATATAGAGAAGCATATTGATTTTATAGATGGCTCGGTTTTACAAAATTCTAAATGTTCTGCAAATTCTTTCTTAGTCGGTTCTGTCTCACGATCACCATATTTTCCGTATCTAAAATAATCGTGAATCTTTCCTGATCTCTCCTCTATTCGATACTTATGATATTTTAAATCTGATATAGTTCCCCTTACCCAAGCATCAAATTCATCAGGAACTTTTTCAAGAAGTATATTGATATCTTTACCATCTTTAAGATATTCCCAGATATCAACATTAGAGAAGCTGGTTAGAAGTCTGTGCAATCTCACATACTCTTCAAACTTTATTTTCATTCTGAAATTACCCGGTTGAAATCTGAGAACAAATCCCTCTTTATTCTTTATATTTTTTTCTTTTAATGATTCATATAGATCTGGGCCAAAAGAGAAGTGCTGTTCGCACTTAACTATATCTTCTTTCTTAATACCGCTAGCATTAAATATACTCAAAGAAGTTGTCCAGTGTTGTTCCTCTCCATTAATGGATGTACTTAGAAAAACTATCTTTTCTTCTCCATTATAATCAACAACTATAACATTACTGGGGTAAATAATCTCAACTATATAAGTTACATGTGTCATAAATACCTGATCAAAAACTTGATAGTTCTTTTTTAATATCTCCATACCCCTTTTAGCCTGTTCAGAAGTGAAGGATCCTTTAGTTGCAAGATGCCATTCATTCTTATAATAGAAAAGAATACCTAAAGATCCGTCCATCTTTTCCTGCACATAAACATAATCACCCTTGGGAGGAACTTGATCTGTGACTTCCTCATAATTAAAGAATTTAGGAAATGCAGAAGCAATAACATATCCCTCATCGTCTATTATTGTTCCTCTCATAGCCAGAGTTATCTCATCCCAATCATTTTTGAATTGAGTGTCTCTTGTATAATTATAAATAGCAATAGGTAGGGTAGGATGAGAATTCTTTTCTATCCTTCCTTCATTAACATATTTATTAAGGGTTCTTAATGGGTAACTTTTTCTTTCCATTTCATAAACTTATAAAAAAATCACTTATATAAAAAATGATTTCTATACTATAGACAAATATTTTTAAAAATTACTAAAATTAATAATTATATAGAAACCCCGAAGGCCTCGAGATATATAAATGAGTAAATAAAATCTAAAAGATGAGTATTAAAAATTACGAGGGCTTTAAAAAAATTCAAGAAATTAGGAGAGATAAGAAATGTCCAGTTTTAAATTTTAAGCCTATTAGAGAGTCTGAGACTTATCAAGATATGATTGGTATGGGTTGGATCGAGGTTCTTGCTGATAATCCAGCAGGTATTCTTGCAAAAGCATCTGATGAGGAAAGAAACTTTAAAGACCGATTAGGTAATATTGCTTTTTATCATCCATACTTTAAAGGATCAAGATTAACATCAAGAGCTACTAGACGTTCAGAAGAAGGTTACCCACATTTTAATATTAAACACGATGGTGGTGTTAGAGTGGTTGAAGGACCAAATTTAACAGCAGAATTTCCTAGATTAAATACAGATCTTAGAAGAACATGTATGACAGTTGAAGATTATCTTTATAAAATGGCATTCTTAATTAAATACACCATTAGAGAACAAGGGTTTCCAGTAACTAATGATGAATTATATACTGAAGAATCTTATAAAGATCTTATCCAAAGAAAAATGAGAGAGAATCCATCTGATCTTAAATCTATTGATATTCCACCTAGTATAAAGAAAACAGATGCAGGTAAGGGAGCTTCAATGTTAAAAAGATTTGGCGCTTTTGGACAAAGTGAAGAACAATAATTAATTAATATAAAGTTTTGGAAATATTACAAATAATAATAACTGGAATTTTTTCAGTAACAGTAGCATTTGGAACTGTTTGGATAAAGCACTTTTTAGATAATAAAAAGAAAAACACAGACGAGGAGAACTACGAAAGAATATCTCAACAGGATATTGATTCAATGTTAGAAGTACAAGAATTTTTAGAATCTTTCAGAGTTAAATGGAGCTTAGACCGAGTTGGGATTTTTCAATTTCATAACGGAGGTAAATTCTTTCACGGCATACCAATGAAAAAATACTCTCAAACATTCGAAGTGATATCTAGTGGTGTATCTAAAACAAAAGAACACAATCAAAGTGTATTTGTAACGGAGCATCCTTCTTTAATGAAGCATTTAAGTGAGACTGAATTCTTCCATATAGATGCAGAAAATCCGGTTTTAGATTACATCAGAGGCAGAGTAACTGAAGATGGAATTTTACAAATATTTTCATCTCCTATAAGAAGTCTATCCGGACAGTTAATAGGATTCGTACAATTGCACACAGTTAAATATAAAATAGATGTCACTGAAGATCTTAAAGATGATATCCTAGATCTTGTCAGCAATCTTTCTGGTTATTTGGTAAAGAGATAATCAGAAAGGCAAATCCATAGCCACTCTTTCTAAATGCTCTTTTATTGCATTATATTTTACCATAGCTTCTATCATATCTCCCTTACTTAACTTGTTAAGAAAGTAAGATCGATCTTCAACTAGCTTTTCGTGATCTTCTTCTCCTAAATCATGATCCCATAATTCATAGAAGTAACCAAGCGCATGGTCAAATC
>Ga0209596_1001796_pt1 | contig 18116 bp, 27 predicted proteins | sample M_130807_MF_Meta_FD_187314 | JGI IMG/M metagenome (GOLD analysis project Ga0209596, IMG submission 187314) | Freshwater microbial communities from Lake Montjoie, Canada to study carbon cycling - M_130807_MF_MetaG (SPAdes) (version 2) | ecosystem: Environmental > Aquatic > Freshwater > Lake...
TCATTTAAGACATGATATTGATCACTCTGAATTTGATAAGTATGATAATCGATTACCAAAAGGGTATAAAGCAAAAATTAAAGTTTTTATAGGTAAAACAGACTAATATGTAAAAAATACAACATTATGAAAAATTACTTTAATCAATTAATGCAAGATGGATATCATCTTCTTGTACAAGATAAAATAAATTGGCCGTATGAATTAGAAACTGATCAGAAAGTTCAATTGCTTAACTTAGCTATTGAATATTTTCAAGAATTAGAAGAGTATGAAAAATGTACTTTACTTCAAAAAAAGATAGAAGTATTAAATACACCTAAAAAGAAAAAAGGAAGACCTAAAAAAATAAGTTATGTTAAAAAAGAAAATTCGACTAGGAATTGATGTTGATGGAGTTTTAAGAGACTTTGACACTAAAGTTTTAGAAATTATCAAACAAGTTTATCCAGATAAAATACTTTCTGAAGTAACAACTAGTTGGGACTATGATAATATAGATGTGCCAATTAAAGAATTGTCTAAGTTATGGCACGAAACTCATTGTGAAGAAATTTATCGAGATGCAGAATTAATGCCAGAAGCCAAAGAAGAATTAAAACTTCTTAAAGAATGGGGTAGAACTCAAAAGCCTGGATATCAATATATTTGTGTTACTGCTCAAATACCTTACAATGCCTGTCATACATTGTATTGGCTAGGTAAGCATTACTTTAATTTTTTAGAAACTCATATTACCAATTATAAATACAAGGTTGATATAGACTATCTAATAGACGATAGCCCCAAAAATTACGATAAGTGGGTTGAAGCTGGTAGAGATGAAAAAACATTTATATTGTTTGATAGACCTTACAATCAAGACTGTCTAGCAACAAATAGAATAAATAAATTATCAGACGTAATTAATATACTGAAAACTTAGGATACCGGATATTTATTAGTAGATATCCAATAAATGGATACAATAATTAATAACAATATAATAAAAAATTTATGTCAACAACAGTTTTTGAAATTAAAAATGAAATGGAAACTCTTTGGAAAGACTTTTCAGAAAATCATGCTATTTACGAAGAAAAAGGAAATAAAGCTGCAGCAGCAAGAGCTCGCAAAGCTATTAATGAACTTAAAAAACACGTAACTGGATACAAAAAAGCATCTGTCGAGCAAATCAAATCCGGCAAATAAAATTAAATATCAATGCACTTTTGAATAGAAGTATATCATTATGAAAAAAGAACAATTAATGCAAATTATTAAAGAAGAAATTGCTAAGGAATTAGCAAATGAATCTTCATTGGTTAATGAAATATACGACTTAGAGCAAGTTAAATATAGTACTTCTATTCAAAAGGAAGTTGATCAATTAGTTAATGTACTTAAAAAAGCTCCAAACTTAAATAAAACAGTAATCGCAGCTATTTTAAATGATATAATTTTAGCAATGGGCCTTAATCGTACTCAAGTAACAATGTACATGAATATGATTAAACAGTCTAGAACTAAATATCAATTTTAAAATGAAAAAATCTAGATTTCTAGAAATAGTGCGTGAAGAAATAAAAAAAGGATTGCGAGAATATGGTTCCGAATCAATGTATTACAACAGCCCAAGTGGGTTTGAGCAAGTTAAACATGTTCCAGAATTACGTATGCAACGATTTTCCAATTTAGAAAGATGGAAAATAATTGCAATGCAAATGGGAGCTACTATTCAAGATCGTGGCGACGATTGGATAGCAGTAATGCCTAATCAAGATAAAATTGGAACATACAGCAAGCTTAATAGCTTTGGCACTTTAGAATTATATAGTTAATGGCAAAAGCAAAATTATCAAAAAATGAAACGCAAAAGGTTACTTTCGGAGCAAAAAGAAAACGACCAGGAGTACATTGTAAAAAACGAAACTCAACTTCTAAGCGAGCGAAAAATTACAATAAGCGATATCGAGGTCAAGGTCGATAATACCACAAATTTAATTAATAAAGCTTGGGATGACTATGAATGGTATCCTGAATAACAACAGATCAATGTATAAAATATATATTTTAGGTAATGGGTTTGAAATAACTCAAGGTGCACTGCCGATGGAAACTGTAGAGCAAATTTACAGTGAAATTGAAAGTGAAGCAGATTTAGTAGAATATTTTATTGACGCTGTGCAATCAGATGATAAATTGAATTGGTTTGAAGTTGATGATAACTTTCATGAATTAGGAGCTGATATGAACGATTCTATATTATATGTAGAAGATGCTCAAGGTGTTGTAGTATTTAAAAAACCGTGTGATGAAATAAAAAATCACATTACTATTACAGAAGAATTATATGCAGAAAATTTTGAATTGGAACTAATTGGAGTTTTAACCTGCATTGAAAAAATTAAAGGTACATTTTTTACAGGATATGTAGATACTGAAGATTTCAATCCAAATAATATTAAAATAGACGTTAAGGTTTTAGGAGATACAGAAGTTGTATATTCTATTGGATATGAAGGTAAAGAATTATCAAACATAGAACCATCACAATTTATTTCAACAGATTTTATTGTTTATTTAGATAAATAAATTTGGTTTTATTAAATAATTTACTTATATTAATGTTAAATTAATTTATGATAACTGCAATTATTATTTTAAGTGTGTCACTTGTAAGTGTATTTGGTATATTAATGTCATGTATAATTCATATAATAAAAATACAAAAGGAATTATCTAATATTTCAAAAGAACAAACTACACAAAACAAAGACATTCGATCTATAGCTACTCATTTACATGGAGTAACTATATCTCATAATGAATTGTTAGAGTTAGTAACTAAACAAACAGTTAAAAAATATGTTGGTAATTCGTATTTTGGCCCATTTGGAGAATCTTAAAAGAAATCGAAAATTTTTAAAGGATACTCAAGACGAAAGTCAATCACAAATAAACTATTCATCAATGCTAGGTGCAATTGCATTTGGTTTATTAATAGCTACTGTAACTATTTTACTAATATATAACCTAAACATACATATCAAATGAAAAATAAAATTAAGTTCATCGCACATCTAGCAAAAATAATATTTAATAAATTTCCATTGAATTCATTATTAATACTATACATAGTACTTCTTTCGTCAATATCATTAACGTATACTAAATGTATAAGAAAATTTCCAGAAGTTAATAATTACGTTAAGCATGTAAAAAAATTCAAAGTAACTTCTGTAGCACTGCAACCTAAAATAGCTGTGTATCCATTTGATCCACAATTTAAAATTACTTTAAGTAATGGAGTGTCTTTTGTAACGACCGCTAAGTCATATCATGAAAATGATTCAATAGAATTTATTTATTACATCAAAAAATAAATTTGTAATTTAATATTGATTTAAATGATATCGATATTTATTAATATAAAATAGAATAGTACTAGTATTGTTTTATAAGTTTCGTGGTTTGAAATTTATTACTGTACTATGGCTATTAAATACGTTGAAAAGCTCACATCAACACTTGTAACTGAATCTGGAAATCCTTTATTTTATGAAGGTAATGTTGTTGAAGGAGCTAAATCATTAACCAAACAAGTGACTATATCGTTAGATGTAGACAGATGTTCAGTTTGGTTGTACAACGATAACAAAACGTCAATCATATGCCAACAACTTTACGTTAAGTCTGAAGATGCGTGGTATCAAAACACAGAATTACATAAAAAGGATTTTAAACCTTATTTCGAATCGCTACTTAAAGATCCAATAATCATAGCTGAAGATGCTATAACACACGAAGCAACTTCTTGTTTTGCTGAAAGCTATCTAAAACCATTAGGTATTAAATCAATGCTTGATGTTCCTGTAATTTATAGAGGTGAAATAATAGGAGTTGTTTGTATTGAACAACTGTCTTCAAGATATTGGCTTAAGCCCGAGATAGACTTTGTTCAAATGATAGCAGCTTTGTATTCCTTTGCTCACTCAGTAAAAATAATTAACTGCATAACTAAAAAGGCAGATGAGAAAAATATAGAGTTGCAAAGATCTGAAAAAGAAAATGCACGTATTAATAGACAAGTAGAAAAGGCATTAACAGAAGCTGAAGTTGCAAAGCAAGCAGCTATTAAAGCAAAAGATGAAGCAGTAGCTGAGAGTGTAAGATCAGAACACTTAGCTGAAGAAGCTTTGATTGCAAAAGCATCTGCAGAAGAAGCTTATAAGCAAGCAGAAGAAGCAAAGACTTCGGCATTAAACGACTTAGACATTCTTCAAAAGAAATCACAAACAGCATTGATAGGCACTATTGTTAAAGTAGCTTTGTATGTTATAGTAGGTGTAGGTATAATTACCAGTATAATGTACGCATTTGCTATGGTAATAAACAAAGATACTCAAATAATTGGATCAACATGGTCAAACATGTTCGGCATATTACTTACAAATGCATTTAGCATTGTAGGAACGTTAATGGGCGTAAAGTACGCTTCAGAAGGAAAAAAAGAATAATTAATAACTAAAACAAAAAAAACACAACATGATTAAATTTATTAAAGACATGTTTACTGGAGGTGATACTTCTATTAAACGAGTAATAGCTTTTTTAGGCTTTTTATTTATTGCAGTAACAATGTTACTAAATTCATATGAACACAAAGATATTGAACCATCAGCCGAATTAGTTGATGCAGTTAAAATAATTGTATTGGTTTGTATCGGTGGTAATGTAGTTGAAAAGTTCGTTGCTAGTAAAAAAACTGAATAATGAACGAAACTTTGATGGAAATATTAATATTTACTATAGGTCCTGTTATAGCACTTATTATAATAAAAATATTTAAACATATTGATAAAGACAAATAATGCAAATTGATATAGTATCGATATTGGCAGTAATTATAACATTAATATCATTGATATTAATTGCTGGCTCTTCGTTATTATCTCAAATATTTATTAAAATTAGAGCTAGACGAATATTAAATTTTAGAAAAAAGCAATCACGACATAATAAATTAAAGTCAGATCAAAAACAAATACGTACTGAAATTCATACTCGATTAGAAGTAATACAAAAATTAATAAAGATGCAAGAAACTTATCATCGTCAAAAAACTAAAAAAACGGATTAGGACCGTTATAGCTTCGGCTAATTTAAACCATTCCAAAGTGTCGCTACCGAGGAATGGTTTTTTCATGATTGATTTCCATTGCCAATAATAAGTAAATCGGCCTTTCTAATTAGGGAATATATAGGAAATACTACTCGATAGCCTTATATTTATAATAAAAGCTGTCTATGAAAAAACTAATCATCTACTGTCTATTACTATTAAACTTAACTGTAATTGGACAAACCACACCTAAAGAAAGATACATAAACAATTCTGACTATCTTTCTAAAAACTCTTTAACCGATTACAAAAGCTATTACGGAGATTCCTTGCAAGGATTCGACGAAGCTTCTATGAAAGTTGAGTTACTGAGACGAAATGTCTTTGGTTCAGAATATATCAATTACATTGCTCTTGTAAAAAGAGAATGGGTAAATCAAAAGTATGGTATCAAACCATTACTACCAATCAATTCAAACAATAGACCTATTGGAGGTCCTAACTCAGTTAATTCACCTGGTAATGCTTGTGTGAATGAAGACTTTGAACTTACTGCACCTGGAGCTTATAGTGGAATGAACTCTGTCTTAGGATGGACAATTCAAAGTGGACAAAATACTTCTAATATTTGTTGTGGAAATCTTACATATGGTGCTGGCTGTGTTGCTAATCCCATTGCTAATTGGAATGCAGGTAGTCCTGAATTTTCTATTGTTGCTACTCCAATACTACCTGCACCTAGTTGTGCTAATCCTCCTGGATTTAGTATTGACAATGTATCAATACCAAACTCTCCACTTGGTGGTAACCGAGTTGCAAGACTACAAAACTCTTGTCCAACAGGTTTGATGACTCGAATTATGACGCAATTTCCTGTTTCAAATTCTAATACTTTATTTCAATTTTGTTATGCAGGATCTTGGGACGGTGTTCATGAATGTTGTGGACAGCCTGCTTTTCGAATTGATATGTATAATTGTACAGGTTCATTAATACCAATACCTTGTGCAAATGTAAGTTTAACTCCTTCCGGACAATCTTGTCAAAGTGGAGTTCCTGGTTATCAAGTTACAAGCGGGGTTTCATGGGTTAACTGGCAAACAAAATATATTGATTTAACTCCTTATATCGGTCAATGTATTAGAATAGTAGTAACGTGTTCTGACTGTTCTTATTCAGGACATCATGGAACTGCTTATTTTGATGCAAGATGTGGTGGTCAATTAGTTGGAGTTGGGTTAGGAGGAAATGGTGGAGGTATTGCAGGACCTGTTAGTTTTTGTGCCGGTTCAAATCAAGCTATTATTGCTGCTCCATTAGGATACTCGTCATATCAATGGATATCACCTGTAACAGGAACAATTCCTGCCAATGCAGGAGGTACAGCTCCAACATTAACTGTTAGTCCAGTAATTGCAGGTGCAGTATATACAGTTCAATTAAATTCACCTTCAGGATGTTCATATATCGCAACAAATACAATAATGCCTACTCTAGTAAACATTGCAGGTATTGGTTCAGGAACTAGTTGTGCAGGAGGATCAAGTGGAACTGGAACTGTGCAAGGTAATGGTAGTGGTACAGGATACAATTATACTTGGGTGAATTCAAATAATGCTGTAGTAGGTACATCAGCAACAGTAAGTGGATTACTTCCAGGAACGTATAGTGTAACTATAACTGGTCTTGGAAATGCAGGATGTGGTTCAGCAACTGCAACTATATCAATAGGAGTTGGAATACCTCAAATGCAAAATCTATTAAAACCATATTGCGGTGGTCAAGCTTATTTAAGTGTAACTGGTAATAGTGTTCAATGGTCTACTAACAATACACCTATATCCGCTCCATTAGGAGTGGCAATGGGATATACAGTAAACAATCCAGTACAAGCTTCCGTATACACAGTAACTTATACTTCACTACAAGGTTGTAATGAATCTGCTTCGTATACTTTAATATCGTCACCTCCTGGAAACATAGCATTACTAACTACTTCAGTTTGTTTAAACTCGACTAATGGAAGTGGAACTATTAATCTAACTCCTGCATCAGGTTCTCCTCCAGGTGCTAATTCATACTCAGTATGGAATTCTAATAACACTCCTGTTTACAATTCATCATTAGCTCCAACCAATCAAAATAGTTATTTGTTTGGAAATATGGGAACAGGTAGTTACCAAGTAAGAGTGTTTGATGGTTCATGTGCATACACAACTTCATTTAACATACTCACTCATGTGTTTTCTCCAACGCTAAGTCCATCATCAGTGACACTATGTCCAGGTGGCGGTATTGCAGCTGGAGTGGTATTTAGTATTCCACCGGCATTTAGTCAATACACATACTCTTGGACACCTAATATCTTTTTAGCAGGTAACACTCAACAATCAACAATCATTATACCAAATCTTGCTGTTGGTACTCAATCAAACATAACTTACTCAGTTGTGATTACACCAACTGCTATTAATTGTCCGATGACTCGTACATTAAATTTATGGGCAATCAATCCACCCACACCTACTTTATCTTTAATACCTAATTTATGTAACAACAGCTCACCATATCAAATAATCGCTTCACCTGTTGGTGGAGTATTTACTGGAGTTGGAGTTAGTACGTTAGGTGTAATATCACCAACTGCAATAGGAATTAATACATACACTTATGCTATTTCAATTTCTACTTGTGCAGCATCTAACTCTAGTAGTTATGAAGTTTCTTACTTCAATACTTCAGCTTTAACTGGTAGTATAAATAATTTATGTGTAACTAACTCTCCAGTTAATTTAATGGGTATTGTACAAAACACTACAGGAGTTTGGATTGGTACCGGAATTATTAGTGGATCTTTTTCACCGCTAGGTTTAAACACAAGCATTTATAGCATTACATACAATACATCTTCAACACCTAATCCTACCGTTTGTCCTTCATCTACTCAATTAAACATATCTGTAACAAATACAATTATTCCTACAATGACCAATGCTGGTCCATTTTGTAACAATACATCGTCATTTGTATTGTCTGCTAATCCAAATGGTGGTACTTGGTCTAACAATTCAGCAGTTAGTAGTTTAGGTATTGTTACGCCATCACTATCTTCTCCATCAAATAGTATTGTTGGATATATGGTTCAAGTTGGACCTTGTGTAAATACAAATACATTTAACATTTATCCATCAACATACAATACTGCTTCATTAACTGGAGTAGTTCCTAATATGTGTGTTACTAATAATGCATTCAATCTAATGTCTATTGTGCAAAATACAGCAGGTACCTGGTCTGGTATGAATGTTAATCAAAACTTATTTAATCCTGCTGGATTAATTTCTAATACATATACTTTAAGTTACGTTAATTTATCAACTCCTAATACAACTTTATGTCCAGACACTAAAACAATAACAGTTTCTTTACTTAATCCGACAATGCCTAATATACTTTCAATAGGCCCATTATGTAGTATAGGTTCGCCAATACAGTTAACTGTTACTCCTAATACTGGAACTTGGAGTCCTACTTCATATTTAAATTCCAATGGTATTTTTACTCCATCACAATCAGTAATAGGAAATAATGCAATACAATATATTATAGGAACTGGAACATGTAATGCACAACAAACAAAACAAATCAATGTTGAATCGTTTATTTCTGCTCATATTGTAGGCACAATTAATGATCAATGTAATAACAATTCTCCGGTGAATTTAATTCCAATTGCACAAAATGCATCAGGAGTTTGGAGTGGAGTTGGTGTTGTTGGATCAAGTTTCAATCCTAACTTATCCGGTGCTGGACAATATACTTTAAACTATAATACTTCATCTGTACCAAGCGGGTTGTGCCCGGACAACTCAATTATATCAGTTCGAGTTTATTCATTAGCAGCACCCGTTATTATTAAGCCAAATACTATTTGCAATACTCACTCACCGTTTCAATTACTAGTAACTCCAATTGGTGGGTTATTTGGTTCTAACAATGGAGTTTCTTTAAGTGGGCTGTTTACACCAGCTTATGCTAGCATTGGCAACAATGTAATTAATTACAGTATAACATCAGGTCCTTGTATTGCTTATGGACAAACAACAATAACCGTTGAAAAGTTTATCACTGCAGACATTATACAATATCCAAATTCAGTTTATTGTAAAGGAATTGCTCAACCATTCAATCTTAAATCGCTAGTAATTAATACTAATGGAACTTGGTCAGGCCCAGGAGTAATAGGAAGTATGTTTCATCCTAATTCAGCTAACATAGGCAACAACATAGTACATTATTTAACTACTTCAACGACTGCAAGTTTGTGTCCTGATACCAGTGACTTAAAGATTGTTGTAGCAAGCACACCAACCATAAGCATTACAGCAAATAAACTTAATGGCTGTACTCCATTTACTAACATACTATCCATTGATAAAAATACAGGAACAGCTGAATGGATTTTTAATAAAGGTGTAAAATCTAAACAAGGTCTATCAATTAGTCAAACTTTTACCAATGCTGGATTGTATAACGTATATATAAATTACATCAATACAGAAGGTTGTGCAACTACATTTACTTCAGCTCCTACATTTACAGTGTATGAAAAGCCAATAGCTAAGTTTAGTATGCCAAGTGTAATATCAATTGCAGAACCACAAATACAAATAGAAAATCAAACCATACCTATCAATGACAATTATTATAATTGGTTAATATTAAAAACACAATACACAGAACTCAATCCAGTAATTAATTTTACCAAGCCTGGAAAGCATGAGATTTGTTTGTTTGTTACTTCTTTTGATGGATGTAAAGATACATTAAGAAAGATGGTTGAAGTTAAAGGAACGTATAATGTTTGGATACCAAGCAGCTTTACTCCTAACTTTGATAAGGTTAATGATGTTTTTATGCCTGTATTTAGTCCATATGGAATTGATACTAAGTATTATGAATTTACTATATTCAATCGTTGGGGTGCATTGCTGTTTAATACTAGCAATGTAAATGTAGGATGGGATGGAACTTATAAAGGAGAACCGGTTATTGAAGGAGTGTATGTATTTACTTTAAAGTTCAAAGATGCTGATGGTGTGGTGTATGACAAAATAGGTCATGTAACATTGTTAAAATAATAAAACTCTATATTTATTAACGAGCATATGAAAGTATTAGAGTTAAGAGCAATAATAAAAGAAGAAATTAAAAATATATTAACTGAAGATGCGTTTCGTAGAATAGTAATTACATCTCAAAAAGCTAAAGAGATTACTAAGGAATTAGAAATTTTTACTAAGCGACCTGAAATGAAAAGAGACTATCCTGTTAAATTAACTATTAAGCCAGGAGTAAAACCTGACACTGTAGTAGTTGATATTGCAGGACCAGGTGCTACGGTAATGGGTACTAAATTAAGTGACGTTGCCAAGAAGCTAGATAAATTAGCTATTATAAAAACGAAAATGGAAATTAAAAGAGTTCCAGTAAAATAAAAATAATATGACCAAATTAGACTTACAAAAAATAATCAAAGAAGAAGTTAAAAAAGCTTTGAAAGAAAACTCAGCTACTGTAATTACAGAAGCAGCTGCAACAATCCCAGTATCAATCCCAGGAGCATTTATTCAGACACTTAAAGAATTTCTAGCTGAGTCTAAAGAATTAACTGACCCAGGAGAAACATACTATGTAATGACTCCTGGAAAAGAAAATGCGTTGATAGGAGTAGTATTTTCCAATTGGATTGACAATACTATGAATTCTATTGATGAAGGTGAATTATTGGATAATTTTGATAGTGATTTAGAATTATCAGATGATAGTGGTATGGCAGCTAAATTAGCCAAAAAAGGATTACTTACTAAAAAAGTAAAAAAATAAAATGAAAAAATTAGATCTACAAAAAATTATTCGAGAAGAAGTTAAAAAAGCTTTAACTGAAGTAGTAGCTACAAAAGATGATTTAGATAAAATCGGAGACTTCATAATGTCTTCTCCAACTTTTGAATTTGCTAGTCCTTCTAAAATAAAGTCTGCTATTAAAGATATGAATGACGAATGGAAAGCAGTGGCAAGAAATTATAAAAGCATTGAAGAGTATTTTGAAGAAATGGAAGAGATGGGTGATGACCAATTCATGGAAGGTAAAAAACCTAGCAAAAAGAAAAAGTCTTTGAAAGAAGGATATGCTTGGGAACGTGGAGAAAGAAAATTTGGTCAGCCTTTACCTACATTGGCAAGCATTCAAGCAGCATATCAAGCTAAACAATCAGTATCTGAAATTGCTGCTATCCCTGCAGGACCAGGTAGAATGACAGCTTTAAAAGCTAATAGAAAATATTCAATATTAGATGCTGGTACTGACGAATATAATGAATATAAGTATTTAGGAGAGATTGGTCAAGGATCGGCAGGAGTTAATCCAGGCGATTATATGTTTTATGCAACAGACGCTCCAGGTGTTTATGTATTTGTAGCTTTATCAGAAGAAGATTTAAAAACTATGGTTAAAGAAATTTAATATGAAAAAATTAAATTTACAAAAACTAATTCGAGAAGAAATTCAAAATGTCTTAAATGAAGCTGCACCAGCTGCTCTCGATCTTTCTGATAAGCGTTTGGCACTTTTTATAAAAAGTAAAATGCCAGCCAAGTATCAAAAAGATATAAAGACTTTAGTATACAATGCTCCATATTCAATAGTTTCTCATGGTGCTAAGCTTAATGGCTTACCAACACCTTCACGAGTATATCAATTGGAAAAATTAAAGGAAGCTTCTAAAGGATCTGATAATTGGGTATCTTTATCTTCATTGGCTATTGTGCAAGACACAACCAATCAAGTTACTTTTGTAATTGTTTATGATGAATTTGACCCGATACGGTTTAGTGAAATAAAATCAAATAAGAATCTTTACAAAGAAGAAAGTTATACCGACGAAAAGGATTTGCTTAAAAAAATGCAAAACTGGTTTATGTATTCTGAAAAAGTCTTTAAAGAAGTAATAGAAGATACATTATAAATTAAATAGAAGGCTAGCATTTTTGCTAGCTTTTCTACTGATTGGCCGAATATATCACAAATCTATATTTATATTAAAATAAGGTTTATGGGCGTGTTTGGACAATACAAAGGATATCAGTTATCAGAAGCACAAATTAGATATGCGTGTGATAACACTACTTCCAATTCAGAAGCTGCAGTTTGGTTACATGTATCATTCGCTACCTGGAAGAAATATGCTAAGATGTATATTGACGAACCAACAGGTAAGACTTTATATGAATTGCATAAAGAGACTGGGTTTGCTAAACGTTTAGTACTTCCTCAAACTCGATATAGAAGAAAAGCTTCAGCACCTTGGGCATTTCAGCCAACACCTATCGATGAGATATTTGCTAATAAACATCCTAAATTCAATTTGCATTCTTTTAAAAAGCGTTTGATAAATGAAGGGTGGAAGCAAGAGAGATGTGACTGTTGTGGTTTTCAAGAGCGTAGGCAATATGATTATGATATGCCACTTAAGATGCATTGGATAGATGGTAATAAACAAAACTATGCTTTGGATAACGTCCAATTTCTTTGTTTCAATTGTTATTTTATTTATGTAGGAGCTCCATGGGGCGCTAATAAAAAATATTACATAGATGAAGTTACAGGAGAACCTGTTCCTGTGCATAATGATAAAAAGTCTTTGAAAGAGCAAAAGATAAAGACAGGCCCGTATTTTCAGGAAAGATTAAATAATTTGCCGAAGAAGAAATAAATTAGATATTTATTAGTATATGAAAACATTGATATTTACGTTACTACTATTTCCTTTATTGACTCTGGCTCAACTAAGAGATTCAGTACAAATTAAAACTTCCATCTATGAAGCAGTTTATAGTGAAAAGCTTGAAAGTCCTTTAAAAATAACCTATACAGTGCAATGTACCAATGGTACAGCATCAAGAGCTGGTATGGATTTTTACACTGATAAAAGTGTTCACACTTCAGATGCAAAAGATTATGTAGACAATGTATATGACAAAGGACATATGGCTCCAGCAGCAGACTTTAATTGCACTAAAGAAATGTTATACAAAACATTCTCTTATGTTAATTGTGCTTTACAAAACCAATACTTAAATAGAGGTGTATGGAAAATGTTAGAAGTACAAGAAAGAGTATGGGCAATCAATGAAATGGTGTCTGTTACTATAAGAGTAATTTTTACTGATGGTAGTTCTAAATTACCAACAGGAGCTACTATTCCAGTAGGGTTTTTAAAAACAATTTATCTACACAATACAAAAAAGACATATTCATTTTACTTTGAAAACATCAAGCCTATTAAACCTAGTTACTTAAATTATCAAATAAATTAAAAAATAAATTATGAGTTGTTATACAAGAGAACAAATTGAATTAGCAGTAAAGTCAAAAGGATATGTATGGTTTGAAGGAGCTAAAGATTATGATGTAAATATTGTCGGAGTAAGAAACTCCACTACAGGTCAAAAAGTAACAAATGTATTTGATGACTGGTTAACTATATCTTATAAAGAAAATGGTATTTGGAAGTTTAATTGTTGGCAAGCAACAACAGATCCAGGTAAGAAGGGTGTTATGGAATATCACAATGCAGCTGGTGTTGCTAGATTAGTTGAAGGTCAATATAGAGGCTCTCATACTATTAGATTACATCAAGGAAAATATGAAGCTTTAGGGCAAGCAAAAAACGTTAAAGTTTATAGAGATGCTAATAAAGATTTAACTTACAATGAAGATAAAATTCAAGAAGGAGTTTTTGGAATTAATATTCACAAAGCCGGCACCGATTCAACTTACGTAGAAAATTGGTCTGAAGGTTGTCAAGTATTTAAAAAATCAGCAGACTTTGATGCATTTATGGCTATATGTCGCAAATCAAAAGACATTCACGGTAATTCATTTACATACACACTTATTGAATCAACAGATATCAAATCAGTATAAATGATAAAGATACCAATTGAAATAGGAGATATTGTACGCGTAGGTAGATTTAAAAACAAACGAGTTAAAGTTAAATCTATTGAGTATGATACATACGGACTTCCAATCATTAATGGAAGGCCTTTACTTACAATGCGAATTGAAAAGTTAATGGAACCTAAATTAGAATCTATTATCAAGTTAAAAGATGTATTACTCGAAGACATTATTGAAGGTTCAAGTGTACTAGATACATTAACAGAAGCTTTACCTCACATTAAAAAACTAGGAAACAAACCTATGTTAGTTAGAGAGTCAGGAGGAATCAGAACAGGAGCTGCAAAGGTAACTTCAGGTCCGTGGGATAAAGGTAAGATAGGATCTGCCATAAATTCAAGCTCTCCAGTATATGATGCTGATTTAGGAAAATTATTTAAAGATCTGGTTAACAAGTTTAATATTGAGCATATTATATATGCCTCTTATAATACTAATCGACATGGATTATTCGGCGATGCATACTATCTAATACCAGTTGGAGACTATAAGACTATTTGGAGTCCAAAGATAACAGACATATATTCAAATGCGTCTCGCATGAAAAAGCAAGATACTTTAAACACCTTTCCATTAGACAGCTACAAGAACACTTGGCCTACAGGTAAAGTGGATGAAGTGTTGGTGGATTGTAAAGAGTATTATTTAATATCAACAAAAATACCAATTGTGAAAAGTAGTATGTGGTATACAGCACAGAAACAAAAAACACAAGTAGTTCAACCAACTACCTATAACGAATTAGCTGATATTGTTGAACGAGTATTACAATACTATACTCGGAAAAATAAAAAATAAATTTAATTGCAAATAAATGATTAAACTAAAAAATATTTTATTTGAAATATCGCAAGAAGATGCGAATATTACAAACCTCGTGGCTTTAGGAGCTGAAACAGTAGAAGACCTTACTTTTAAATTTAAAAGTAAAAAGATGTCAACAGCTAAAGGCGTGTTGATTCACGATTACATTACAATTGAAGCATTTAATTTGCCAGACAGAGAAAGTATACAATTTCAATCTTATCATTTGATTTTCGGAGAAAGTAGTATGGCAATTTTTGATGCGTTTGGTGTAAACGAAACTGCAGGTCTGTCAAGAAGCGATTGTCAAGCTCATTTAGACCAATTAAAAGCTAATGGCCAATCTGAAACTTGGGATGGAGCATTTATCGCAGGATTAACTAATTGGTCAGGAGCTGAATTATACGTCTTCTACAATGTAGGAAGAATGCTGTGGCCAGGATTTGGAAATCGTGTATTGGTTCATGAATCATTACATTTAACTCGTGATTTAATTACCATTAATGCAAATGAATACATTAAACAAAATCAAGGTAAAAAAGATTGGTGGGCAGACGATCGTGCAGTATTCACTAAACTTGAAGATAATAATGAAGAATACTTTGCTGAGACTTTAGAGCGTTGTAGTGCTATTGCTGACGACAGGTGGGATAAAGCCAAAACTATGATGAAAGCACCACCTAAAACCAAATCTATTACATCTCCATCTATTGGCAATAAATCTGGTATTGATATAACACAGACCACAAAATAAAAATGATCAAACTTAAACATTTATTAAACGAAATAGTTAATTTAAGTTTATCTCCGTTTGAATTCGATCAAGACGGTAATGAAGATCGAATTCAAAGAACTATTGATAACGATCAAGGCTGGAGAAGATTAAGTTCAGATTCTGAACAAAATAAACAAATCAAAATGTATTTAGATAAATATACTTCAAACTTCAAATGGAATTCAAGTGTGCCTAAATCAGAAAAGTTTTCTAAAGAAAATGAAAACATGTATAGCACTCCATATGTAATGTATGTACATTTATTGCAAACATCAGAAGGAGTAAATAACATAACAGATGCTTTGCAAGGTATGATAGCTAATGAGCCTGCTAATGATCAAAAAACAATTGAAAGTGCATTGCTGCTTATTTATAATAACGATGAGTCTAAATTCAAATCAGCATTTAATCAGTATAAAGATATTATTGAAAAAAATGCTAGCGACGACGATGGATCTAATCCATTTGCTGCCGTGAAATATGCGTATAGTAATTTCAAAGATAAAAAAGGCATTTTTAAGAAATTTGTAAGAAATGGATGGAGTGCTGGACAATTCAAACCTTAATTAAATGATCAAATTAAAAACTATATTATCCGAAGCTCCTGAAGAAAAGGAACTGGTAACAGGAAAAGCATTTGAAGAGTTTGCAGAAACTCGAGGTAAAGGCGCAGCGAAGATAGCAACGACAGCTGAAGAAAAAGGTGGCTTGGCATTGCTGACTTGGCATCACTTCAAAGTAAAAGCTCCATACTATAAGAAAGCTACTGAAGGTAAATTTGATGTAGAGGCTGCAAAAAAAGAGTTTGAAGAAACTTACAAGAAGATTTCATTGTCTATGACTCCAATTGAGTTTCAACGTGAAGTAGGTCGAATGGAAGTGTTAGGAGAGTTATTGATTAAAAATAAATAAAATGATAAAACTAGAATTACTTTTAAAAGAGCTATTTGATACCAAAGAAAAACTCAAATGGAAACAAGGTGAAGAAACAGATTTCACTGCTACCTTTACTGGCCCTAACGATCAAAAATACACAATAGACATTACTTCTTTAGAATACCTAAATTTGCCAGATAATGCTATTATTGCTGCAGGTAAACTATTACCTGAGGAAGTACTTGATATGTTTAATGACGGCGAAGGATATCATGTTGAATTTAGAGATGTTAAAAAGGGCAAAGGTATTACTGGATTAGGAGGTTCTGATACAGCAAAGATCTTTGGTATTGTTATCAATGCAATAGTTGATAAAATCAAACGAGAAAAATCCGATCTTATATTCTTTTCAGCTAAAGAAGCTTCTAGAAAAGATTTGTATAAAAAGATGGCTCCGATTATAGCAACTAAGTTGGAAATGAAGCAAGTTAATAACGGCACGTATTATTTTTTATATAAATGATCAAGCTCAAAGATATATTAAAAGAAGCCAAGCAAGTTGGTATCATATATCATTATACTACTTTTGAAAGTGGATTGAAAGTATTGAAATCAAATCAACTTAAATCAGATCATACAGCTGAAAGCACGAATGCTAAGCCAGTGTTTGGAATATCATTTACAAGAGATAAAAGATTTAACACCGCCAACCGTGCAGTTGATTTTACCAATTCGTCATTTGGTAAAACTCCGCAATTGCGATTTACAATTGATGGAAACAGACTTAGTAATAAATTTAAAGTACAACCATATTCACAAGGTGGTCGTTTTGATAAAGGTAAAAAAGACTTCGAATCAGAGGAAAGAGTAACTTCTAACAAACTATTTACAATACCATTATCCAATTACTTAATAAGTATTGATCTTTTGTTTGAATATAAAAAACCAGAAGATGGCGATTGGAATGCTGAGTTTGACTATGAAGAATATGCACCATTAAGAGCAGAGATTATACAGTTTGCCAAAGATAAAAATTTACCAATTAATTTAATAGTTAATAAAAATGGAGATCCTTGGCCTGATAAAGTTAAAGATTCACTTATACAAAAAATACTTAATTGGTTTAAAGGAAAATGATCAAACTCAAAGACATATTAAACGAGGCAAAACAAGTTGGCATTTTGTATCATTATACATCAAAAGCTGGATTAAAGAGTATTTTAGATTCAAATCAACTAAATGCATCTAAAGAACACTATTTAGGTAATGATTTATATTACATATCATTTACTCGTAATAAAAACTTTCACAAAAAAGGAGCTAATTGGAATGTTAAAACAGATTACAGAATAACAATTGACGGGAATAAACTCTCTAATCAATATAAAATACATCCATTTGCATACGTTCCAGGATGGGATTATAGAGATAATTGGGAGTACGATTGGTTAGAAGATGAATCAGAGGCCGAGAGAAAAGCATTCTTTGATGCTACTGGTAAATATGATGAGCAAGAAGAACGTATATCCTTT
>Ga0209596_1001798_pt1 | contig 18113 bp, 51 predicted proteins | sample M_130807_MF_Meta_FD_187314 | JGI IMG/M metagenome (GOLD analysis project Ga0209596, IMG submission 187314) | Freshwater microbial communities from Lake Montjoie, Canada to study carbon cycling - M_130807_MF_MetaG (SPAdes) (version 2) | ecosystem: Environmental > Aquatic > Freshwater > Lake...
ATATGATTAACAAAATTATTAACTTCCTAAAGCAATTGTTTTCGTGTCCTGTTGGTTATCAAGATGAAAGTGGTTTCCATTATGGTGAACAACCCCTTGACAAAGTATAAAAAGCTGATAATATAACAATATGAAATATCAAATCCCTTGTAGTTGGACTGTATGTGGTGTTATGGAGATTGAAGCGGATAATCTTGATGAAGCAATTCTATTAGCTGATGATGCTCCATTACCTATTGAATCTGATTATATTGATGGTAGTTTTGAAGTAAATGAACCGATGTTGGAATACTATAACGAAAACGATATACCTGTTTAATAATAATATGAAAGCTAAAGAAGTTTATAATAAGTTTTGGGATGATACCAAACCAAATCGTGATGCTTATTCACAATTTTGGAAGGATTTATTTACCAGTCTTGGATTTGCGGTATCTACTGGTTCAAGTAGTTATGCACATTGGTTTGATGTTACTTATACTAAAAATGGTGTTAGTAACTCATATTCAGTAATGTGTGCACCATCACAAATGCAAGGTATATGGATTAGTGATAATAAGAATTTGCGTCAAAAGTGTATTACGGAGACTGGAGTATTTAAGTTTTGTAAAAAATATAATGTTGGTGATTTGTAAAAAACAGGGTAGGTATAAATTAAAATAAATAAATTCTTTATACTAATAATAGTTATGTGTATATGAATGATATATCAAATAGTATGCCAACAGCCGGATTGAGTCCACGAAACATTACTGTAGACCAAACAACAGAAGTGGTTTGTGAGAAATGTAATAATAACACCTTTACGGAGGGTATGTTTCTTCGTAGAGCTTCGAGGATAATCACGGGTGCAGCTAAAGATAGTTATATACCTATTGCTACCTTTGTATGTGCTAAATGTGGTGAAACAAATGATGAATTTGTTCCAAGTGAATTAAAGAAGGTTAAATTTACCTTGTAAAGTTATGAAAGCACGAAAATTTAAAAAATATATATTAGAAGCTGAGGCTAATGGATCGTGGTTTCCTGTAGCAGATTATCCTGATACTGAAAAAAATGAAGCTATTGGACTCTTAAAATACAAGAAAAAGTCTGAGAAGGGTATGAAATGGCGGGTTATTTTAAGAACTGTTAGTGAAAAGAAAATTGCTTGACATTTCAAAATTCTAATGGTAGTATATGTACAGTTCTGATTGCGGATTTAGTTTAATGAGAAAAATGCCAGTCGTCCAGATTGGAGTTGCAGTTGTAATTACTAGCAGTCCGCTCCAATTTAATAAAATAAATCGTTGACAAAGTATAAAAAGCTGATATATTGGTTATATGAATGAAACACTTGAAGCGGTTCTTAAAATGAAACGTCGGGAAATCACAGTCATTTATCCTTGTGAACGCACCATTAAGTCCGTGGTTAATAGTGATAAAACCGAACTACAACTCCTAGAAGATGTATTTAGCTGGTATAATTATGGTAGTCAAAACGAATCACCAGCATTTCTTAATTCCAAAGCTCGTAGTCTCTCCGTTAATGACTTTGTAAAAATTGATGGTAATGTCTATCAATGCAAATCTATTGGATGGCAACAGGTAGATGATGAGTATTTAAAGAATGTTGAATTACTCGTGGAATCCAAGATGAAGTATTGCAAAACCAGTGCTTGGCATAATCTCAATGATATTATGTATAGTTTTAAGAAAAATCTCTTGACAAAACAAACCGCATAAGATATTATATACACACAATGAACGCAATTCATAACCTAGTTGATACAAACACCGACGAATTCCTCAAAACAAATGTGGAATTAGCCGATGGTGAACTTGAAATCCTTAACTACGCATATGCTCTTAATGGCTCATCTAAACGCTATTACGCAGTAGCAGATACAGAATCCAATTATTTTAACTTTATTCAACCTATTTAAGTTTTATGGGCAAGTCAAAAAACACAGATAAGTACGGAAAATATAGAGATTTCCGTGATAACAAGAAAAACAAAAACAAAAACAAGAAAAACAAAAGCGGTTTTGATTATCCTAAAGAAAATACGGATGATTATGACCAAAATATAAAGTAAACTAATATGAGTAAATTCAACTGTAGATGTAATAAGTGTGGTATCGAACAATCATACGAAGATCTCAAGGAAGCATATATGGATGGTTGGAACGTTGGTAGAAATGCCATATGCTATGATTGTCAGTCAGCAGCCAAAGAATCAACAACACCCGATTCAAAAGTAATCGAAATCTTAGAAATTGAATGAAAACTAATAACAAATTTAATTATAAAACACCTGAGCGTATAGAATTGTTGGCAGTTGTGGCAGTATGTGGTGTTTTATCCATAACATTATTAGTGGTATTAATTTTAATGAATCCTGCTCTGTGAACTCATATAACAATACAACATTAAAAGTAATAAAATGGAGTTATTTCTCATTGGTAGCAATAATGCTAATTTCTTTGATTAATAATTTGACAAAGTAAAACAATCGTGGTAATATTATAATTATGGCAATCATTCATCAGTATATTAAGAACCGCAAAGGACAATTAATCGGTTGTGTTGCAGCAGTTGATAGTGATAAAGTTGGTTATTCACTATGTAATACCAAAGCAGGTGATAAATTCAATAAAACAAAAGCATTTGAAATCGCCGTTGGTAGAGCAATCGTTAATCCTGTTCGAGACTTGTATGCAGTTCCTCGTAGTGCTCGAAGTATTGTAGAGTTCTTTCTTAATGATAGAGCCGTGCGGTATTTCAAAAATGAACACAATCCAGAAGTTAAAAATATTTTTAAAGTTTAACTTGATAAAATAAATAAAACTGTTATTATATAAACATATGGCAAACAAAAACACAAAACAAAAGCGTAAACAAAACCCCGGACAAACTCAAGCTCGTAAGTCAACCAAACCAAAAGTGGCTGGTAGCGCAAAGTCAGATGGTATGAGTATGACTGACCAAGCTAAAATGTATTACCATCAACCCTTAACCGCATAATAATATGTTTCTATTAATTGGTTATATCACATTATATGCTTGGATTCACGCCATCATAATTAACTTCACTAAACTTAAAAACCTATCAACATATGAAAAAGTAGTAATGTGGACGGCATTTGTAACATTTATACTATTCTTTCTCAATGATATTTCAAGTACTCTGCGATAACACTTGACAAACAATTAAAATCTGATAATATATATCAATATGAACGAATCACATAAAAGTAATAGAAAACTTAATCGGTATAATCGTCTCAAACGAACAACGGCAGCAATGCCAACCGATGCAGGTAAAGGTGATAGAAAACGCTCTCTTGAATTGGAATTGAGAGAAGCAAAACTTATTAAGTAAATAATTTGCGGGTGAGTGTAAAAGTAGCACGCAACGCTCATAACGTTGAGGAAACCGAGCATTCCGGTTACCCGCTACCAAATTTATCTCGTTCTTTTGTCGGACTAGTCTCAGGAATATACTATGGCAAAGTGCGTAGCGCAATGCTTAGGAAAGCCTGAACAAAGTGTAAATGGACAAATAATTCACTGGGCATTCTCGGTGGACATTTACAGCGAGATGTTAAACCTAGTATATGATTAATTTTGCTGTTTCTTAATCATTTTATGTATTGCGAAGCACAACAGCGGCAACAATACAGCTAGGTTTAATTAAATTTCAGATGAAAAGCCTGTTATGGTTAATCAGGATAGATAAAAAACCACTTGACTTTTTCTCTGGTAAGTATATAATTATAACATAATGTCCCAGTATTGGCTCTGGTTTCTACCCAGTACGTGCATAATTGGATTAATGCAGGTTCGACTCCTGCCTGGGATACCATTTAACAGTTGACAATATATAAAAAACCGATATACTTCCTATATGAATACCACAGAAGAAATATATAATCAGGTTTATAATCAGGTTAATAATCAGGTTTATAATCAGGTTTATAATCAGGTTTATAATCAGGTTTATAAACAGGTTAGTAATCAGGTTAGTAATCAGGTTCGTAATCAGGTTCGTAATCAGGTTGATAATCAGGTTTGGGAACAGGTTCATACTCAGGTTGGTAATCAGGTTTGTAATCAGGTTATGAATGAAACAATATGAATACCACCGAAGAAATAGAAAATAAAATTCATAATCAGGTTTTTAATCAGGTTATTAATCAGGTTAGTAATCAGGTTCATAATCAGGTTACAAGTGAAACAATATGAATACCACCGAAGAAATAGATAATAAAATTCATAATCAGGTTAGTAATCAGGTTGGTAATCAGGTTCGTAATCAGGTTCGTAGTCAGGTTAGTAATCAGGTTTACAAACAGGTTAATTTTCAGGTTTGGGAACAGGTTTGGGAACAGGTTCGTAATCAGATTCGTAATCAGGTTAGTAATCAGGTTAGTAATCAGGTTCGTAATCAGATTACAAGTGAAACAATATGAATACCACCGAAGAAATAGAAAATAAAATTCATACTCAGGTTCATAATCAGGTTTGGAAACAGGTTAGTAATCAGGTTTTTAATCAGGTTTTTAATCAGGTTAGTAATCAGGTTGATAATCAGGTTTACAAGCAGGTTCATACTCAGGTTTTTAATCAGGTTAATAATCAGGTTCGTAATCAGGTTTGGGAACAGGTTACAAGTGAAACAATTTAGTTGACAATATATAAAAAACCGATATACTTCCTATATGAATACCACCGAAGAAATTTATAATCAGATTCGTAATCAGGTTAGTAATCAGGTTAGTAATCAGGTTTATAATCAGGTTAGTATTCAGGTTGAGAATCAGGTTGATAGTCAGGTTAGTAATCAGGTTCGTAAGCAGGTTCTTAATCAGGTTTATAGTCAGGTTCGTAATCAGGTTTGGAATCAGATTGGTAATCAGGTTTGGAATCAGATTGAAAGTGAAACAATATGAATACCACCGAAGAAATAGATAATAAAATTTATAATCAGGTTCGTAATCAGGTTAGGAATGAAACAATATGAATACCACCGAAGAAATAGAAAATAAAGTTTATAATCAGGTTATGAATGAAACAATATGAATTGAATCTTGACAAACAATAACAATCGTGGTAATATAATAAATATGAACTGTGGATGTGGTAATGAAATTCCTCAAGAACGATACGATTTAGGATATAAAGTTTGTGTGGTATGTGGTGAAAAATTTGCTCAAAAAAAGAAGCCATTTGGTTATCTTAACTTTGGACATAAAACCGCTGGTAGTATCGTTATAACCAATAAAACTATGTTTGAACAGTATAAAGCCGTATCATACCGCCATTGTAAAGGTAGTAATATGGCTAGTGCAAGTAAACAATCAACCTGCGTCGTTAATTTCAGTTGACAAAATAATAATTTAGTATAATATATAGTTGTTAGTTTTAACGCCGATGTGGTGGAAAGTATACACAAGGGTCTTAAAAACCCTCGCCTTCGGGATTGCGGAGTCGAATCCGCCATCGGCACCATAATAGTATAGTAGCTCATAGGTTGAGCACTTGCCTTATAAGCGAGAGGAAGATGGGTTCGAGTCCCTCCTATACTACCAATTTTTGTTCTTTTAAAATTTTTTACGGGCCTATAGCTCAATGGTTAGAGCAGCGAACTTAAATAGGGTCGTTATACTAGAAATGGTATAATAGTAAGGTGTAAATTCAACGAACGGTTTAATATCCCAACGTTGAGCGAAATCCAGAAATGGAGACGTGCAGAGACTATAATCACCATCCTAAAGTAGAAATACTATGGATAAGGCATAGTCCAGACCACAAACTTAACGGGTAGTGAAAACTATAGTGGTAAGCATAATTCGTTGGTTATCGGTTCAAATCCGGTTAGGCCCACCAATTTATTCTTTAAAAAACTGGGTACTATTTTCCATATACAGAGGATTATTTATATAACCCCATACCATATATGGGGTATTTGGTATACCACCCCCTACTAATAGAATATCGGTATAAATAATTGACTTTTAGTTAATTTTGTGGTATATTTATTATATTATGGAAAATAACTATAGTAATTGGAACCGAGTAACACTGATTGGACCACCAGATAATAAACGGATATTGGTAAGTGATGGTGAAGTTCAAGTGATTGCTCAATATATTGATAATCATTGGATATTTGATAATGCGTCTATGAAAGATATGGTGGTGTTATGGTGGCAGGAGTTGGAGGAGAATCCGCCAAAAATAGTATCATCAAGTCTTGACAAAGTATAAAAATGTGGTATATTAGTTATATATGAATAACAAACCATCGTTCACACAATACGAAGATCCAGGTCATAGTTGGTTAGAAGTTCCTTATTCTTTATTGAAGGAATTGGGTATTGAGAAGAAAATCACTACGTATAGTTTTCGTAAGATGAATTTGTGTTATTTGGAAGAAGACTGTGATTGGTCTACTTTTCATAATGCAATGAAGGTTGCTGGTCGTGACTATACTGTTATTAGGGAGTATAGTGAGGAGGAACCTCGTTGTTGTTCCTTTAATGGATACTTTGTGAGGGATACTTTGTGAGTTAACGCAATCGTTTTATAGAGTACATTAAACAGAGCTTGAAGTCAAGCTCTGTTTTTGATTATATTTACGTTATCGTTAAAGTTTAAGTGGTCTCGTAGTATCGACCTCCCGCTTTTACGCTTCGTATCTCTCACTTACAAATATAGTATATCAGCTTTAATGAATAAGTCAATGGTTATTTTATAAAAAGATTTGTTTGACATACCACAAAAATCTGGTAATATGTCTTTGTTGGTTGAGAGTCTGAATCAAGTGCCGTTAGCTCAATTAGAGCCGTCTGTTAATTCAGCGAGATTGCGTAAAATCGCAGCGTCACAAAACGACAAACTCAACCAACATTTAATTTTGAGTGTGTGCGGCGAGTATGGTGAAGCCGGTCTGGTGGTAACATTCAGACAGAGCAGGTTCGAATCCTGTCACGCTCTTTTAATTTTGTTGTTTAAGAGCCAGCATTAAGACAATGAGGGCATTACGGGCAAATCCCTTGGTGAGTGGACGCCACGTTTGCAACTGAGTGAGACTCCTGATAGGTGAGCGACCTGATTCTTAATGTTGGCTCTTAACCAATTAAATTTGACATTGTATAAAAATGTGGTATAGTTAAATATATGAAGACACAATTGACTGATGATATTGACAATTATTTGAGTAAAAATTTGAATATTTATTTGAATAATTCTAGGAAATGGACGATGGAGGAAATGTTTAAGGAGGTATATGAGTGGGGTATTGCGAGGGGTAAGGAGGCGAAGACTGCTCAGATTAAGGATATATTAAATATTGGGTGAAATATGAAGAAATTGATTATTATTTTGTTTACCGCCACAATATTGAGTCGTGGTTATGGATTAGGTATTGAATGGACTAATCAATATAATGATACTAATATTGTGGTGGAAGTGTGGTCATCTACTAATTTGGTTAATTGGAATTTAAAGACTAATATTCCATCGGCTACCACGAATTATATGATTATTAAGCCATTGAACCAAGAATTCTTTAAAATTAGAAATAAGAATTTGTCTAATGGATATGTGAGTATATGGAGTAATTAAAATTTTAGTTGATATTTATATTATATGAAAAAAACAGAATTAAAACAAATCATTAAAGAAGTTATTGCTGAAAATATGAAAAAACCAATGACCAAAGAAGAACTGCAAGAAGCTCAATTTACTAATGCTATTATCTTGCCTGAACAATTAGCTGAACAGTTTATGCAAGAGGTTCTTAGCAAGTACAAGTATAAGGTAAGCGGTGAGGGTCATATACACTGTGGGTGGACTACCAAGACTTTTTACAATTGGGCACTTGAACAGGGTGTAAGTGATAATCAACTTCAAGTTATATACTTTGTGTGGCCTGAGAAAGATGTTGTAGCACCTTTAAAGCACAAAGGTATATTAGGCAAACATTATAATGATGCAGGTGAATCTCATATTGCTCCTATATATAAAGATCAAGTGTTGGATTTTACAATTGGTCAGTTCACTGGTAATGATCTATATCGTATTACACCATTAAATCTTGTGCGCACTAACAAGAGTGTGTACAGCAAGTATGGATACGGCACCAACAAGCTCAATGGAGAACACTATATTGTAGGTAAATATAAAGATGTTGTTAAGAAAGCTGAGATGGAAGAACCAGATATGTTTGCACCACCACTTCAAAATGCTAAGTAATAGCATAAGTAAATTAATGATATGGATGGTGCTACAAGGATTCTAGCAAAGTTTAACGAGCTTGAGACTCAGAATGCAGATCTAAGAAATCAAATTGCAGCGCTTAAAGCCGAGAGTGATAGTCTTAAAATTCAGATAATAAAGGATGAAATGGTTGTGTCTTTAAAGAAGATGTTTAAGCTAAAATAAAGCTTGCAAGCTCGCTTGGTAGCCTGTATACTGTTGGTATGAAGAATAAGACATACAGACATGGCTGCCCGTACGATAGGGTTCTGCTGATGCGTTTTACGGGCGCAGCAAGTCACCACATTACTTCGTTAATGGCTCTTATAGGTCGCCATTAGTTACTGCTGACAAAATGACCGATAAACAAGTTGACGACTACTTAAAGGGTTACGAAGAACAAACTGAAAGAAAATACTCTTGACACCACCACCAAAATATAATAAACTGTTATGATGAAACGCATATTGTGCAAGTTATTACATCGCAAATATTGGCATCAATCTCATTTGTTTCAAGGAGAAGGTATGTTGCTTCATTGCTGGAAATGTGACATTTATCATTGGAAAAAGTTTAACAACTCCACCAAAATGTAACCATTTTGTTGGCGTCAACAAAATGGTCCATTTTCCCGACGTCGGGAAAATGGTATGGAATGTTCCGATAAATATAACTATTGACAATACCACTAAAATATAATATCTTATCTTTATGAAAGAAACCCACATCACCAAAGACCAGCATGAAACTAATACTCTTAGCCTAGCCCGAGAAGCAGCAAAGATTTTGGCGGATTCTCCAATCTCCCGCCGTGAACAACTGGCTTGCATTAAAGGATTTTACCTTGGCTATTGCTCTGGTAGAGAATACGAGGTTGATTGGAAGGTTTGTGCTGAAATAACTGATTTATATTAACTCTTGACACTGCCACTAAAATACAATATCCTATCACCACTATGAACTACACCGAATTAGAACAAAAAATTGGAAAATAATATATGAGCCTCAATACTGACAAACTGAATGCGATAGATTTTACGCTAACCTTGCGTGATTGGTTTGCGGGAATGGCATTACAAGGATATTTAGCAAGAAGTGGCGACCAACTTTCGGAACAAGCTGGTCAAAATTCACCTCTTGTTGCTGCTTTGAGTTACGAGTCCGCCGATGCTATGTTAGCTGAACGTGAAAAGAAAATTAAATTTATGACTCCATCAAAATATAATAACATATCACCACTATGAATCTTAATAAAATATCTAGTCTCGTTAAACAACTTGAATCAGCCGAAGCAGTTATTATAGACACTGAAGCTAAATTTCTATGCACCGTTAATGTTTACCGTGCCATTGAGGAAAAGCCTGATAATGAATTGGTTTATATCACTTGGACAGATTTTGAAGAAAGAATTTATACCGTTAAATTAACTGAACAAGGATTAGACAATGCGGAGGTAGTAGAAAATGTGATTATACTTGAAGATAGTGAAGGCGACCTAACCACCATCCACCTGTATAACCTGAGTCCTAAACCCGTTAAAAATAATTGGTAAATAATTGTTGACTTATTATAAAAAGGTGGTATAGTTGATTATATGAAATCAATCATTACTAAACACAAACTGGCTCAAGCTCTGTTCACCAATGGTGTTGGTGGTTCTATCCAAATCAATGACGTTAGTTTTACAGGACTTTGTTCAATTGAACGTGAAAATGGTAGTGGTAGCTCTTTTAATGTCAAAGGATATGCCATTGATAATGATGGTTGGATTGCACTTAAAACTATCTGCGTCACCACCATCGACTAAAAATAATTTAAAAAAACTATTTGACAACATTAACCATTTAATATATTATATAACCACTATGAAAATTAAAAACGCACTCGACAAAATCGCAATCAAAAAAGTTAATAAGAATGACCAAATTGTTAACCTTTACAAAATCCTAAAGTCTTCCAAGTTCCTCAAAGATAAAGGTGTCACTGTCACCTTTACCAAACATACTGATGAAATTAGTATGTTTCACCATAATTTTGAAGACTTTTGTTTGATTATCGAAGCAGATAAGAATAACAAATTCAAATGCAGTTATATGCAGTTTGGTCTGGAAGGTGGAACCACTGAAACCCAAGAAAAAACCCTTGAACTAACCCTAGAACTCGTTAGAGATTTGGTGAACGAGGAATGTTAAAATAACCCTTGACTTAATATAAAAAGCTGGTAATATAAACCTATGATTAAATTAGAAACGCAGTTCGTATCGGGTGCAGGTGGTTTTGCTCAAGAACCCCTGACATATACACAAATCGCCACTAATGACACTGCTGCCGTGTATGAACGCAGTCGAGATGGTAAGGTTAAGGATTATGAGGTATTTCTTCATAAAGTGACCCCCAAAGGATTTGTTCAGAAGTTTCCTAATGGAAAAGTGAATGTAATTGAGGATGATACGCAGACTTATCCTAGTTCCGAACAGTTTGGTAAGCGTGCATGGTCATTTCATGGAACCAATTCAAAAGATGCAGCCATGGCAAAGTTTAATGAATTGACCAATAAAGCCAATGACCCCGTTGTAACATCTGTTAAATCAACACCTTATGTTAAGACTGGTGGAAAGCGTGGTCGTGTGGCAGTTGTTCGTCCAAGTGTGAAACTACCTAATGTTGCGTCATTTACGATGAATGATTTGTTGAAAATCAATAGTTCATATCAACAGCCCAATATGTATCAAGCCGTCAAGAAGATGATTGGTGATGGTCAATTAAAGGCAGTTGGTGTTGTGGAAAAGGCTGGAAAAGGTAAGAAACCAGTGCTTTACGCGGCGGTTAAATCGCTCTAGGATTGGATATAGGCGACTTTGATTTGTGGTGAGGGTGATTGGATGGTTCATAGTGGAAACGGGGGAAGGGTGATTGTGGTGGTCATCTTTCCTCCGTTTTTAATTTGACAAAGTACAAAAAGCTGATATATTAACAACATGATTAAAGTAACAATAAATAATACCAATTACCAATTAAACGAAACTCAAGCCATTGAATGTGGTTGTCTAAAAGAAATTAAACCTGAAGTGTTTCGTAAAATCGGTGAATATTATAGACTTGGTTCAGACAGTTACCAATTTGATACAGCTAGTTACCAAATTGATTCAAACTCATATTATATGCTCGCACAAGTTGACTCCGCTATGATATGCTTAATCAATATCGGAGACTGTGGTGGTAATCGTTTTGCTGACCCTGTTAAAGTAAAAGATGTAAACGCAATTACCGAAGATGAATGGAATCTCATCACCAATAACATCGACTACGGAACATTCCAGAAAGTCAAGATTAAAATTACTAAACTGAATTATTAAAATTTAGTTGACTTTGTATAAAAAGCTGATATATTATTACCACTATGAAGACAATATCACAGTTGGAAACAATCAAATCGGTTCGTAAAACTTGGGATTTTAACCCTGCTTCAAGGAAATTGGAGTCCAAGAAGAAGTATGTTCGTAGGTCAAAATTCAATAAATGGAACTAAAAAAATTCTATTGACTTAATATAAAAAGCTGGTATTATTTGATTATATGAAATACGGAATTACTTGTGGTGAGTGTCAGAAACGGGAAACGATTGATACTGGTAAGGAGAGTATAATGTATTGGATTGCTAATAGTGGATGGAAAGAGGTATGGCATAATGGATATTGTAAGCATATATGTGAAGAATGTTTTAAAAAGTAATTGACAATACCACCAAAATATAATAACATATCACCACTATGACATACAAACAACTCGCACAATCAATTAACAAACTGTCACGTGAGCAGCAAAATATGGATGTTACCATTAGCTGTGACTTCAGTGAGGAAGTTTTACGAGCAAACTACTTTCATTGCATTAAAAATGACGATAGGGTTTGTGGTGGTATTCTTGATGAAGGACATCCAATCATTGCTATTGCTTTTTAATTGACACCTCCATCAAAATTTAATATCCTATTACCACTATGAACTACACCGACGAACAACTCAAACAGGCATTGGCGAAGATGCTGCCAGAGACTTGTTATATGACACAGCCAGATAATAAGTTACTAGCGTGGAATGATGGACGCCTTGTCCTCGACACCGAACTGCTAGACCTCTGCAATCAGGTTGAATTGACTCTTTCTTGGTCAGAGTATTCAATTTTCAGAAAAGGATTAATGAATCAACTAATGAGGATTGAATCAGCATCATGGCAGCAGCGTGTAAAGTCACTCGCAATAACAAAAGGGATTAAGATATGAACTACACCGACGACCAACTTAAAGCGGCTCTGGCGAAGATGTTGCCAGAAACAGTCTGTTACGAACAAGAATCACTTTACTGGCAGTATGAGGAAATTCGCTACGACAGACCAGTAATGAATCGGGGCAATCGCATCCTCGACACCGAACTCCTGCACTTGTGCTGGTTGGTGGAGGAAACACTGTCTTATGAAGATAAGCTAAAGTGCGCAAATTTTATTTACAAGCAAGACGGATTTTTCCGTCCATGTGACTCCGATGGCGATACAGAATATGACGAACTTTTTAAGTATATTCACGCATCTTGGCAAAATCGCATTATTGCATTGGCAAAAGTGAAAGGGATTGAAATATGAAAACAGCAGAAGCGTGGGCGACACAAATAGGCGCAAAAATAACTAAACAAGACAACTTTCCACTAATGACTAGTGAATACACTGTAATCATTCGGCAAATCCAACTCGACGCAGCAAAATGGGGCTTGGAACAGGCGTCGAAAGTCTGTGAAGATAACGATGAGTGCAAAGATGCTATCCTCGCCTTCGCCAAAAACTTAACCGTCGAAGCATTGGCAAAAGTGAAAGGGATTGAAATATGAACTACACCGACGACCAACTTAAAGCGGCACTGGCGAAGATGCTGCCGGATGTGGTTGAGTGGAAACACCAAGATTTGTTTTGGCGGTATATTTTCAATGAAGGAATTTCCAACACTGAAGTTCTCGACACCGAACTCCTTCACTTCTGCTGGTTGGTGGAGCGAGATCTTAATCCAGAACAAAAATTAGACTACATTGAAATGCTAGGAAGGGGAGAAGATGAAGAAAGTTTTTATCCCACAATCGCTTTATCATCTGATTGGAGATGGAGAGTGGACGCATTGGCAAAGGTGAAAAGTATTGACATTGTATAAAAAGGTGGTATATTTGATTATATGAAATTAACAAAAGAGCAAAAACTGGTAATTATGTATGCGTTAAATTTTCTTTATGAAAATGTTGATACTGATGTAACTCTGGAAAATGGAAAAACTTTATCGGATAGTGATATTCGCAAGATAATTGTTGACATTGTATAAAAAGCTGGTATTATTTGATTATATGAATAACAAAATTGAACAACTGCTCGACATTATTGATGATAGTGCTTTGATAGTGATGGAAAATTCTCAAATAGAAACAGTAAATTTTCTTACTAGAAATGGTGATGGTGACAATGAGGTATTGTATTTGGGTAATGATGATGATATAAGTTGTTATTTTACTGAATCTGCATTAGAATCTGCTGAAATTGAAGGTAATAAGATTAAGATGAAATCATCTGGTGACTATGGAGATATGGTGACTATTGAATTATTTGATAGGATACCGAAGAAAATTCTATTGACTTAATACAAAAAGCTGGTATATTTGATTATATGAATACATTAACCCTAACATCTTCTGATTTTGACTCCAATGGAACTTACATTGGTAAAACTGACCTATCCAATTTTGATGGAAATTTGATAATTGAGGCAAGTTATGCTCGTTTTCCTAAATGCGTCATTGTGACAGGCTTCATTCAAGCTGATTACTACATTGAAGCTGGTGGCTACATTGAAGCTGGTGGCTACATTGAAGCTGGTAGCTACATTCAAGCTGATGGCTCCATTAAAACTGGTGGCTCCATTCAAGCTGATGGCTCCATTAAAGCTGGTGACTCCATTCAAGCTGATGGCTCCATTAAAGCTGGTGGTTTCATTCAAGCTGGTCTCTCCATTAAAACTGGTGGCTACATTCAAGCTGATGGCTCCATTAAAACTGGTGGCTACATTCAAGCTGATGGCTACATTCAAGCTGGTGACTCCATTAAAGCTGGTTACTACATTGAAGCTGGTGGTTCCATTGAAGCTGGTAGCTACATTGAAGCTGGTTACTACATTCAAGCTGATGGCTCCATTAAAACTGGTGGCTACATTCAAGCTGATGGCTCCATTAAAACTGATGGTTCCATTGAAGCTGGTAGTTCCATTCAAGCTGGTCTATATATTACTTGCAAAGAATTATCTGCAAAATTACGCATTTTTGCAGGATTATGCTTCTGGAAAATACCTGATGAATCGGAAACTCTTATCACTTGCGAGAAATTCATTAGTGGAACTGTTAGTTATGGCAGATTGAACATCGTAGAAGCCAAGAAAGAAACACCAAGTTGTGCTGGTAAAGTGGTGGAAATTGATGGTAAAAAGTATAAATTAGTTGAGGCTTGACATTGTATAAAAATTTGGTATATTTGATTATATGAATAAACGATATATTGTTGAACATGGTTTACCTAAAACTGTTTCAGGTTGTGAGACTGTTCAGGATTTGACTCGTTATTTAGAAACAGACCCACATCCAAAATATCGTTTAGTTAATTGTCAACGGATTAGTGGAACATATCAATTAGTTTATCAATTAGTTTGGGAATTAATTTGACATTTTATAAAAAGCTGGTATATTTGATTATATGAATAACACCGCAACAGTTATGAACAACGCAATTCCTGTTAAATACGTCAATAATGATGATGGAGTATCTTGGATTACCGTTGATGCTCCTAATGGTTGGGATGATGTTGCTAAAATCTGTAAGAAAGTGTTGGTATTTGATGGTAAACCGCATAAATTCACAGGCTGGAATAGTGATAGAAACGAAGCATTCTTTAAACAGTCAAATCAATATGCAGTTATTAGTTGACATTGTATAACAACCCTGATAATATATCAACCTATGAAACAAACCAACAATATAGAAAAAGTCGTCCAGTTCATGAATTCCAATCCAATGAATCAGTTGTTTGTATTGGAATCAGTCAGTCGTTATGCTAAACAAGTCGTGGAAAATAAGGAACAACTGTTGGAAGCAATGAAGGATTCTATGGTCAGCGGAGAGGGATGGATTAAATCAGCTGAAAATTGGAATAAAATTGATTGACATCACCAAATAATTAATCTATAATATCACCACTATGAAATCAATAAACAACCTAACCGAAATCCTCAAAATTCAACCTGTTGGTTCCAAATGGAAGCAGGTTCACGCCGGAAACATCCAGACCGCTGGATTCAATATCCTAGATTCAATTCACCAAGAACTTTTTGGTCAAATCGGTCTGGAATCTGACCCTGAATATCAACTCGAACAGTCCTATAACGAATTTATCTAATTTATATGAAAAACTTACCTAAAACATTGGGTGTAATAGTCGGTGGTATCATTCTTATAAGTCTTATAGCTCTACTTCTCGCATATCCTATTAAATGGTTATGGAATGGATGCCTCGTAGGTGCAGTAGATGGTGTTCATCCTATTGGAGCATTACAAGCATTGGGAATTAGCGTATTGTGCGGTATCCTATTTAAATCACATTCTATATCTAAATCCGAATAAAACTATGACAACTTTAACTATAATCTCCACAACTGTATTAATAATCGCAACAATTCTCAATTTAATCGTGTTTTCATATACCAAGAATAAGGGAGCACTAGGTATTTCAATTTGTTGTGGATGTCTCGCATTTATTAACCTCCTCCGTTATCTCTAATTATGAACAATCTAAACATTAAACAATTAGTTGACCTTATTGTTGGTGCTCATCAGGATGAATCAAATATTGATTATGTATTTGATGGAACCAATTACCATATCGAATTCAATAACCAAAACTTCAAATTCGATAATAATGAATTTAACCAGTTAAAGAAGTTTTTGCCAGCAGTCAAATGGGAGTCCTAATACATATTTAATTAATTCTATATGGTCTATATAACGAGGTTTGTTATATGGACCATATCAGAACATGGTCCTCAAATCAAAGTCGCCTATAAACGATTTTAGGGCGTTTAAATTAATTAATAATAATTGTTGACTTTGTATAATAAACTGGTAATCTGTATATCAAGAAGCGTAACAGCGGTAGGTCGATACTACGAGACCTTTAAAACTTTAACGGTAACGTAGATAATTCAAAATAATTCAAATACCACCTTGACTTTATATAAAAAGATGATAATCTGTATATATGAAAGTTACCAAATCAATGGTCTCCGCTTACGTCAAACATCAACTCGCCACCAACCCCACTTGGGCTCTAAAAGCTCTGCTCAAGATTTACTCACTCCAAACCGCTGACGAACAAGCCTCTGGAACTACCAGTAACCTCAATAGTGTCGGTTTCTCTGGTTGTGACTCTGAAATCCTCTCGTCATTCGCAGTTCAATTCACCAAATGGAACCGTCTCTCCGATAAACAAATGGCTCTGGTATTCAAGAAAATGCCCCGTTATTCCAAACAAATCATCAACAGTATTCCCGAATCCAATATGTCTAAAGTCGAATCAGATGCTCTGGAATTCGCCAAAAATGAAGTTGACCCCGAAATCACCATAACAAATCCTTGACATTATCACCAATATACCTTATTATATAACCACTATGAAAAACATCTCCACAGAACAACTAAACAAAATCCAAAAAGCACTCATCAATAGTAAAGTGGCTCTCGAATACGCCTTCGATGAATGTAAATTTAACGATATGCCTAACCTAGCCAATTTCCGCAAAGAACAACTTCAATCCGTCACCGAAGCACTAGATATTGTCACCAATGCCCTCTATTTCTAATAAATCTATGAAAACTACCTATAACGCTATTTTTATCAACGCAAAAGACCGCATCATCGACGAAGTTCAATATACTGATTATAAAGATATTCAGAAACTAATCGACTGCGGTTGTTTCACTACTGGTTATTCATTCGATAATAACGATACCTTATACGTTGATGATGAAGGACTTATCAATGGAACCAAACACGGCTTCTACTTCAATGGTAGACTGTTAGCTGGTAATGGTTTGGTGTGCGGTGCCAATTATATCGGAGAAAATGCAGATATCAAACATAGAATCGGTGAAATTGAACGTATGGTCGAGTTTCTACCCTTTGGTGATGAACTCAATACCACTATGATGGAACAAGCCAAACTCTACTTTCTAGTCTAATAATCCATTTCTTCCCTTGACTTTATATAAAAAGCTGGTAGTCTGTATATATGAAAATTAAAAACGAAAGACACTACGCAATCCTCGGAACTGACTTTACTGCTGACACTATGGGCGGTAAACATACCTACAAAAAAGGTCACAAAGCCAAAACTTGGGGACTATACGAAACAGGCGGTGAATATATCGTAGAAGGCCACGGTATCGGTCATATCATCCCTCGTAACCTCTTTACCAAATTTAAACACACTTGGGATGAAGTTGAAACAACCGTTGAAAATGGCACAAAAGTCGTCAAAACTATTCACAAAAATATCGACGAAACAGATAAAATCCTCAAATGGTGGACAGATAATGACGCAGAAGCAGATAACGCCGAACGCAACGATAAACGCCGTACCCTACGCAAAAACATCGCCTATTACAAAAATATGATTAAAGAAGTCAAAACAGGTAAAGCTAACACAATCCTCACTAACCTGCTCAATGAATTGAAAAAATTGGAATAATATCCCTTGACTTAATATAAAAAGCTGGTATTCTCCTTATATGATTAAT
>Ga0209596_1001804_pt1 | contig 18064 bp, 13 predicted proteins | sample M_130807_MF_Meta_FD_187314 | JGI IMG/M metagenome (GOLD analysis project Ga0209596, IMG submission 187314) | Freshwater microbial communities from Lake Montjoie, Canada to study carbon cycling - M_130807_MF_MetaG (SPAdes) (version 2) | ecosystem: Environmental > Aquatic > Freshwater > Lake...
CGGATCAACGCAGACGAAGCCTTTGCCCATATCCCTACGATGTCGCGTGAAAGATTCTCGTCGGCGTATTTGTATTACGACGCCGAGGCCGATGACGCGAGACTGTGTATTGCCGTTCTGCGCACCGCCGCCCAACATGGTGCAGTTCTTGCTAACGCCTGCACGGTGGTAGCAATTAACGCTGATGTCGACGGTACAAAATTAATAACGCTCGTTGATAAATACACCGGAGACAAGATTGTCGCTCGCGCTCGTACAGTTGTCAATGCATCGGGAGTCTGGGCTGATGATGTTCGCGAACTCGATGAAGGCGTTCATCCTCATACCATTCGTCCAGCAAAAGGTGTACACCTCACCGTGCCATGGGAAAAGGTTCGCAACGACATTGCCGTTGTTATCCCAGTGCCCGGAGACAAGCGCAGTTTGTTTGTTATTCCGTGGGTATCCAATGGCGATGGCACATACAAGTACACTTACGTCGGCACAACAGATACCGACTTCAAAGGCCCGGTCAATGATCCGCAATGCACCAAAGATGACATTGACTATGTCCTGCGTGCACTCAACGCTGCCGTTAACACTGGAGTCACCGAGAGCGATGTAACTGCTGTATGGAGTGGACTACGACCGCTCGTGCAAACATCAGATGGCGAAGCAGTAAAAGGTCGCACTGCGGACTTGAGTCGTCGTCATCGCGTAACCACATCGCCAAACGGAGTTGTCACGGTGACGGGCGGCAAACTCACCACATACCGAGAAATGTCTCAAGATGCAGTTGACGCCGTGATGCAACTGTTGGGTTCTCGCCGCCGTTGTTCAACACAACGACTCTCGTTGCGTGGTTCTTCACGCTTCTCGCCCACCAAAAATGCAAGCGACCTAGTGCGTCACATTGAGTCAAGATACGGAACAGATGCCAATCTGATCTACGCATTAATTGAATCTGACCCTCACCTCGCAACAGTCCTGATTGAGGGTCTGCCCTATGTCAAAGCAGAGGCGATCTTTGCTGTGACCCACGAAATGGCCACCACTCTTGACGATGTTTTATCGCGGCGCACGCGCAGTCGACTATTTGATCGGCGCGCCACCATCGCGCAGGCTGGCGAGGTCGCTGCTCTGATTGCACCACTACTGATTTGGGATGAAACGCGTGTTGCCAATGAAACACGCGCATTCATTGATGACTGCGCTCGCGAAGATGCTGCCGCTCGCGTGACCGAGGAAGAGTTCATTAACTCAACGGAATAAGATGGTTTTTATGACGCGACATGTATTTACTTCTTCTGCGACAGAGCCCATCGAGTTTTCCGAATCAGCGACTACGGCTACCTCGTATTTTGGAGACGCATTCGTCATCACCTCGTCAATGCTAAGTGCACTGCAAAATATTTGCCCTTGTGACACAAGCGCCGACAATCTGGCCCAAAGCGGTCGCGACTGGTGGCCGCGCGCCATGAACTGGGCCCTTCGTAATCAAACACCTCAGCGTGCAGGCGTAGTCTGTCGACCAACTTCGACGCAGCAAATATCTGAACTTGCAATTTTTTGCAACGAACATCGCATTCCAATCACGGCCGCTGGTGGTCGCAGTGCCGTCACTGGTGCTGCAGTGCCATTGCATGGTGGCGTTGCTCTCGACATGACTTCTCTGCAAGGAATCGAGTCGGTCGACTCAGTATCGGGTCTCGTCGAAGTCTGGGCTGGCACATTTGGTCCAGATATGGAAGCAGTCTTGCAGAAGCAATACCAACTGACAGTCGGGCATTTTCCGCAATCCTTTGATATTTCTACGGTCGGCGGATGGGTTGCTTGCCGAGGCGCAGGACAATATTCAACGCGCTACGGAAAAATTGAAGACATGGTTGCAGCGCTTGAAGTCGTGCTCGCAGACGGGACAATTATTCGCACCGGCGGTGCCCCTGCTGGTGCAGTTGGTCCAGATCTCACACAAGTATTTCTAGGAAGTGAAGGAACTCTCGGAATCATTACCAAAGTTTGGCTGCGTGCACACCCCATGCCCCACTACCAACAACGTGCCGCGTATACATTTGCCACCTTTGCAGACGGCATACAGGCAGTCCGAACTCTTATCCGCGACGGTGCAACACCTGCTGTATTGCGTCTGTATGACGGTTCTGAGAGCAAACGCTCTCACGGTGGCGACGGCACAACCGCCACATTGCTTGTTCTTGATGAAGCCAATCAATCTCTTGTAGAAACAACGATGGCCATTGTTCATGATGCCGCTATTGCCAACAATGCAAGTCCAGCAGATGCTGCTCTCGTTGAATCTTGGATGCATCATCGCAATGACACGTCTGCCCTACAGGCGCTCACACGCAAAGGATTTGTTGTGGACACTCTTGAAGTTGCTGTGTCCTGGAGCGCAGTAGACGCAGTTGTTCATGACGTTGAAGCAGCAATCCTGGCAGTGCCTCATGCTCGCAGTGCAACATGCCACTTATCACATAGTTATCTCGATGGCGCCTGCTTGTATTTCACTTTTGCTGCAACTCCACCAGAAGATGAATTTGATTCGACGTACCAAGCATTGTGGGATGCAGGCCAACATGCCGCGCTCAATGCCGGAGCCAATCTCTCTCATCACCACGGTGTCGGACTTAATCGTGCGAGATTTATGAAAGATGCACTCGGATCTGCATTCGTTGTTTTGCAGGCGCTTAAAACAACACTCGACCCACACAACATACTGAACCCAGGCAAACTCGGATTCAAATGACCACACCAACTCGATTAGACCATCAAGCGCTCTGGGCTGGTGCATCTGTCACATTGATGTTTTCTATTCCGCCGACATTGATTGCGCGATTTGTCCTTGACACCCAAAAAAACTCCAGTGCTTGGACTCCACTTCTGACTTTGATGGCAGTTGCAGGATTCATCATCGGCGCTGGCGTTGCGGCGCAACAACAAACTCGCCTGACTCCCCTGCTGCACGGAGTCATAGCGTCGACAGGCTCATTTTTGGTAGTGCAGGCTGTGCTCGTCTTTGTAAAAATTCTCCTGCGCAGTGATATTCGCGTCGGTCGTATACTGACGTCATTATCTGTTTCATTAGTGGCAAGCGTCGTGGGCTCACTCCTTGGCATATTTGTCGCCCGTCAATCACCCAAACCGCAGTGACACTGCGCAAATAATAAAGAGGGTTTATGTCAGTACTTGTCATTGATGTTGGCACGAGCGGTTTACGAGCAGCGATAGTCAATGATGACTCCACTCTTGGAGTCGTCTGTTACGAAGAGTTCGCCCCCTCGACACCAGCGCCCGGAATGGTTGAGTTTGATGCCATGGCTATGAAGCAAGCCGTCCTGCGAGTCGCACGTACCGCAATGGATTCGGTGTCGCAAACACGTGCAGCACAGATCCATGCAGTCGGTATTACAAATCAACGTGCCAGCACTATTGCATGGCGTAGATCAACTGGTGAGCCTCTTGGTCCAGCCATTGGTTGGCAAGACCTTCGCACAATTTTTGATTGCATCATGGCTAAGACAAATCACTCCATCGCACTTCAACCAAATCAAACCGCCACAAAAGCAGCATGGATGCTGAACAACTATGTCACTGACGAAGCAGAACGAGACAGTGAAGACATCTGCATCGGAACAGTTGATTCATGGGTGGCGTCAGTGCTTACTCAAGGCGCAGTGCACGCCACCGATGTCAGCAACGCTGCCGTCACTGGACTCAGCCACTCAGACGGACAAACATGGAACACCGATGTGATGTCAATTCTCGGATTGCACGCTCACCAATTTGCCACAATTATGCCATCGAGTGGTTTCATTGGGCATGCCACTGCACTCGATGGCGCGCCACCCATCATGTCAATGGTGGGCGATCAACAAGCATCGCTCGTGGGCCAAGGTTGTATCTCGCCAGGCAAAACAAAGATCACATTTGGCACTGGCGGCATGTTGGATGTCTTTATTGGTTCACAGCCTCCGGCGCGTGCTCAACGTTCAACTGGCGGAACTTTCCCGATTGTTGCATTTAGCACCAGTACAGAAATTTTTTACGGAGCAGAAGCAATCATGTTGTCTGCCGGCACAAATATTGAGTGGTTGCGCGATGACATGCAACTTGTCTCTAGCGCAGCCCAAACCGACGAAGTTGCTGCAACGTGTGCAACAACCGAGGGAGTTGTCTACGTTCCGGCACTACTCGGGCTCGGAACTCCCCACTGGGACTATGGCGCACGCGGAACACTGCTTGGCATCACCCGCGGCACCACTCGTGCCCACATTGTGCGAGCAGTTTTAGAAGGTGTCGCCCACCGTGGCGTCGACCTTGTTGATGCAGCCCAAGTCGACACTGGTCTTGAGATCACTGAACTACGTATTGACGGCGGGATGAGTCGCAACGCCACATTTGTACAGGCCCTCGCCGATGCCTCTGGTCGCACGGTTCGCGTGTCTCTCGTCACAGAAGCAACCACTATGGGGGCGGGCTTTCTTGCCGGAGTTGCCGCCGGAGTCTGGAACTCGCTCGAAGAGCCCTGCGGCGCCACTCAGCCAGCATCAATTGTTGTTCCATTGGGAAATCCAGGTGTGTCACGACAACAATGGGGAGAGGCAATCTCACGGGCACGCTCGTGGATACCTGACCTCTCGGCACTGGACTTCTAATGTTGTACGGGCATCGCTCACGCAACACAACTAACAATAAAGGATCTCAAGTGGATACCCCAGAACACACAGCAGCAGTACAACCAAAGACGTCCTCGCGTCGTCGCATGTTCACTACTCTTCTTGGCGGCGCAGCAGCAGCCGTTCCGACACTTGCCTCCTCGCGCGTGCGAGCCGCTGGCGCAAGCACTGACACCACAGTTCCTGAAGTCGCAGAAATGACAACAACGGATTCCATACCAATGATGATCGAGGATGCACCAATGATGCAGTCAAAGACCGTCTCGGCCGGAGCAACAGCACCCCCATTGCAACCAACTGCACAAGACAAAGAAACTCTCAACATCGCGCTTGGTGTCGAACTTGCAATCAGAGACCTCTATGCCGACATCGTCGCAGCCGGAGATCTTTCTGACGAAGAAAGCCCCGTTATTTTGCTCATCCATTCGCATCACGTTGCATATGCCCAGTCATTGGGTGGCTTACTGGGTCGCGCTGCAATCAACAAGCGCAACGACGCCACCTATGCCGCGTTTAGTGGCAACCTCAAAGGAACCTTCACATCAATCGCTTCCCAGCTTGCCGACATTGAGAACGGTGCAGTAGCGCGTCACATCAATTCACTGAAGCAACTTGAAGGGCTCAACGGATCAACGCTCATTGCTTCAATCATTAGCATCGAGTCTCGTCACGCTGCAGCGCTTGGATCTGTAACAAAGAAACCTCTCAATGCAATTATTGAGAACTACCAAGATTCAATCGCGATTGGCGCCTAAGGAAAATATTATGAACGACATCAACATCACCGAAGCAGCCCGCAACAATGCCTTTAGTCGTCGCACATTGCTACGCACAAGTGGCATCACTCTTACTGCTGGAGTATTGCTTGCAGCCTGCAGTAAAAAGATCTCCACAGGATCACTTCCGCGTATTGGAGAGTCCCCCACTACCACGATGATTCCAGAAGGACTCGTTACAGACGAAGTACTTCTTCGGACAGCGATGTCAGTGGAGTACAACGCAATCGACACCTATGCCACTGTTGTTGATGCCAAAATTTTCAAAACTGGAACGAACGACATCTTGAAGCGTTTTTCTGAAGACCACGCGGCTCATGCCGCCGCACTTTCTGGATTGATCAAACAACTCAACGGATCTCCGTACAACAAAGCCAATCCAAATGTGACGAGCTTGTACATCAATCCCGCACTCGAACTCGTCACAGCGAGTGACGACCCCGTTACCGATGCTCTTGTTTTGGCACATGCCCTCGAAACACTTGCTGCCGAGACATACCAGGCCTTTGTTGTGATGCTTGCTGATCCTGCCTTACGATCTGCGGCAATGTCAATCGCCGATCAAGAAGCACGTCACACGGTTGTACTTGCTCAGGCAATTCGGCCAGGACTTGCGGGACTTGTGCCCGGAACCAACGACTCTGGCAAGCCCCTTGTCGCTGCTATTCCTAGTGCCTTTGGTTCGTTGTCAACAATCCCCATCGCTATCGGAAAGCCCAACGAGTCGGGTAACAAGACCACATTGGTCCTTGAAACGCCAAGCCTCAACTCATTTATCTACGACTACATCGACTAACTGCGCCCTACACTGCTATGCGACGGTGAGTCAGTTGGGTGACCGCGGCGCTTGAAGATGCGTCGAGGAAAGTCGGGACTCCATAGGGCAAAGTGCTAGTGAAAACTAGGTTGGGGCGACCTGACGGACAGTGCAACAGAGAGTAGACCGCCGATGGACTAGCAATAGTCACAGGTAAGGCTGAAACGGTGCGGTAAGAGCGCACCAGCGTGGCAGGTGACTGCAACGGCTTGGTAAACCCCACTTGGAGCAAGGCCACGCAGGAGGCACAAACGGCTCGTTTGCCGCAAGGCAACCTCCGGGTAGGCCGCGTAGATGGATGGTCACACAGCGCGACTTGTGCGCGCGGACAGGATCCCGCTTATAGACCGACTCACCGTCACCAGTCGCTTTTATTTTTCTTGTAAATGTGCGGTGTCATTGAAGCCTGTCAGCGACGGGCCGCGCGGACCAATCGCCACTCGCGTAATGGACGCGCGATCAAGGGTGCATCGCCATGACATTGACGCGTCACCACCTAAGGCCCATGTCATAGCGCTCTTGATTGGCGATACGTGCGTCACAACAATGACATCTTGAGTGCGGGCCTCTGCACTGAGATCTTGCAGTGCAGCATGGACGCGAATATCAAGTTCGTGCAAAGTCTCGCCCTGTGGTGGCCGAAAATTCTCATCCGATCGCCATTGTTCCCAGATCTCGGGCGATACATCGGTTAACGCCAACTCGTCAAAGTCGCCATAGTTCAGTTCGATAAACCGCTCATCAATAGAAACTGATGTCGAGATAGTTTCTGCGGTCTGACGTGCTCGCAACAACGGACTTGAGATCACTCGTGCTTCTGGATACAAATCATTGAGCACTCGCGCCACTCGGCGTGCTTGATCGACGCCAACTTCATCAAGAGGATGATTGACATGCCCCTGCAACAATGCCTGCGCGTTGGCATTAGTTCTTCCGTGTCGGACAAGTATCAACATTATTTTGAGAGCCCTTCAGTTTTGCTACGCAATTGCCCCGTCGACATAAAGTTTTGTCTGGCGGTTGGAGACGATAGACCAAACTGCCGCCATGCCCAGAATAAAATTATCGCTCCAATAATTTCAAACAGTACATTTGGTCCCATGCGCGTAGCGCTCGGCAGTTTCGCATCGTCAAATGAAAAACCCGCAAGTGGCCACCAAAAGAGTCGTGCGGATGCAAATGCTCCATCAAATATCAAATGCATGAACATGCCAATCGGCAATGCAAGCAAACGGCGCCTGGATGGTTTGCGTCCTGCAGTAGCAATCATCACAATTGCTAAGGCAGCAATACTCGCAAGAACAGAGTGCATCACCCACGCGCCTCCGCTAAAAATATCAATCGCATCAGGAAGAATAGACCCGACAATCAAGAGTCGATAATCAAAGCGGTCGTCGCGAAACACAAACCACACAGACAAAATTGCTGTACCAACGAACCACAGAAACATCTTTCTTAACCTAGGCGCTTAGCCTGCGTTCGCTATGACTTTGACTGATCTCGGCACACCTTTTATGCAGTCATACACTAAGTACTTTTCGGGATCGACCCCGACGACAGCCACAAGTGGATCAAGCACTGTTGGTGCAATCGTGGTGCCTGGGCTGACGATGCTCACTACCGGGCCGCGTGGCACGGGTGTTGCCACTATTGGCACGGGTACGGTTGTTGTTGGCACTGTTGTAATAGGCACGGTCGTAGTTGTAGTTGCGCTTACCGTGGGCACAACTGTCACAACAGGCCCAGTAAGCGCACGCGGCAGTGTTCCGGACACAAGTTCAGCGATGCAATCAACACCGGGTAAATACAAACGAATCTGATTTCTGACGGGAGCCACTGCAGGATCCCAGTCCACGATTGGCAGATCGGCGTGCGCTGCATCCATGTAGGACTTCCAAATACGTGCAGGGAAAGTAGCCCCTTGAACATTCGCAACACCAACTGCTCTGAACTCTGGAATATTTACCATCGGCGTATAGGCCTTGGGGTCGCCCACCCACACCGCTGTTGTGAGTTGTTTCGTGAAGCCAACGAACCAAGCATTGGTGTTTTCTGCCTGCGTTCCGGTCTTGCCAGCCGCAGGTCGGTCCTTGGCGAGCGGTGTTCTCCGCGCAGTACCTTTCGTCAGTGTGTTCTTGAGAATCGCAACTTCTTTGTCTGCAACTTCTTTTGAGATCACTTGTTTTCCTGCACTCTCATGAGTGAACAGCACTCCATCTGGACCCTCAATTTTTTCAATAAAGTATGGTTCCATATGCAAACCACCGTTAGCGATTGTTTGCGCTCCCGATGCCATGTCTAATGGGCTCAATTCATTTGCACCAGTTGAAAAACTTGCATACGGCTGAATCTTGTATATCTCTGGAGTGAGATACGGTGATGACGCCATCTTGTACACCTGTTCTACTAAACGATGGAGCCCCACAATCTGTGCCAAACGCGCATACGCACAGTTGATTGATAACCATGTTTGTTCTTCAAGAGTGGTGAGTGGCTTGCTCACTCCTTTTGTGATGACAAAAGGCTCAGATGGTAAATCCGGATTAGGAAACGTGCAGGGCAAAGTACCGTCAATCAGATCTGTCGCCTCAACGCCTGCTTCAAGTGCAGCTGCTAGAACGAAGAACTTGATGCTCGACCCTGTCTGGCGACGCCGCAAAGCCAAATTGACTTCACTTTGTCCTGCGACAAATCCTGGCCCACCGACCATTGCCCGAATTGCACCCGTCGCGGTGTCTAGCGACATTACTGATGCCTGGATTCCGGCCTTATTGACGGGAAGCTGTGCAATGGCTGCGAGTTCTGCAGATACTTGAGCACTCGCGTTCAGAGTGGTCGTGATCTTTAGGCCCCCTCGGAACAACGTGTTGTAGCGCTCCGGATATGTTGCCCCCAAAATATCTGACTTATTAAGCAAATAGTCTTTCACCATCTCGGTGAAATATGTCCGACTGACAGACCGTTGCGGAACACTCTGCACAGATTCTGGTAATTGCCAACTCACCAATGTTGTCGTGGCAATATCTTGTGTCATCAACTCGGTCTCAACGAGCCTCTTAATTGCTTGTCCAAACCGCTGACGTGATTGCTCTGGTCTACGAATCGGATCATATGTTGACGGAGCCCGCACTAACCCTGCTAAAAAAGCCCCTTGTATCAGTGTTAAATTTTGCACTGCTGAACCAAAATAAACTTCTGCTGCTGCTTGCAGTCCATAGGCGTTGTTACCGAAATACACCGTGTTGAGATAGCGCTCCAAGATTTTCTTCTTCGGTACTTCTTTTTCAAGCATCACCGCATACCGCGCTTGCAACACCTTGTAACGACCATCGCGTTCGAGCCCTGCAAGGTATTCATTTTTCACCACCTGCTGTGTGATCGTCGATGCACCTTGGCGCGCCCCAGAAGACGACACATTCGAAAGAAGGGCCCGCACAAGCGCTCGTAGATTGACTCCTTTGTGCGAATAGAACTCCGCATCTTCAACCGCCAAGACCGCTGCAATCACGTCTTCTGGCACATCATCAATCGACAATGGCTGACTGTTTTCTAATTCAAAAACACCAACCTGCTTGCCAGAGATGTCGAGCAGTTGACTTCGAGTCGCCAACCCACCAAACGCGGGCAAGGACAGTGCCGTCTCATCATGGGAATTGAGCACGGCCCACACCTGGGGCGCCACCCCTACGACGACGCCAGTTACCAATAGGGCCCCGGCACTAATCGTGACTGCCAATCGCATCAGCCAATGTGCTCGAAATAGTTTCTTCACAACGCCTCCACCGTACTGCCACTCGCCTAGAGCCACACAGCATCAGATTGCTACGGTTATTCAATGGCTCCTTTCCCCCACCGTCCCTTTCGTTTCGGCATCCAGGCATCTAACGCCAACACTCGCGCCGAATGGGTCGAACTCGCACGCAAAACCCAAGATAATGGTTTTGATATTCTCACCATGCCGGACCATTTCGGAAATCAACTGGCTCCAGTCCCTGCATTGATGACAATCGCCGACGCCACATCCACATTGCGCGTTGGGGCACTTGTCTGGGACAACGACTACAAACATCCTGTCGTGCTCGCCAAAGAACTCGCCACAATGGACCTGCTAACAGAGGGTCGTCTCGAGATCGGCATCGGTGCTGGCTGGATGATCAGCGATTATGAGCAAGCCGGAATGCCCTACGACACTCCTGGCGTGCGCATTGATCGCTTCATTGAAGGCATGCACGTCATTCGCGGTGCAATGGCCCCTGGTGCTTTTAGTTTTACGGGCAAGCACTACACAATCACAAACTACGACGGTCTTCCCAAGCCAATTCAAGCACCATGTCCCCCGGTCTTAATCGGTGGCGGTGGCAAAAGAATACTCACGTATGCGGCGCGCCATGCCGACATCGTTGGCATCAACGGCACCATGACCACCGGAGTAGTTGGGCGCGATACATTTGCCGGCATGACAGCAGAAGCTGTTAACGACAAGGTAAACATCGTGCTCGACGCAGTCGGCGACCGCATTGCTGACATCGAGATGAACATTCGTGCTTTTTTCGTTAGCGTCACCAACGATCGTGCCTCTGCAGTGCAAAATATTTCTCAGATGATCAAAGTCGAACCAGAGATGATTGCAGATACTCCTTTTGCTCTCGTTGGTTCACCTGAGCAGATGGTGCATGATCTGCTCGAGCGCAGAGATCGATGGGGTTTTAGTTACGTCATTGTTGGCCCTGAAGACGTTGAGTCATTTGCTCCAGTGGTTGCACAACTTCGCGGAAAATAGTTTGTCAGTGTCTGCTGACATGCGTGCGCACTGCGCCAAGCGATGTCAGTAATTCTTGATCTACTGTCACTCCAAGCCCAGCACCTGTTGGCACTTTTAGACAAGAGCCCACAAGGTCAAATGACTCGGTGATGTCTTGAGCAAAATACCGATCACTCGCCGAAATATCTCCCGGCAACGTGAAACCGCTCATCGAGGCAAGCGCCACATTGGCTGCTCTTCCGACACCGCTTTCAAGCATTCCCCCACACCACACCGGGACTCCGCGAGACACGCACAGATCATGAATCTTGCGCGACTCAAGCAAACCACCCACACGACCCACTTTAATATTGACGATTGAACACGCTCCTGCGTCAATAGCCACCTCTGCACTGCGCGCCGACACGATTGACTCGTCAAGACACACTGCCGTCGAAATCTGCTGAGCAAACAACGCATGCGTCGCTAAGTCATCTTCTTCAAAGGGCTGCTCAATTAACAACAAACCAAATTCGTCTAGCTTTTTGAGATGCTCGATATCACCAGCCCGATACGCCGTGTTGGCATCAACCTGTAAACGCAATTCTCCAAAACGTGCACGGACAGCACGAACCGCCTCGACATCCCAACCTGGCTCAATCTTGAGTTTTACTCTCGTGTAGCCGTCTGCCACGTAGCCCGCCACAACATCTACAAGTTCCTCTATTGAGTTGGCGATACCCACTGACACACCCACTTCAACCGTGTCACGCACACCACCTAGATACTGCGACAAACTGTGTCCTCGCGCACACAACTGCGCATCAAGTATGGCCATCTCGAGCGCAGCCTTTGCACTGCGATGGCCCTTGATGTTCTTGAGCAACTCCGATACATCTTCGGCGACAACGCTTTGCTGCTCAAGCACTTGTGGAATCAGCCACTTCTCAAGAACCATCTGAGCACCCTCAATGAATTCTTCGTTATAAAAGGGGTCAACCTGAGCGACACACTCACCCCATCCCGGTCCATCACTCGTGTATGCATTCACCAACAAAACATCTCGAATCGTTTGCTCTCCAAAAGACGTTCTAAACGGTCTCACCAGAGGCATCTTGACGCGGATTAGCTCAACTGACTCCAGCCTCATCACACAGTCTCGCTTCTCACACCCACAACATAACCCTGCTCTCCGATGCCTGCAATGCTGTGCCCACTTTCAAGGACATCGTGCAGTGCCGAACTCATTGCCACGCGCCACATGCTGGCAAGATCTTTGTTCGAAGCACGCAGCGCATGGTAATCGGGCGGTATCGGCAGTACAGACCCGACGACAACTTCTTGGTTTGAGCGAATAACCCTCTCTGAGACATCTATCAACCGCGGCGCATCAGAACTCGCCGACACGCTTAGTGCACCGACCTCACTCTCCAGACTCCAGGTGACCTTTACTCTGTCGGTAACATCGCCCAGATTGAACTGATCGTTTCTGGCGCCATACACATTTGGCAAAAACTTATAGATGCGCGCACCAATTCTGTTCAAGTTAAATACTGCGTTTGAATGCAGCAAAGGATCAAATGTCCAACGCATCTCCGTGACACCGCTGACAAGACACGCCGCTCGTTGCGCCATTTTCAATGCAAAGCCCACCCCTGTAGAGCGCTCACTTTCAATCACCCCAACTTGATGGGAATGAAAATGAAGCCCGTCTGCCGATCCCATTACTCCAACAGAAAATCCCACCGGTATTTTATTTCGCCGCGCCAGCAAGACTCCATCGCCAGCAAACTGCATTGCTCGCAACATATTGAGCGGCAACACCACGTCTGGCCCCCAGATTTCGTTCATCAGAGACGCAACACTCTCACGATCAGCCCCCGACACAATGCCATCAATGACTACATCGGCACTAGCGGCAGCCTCACGAGCCTCGTTATCCCAAGAGTCAACCATCACCCACTCAAACTACTTGACTGTCACCGTCTTCCATGGTGACGCGTTTGCAGCTCGGTCAAGCACCCGCACATACAAAGTCTTGGACGTTGTTTTAACTAACACTATTTGTGACGCAGCCGTCGGCTTGCTGTAAATCACAGTTGTCGTCTTGCCATTTTTTTTGGATTTGATCTCTATCGTGCCAACCCCAGAATTAGCGTCTCTGGCTTTTACTACGATCTTGGCACCAGTTGGTTTTTTTACGGCTGCAATTTTGACTGCACTTGCAGGAGCCGTGTTGGCCGCTGCGCTCACATTGCTCAATACTGGAATCGTAGTGTCCAAAATAATGTCGTCTCCCACGGCTGTTGTCTCATTTCCAAATCTAGACACCCATTTCACATACACAGTTTTAGGCAATCTCTCATCTCTCGATGCAACTAGTTTCCAGGCGATGTCTGCGGTTGCATCAACAAGGTCAAATGTTTGAGACGATCCAAACCCTCCATCATTAGAAAGAATTACCTTCACCGATCCCGCTGGAGCAACTACAGAGATCGTCACGTCTTTTGAATTGGTGAACTCTGCTCCATCATTGATCGTCACGCCTTGCGCACGCGATGTCACAAAAGACTTGATGTCACCTTTTGTTGTACCAATTTCATTTGTTGCTTCGACTCGGTAGTAGTAAGTCTTTGATTTCACCAAGCCTTCGATCTTGGCGGAGATGTCAATGACTTTAGTGAGTTCTGTGATATCACGAGTCGAGACTGACTTTCCATCAGTTAAGTCCGCTGACAGTCCATAGAAAAAGACCACAGTTGTCTTTAGTAAATTGGCATTTACCACTGCGTTCAAGTCAGCAGACGATGCCTTTATGCTACTCGCCGAGCCCGTTGTCACTGTCGGTAGTGCACCGGTTGTGGTGAAGTTCTTTATCTCGCCCGGAGATGTTCCGGCGCTATTGGTCGCCGATGCTCTGTAGTAGTACTTCGTTCCTGGTTTCAAACCAGTCAGAGCAGCTGTTGATGTCTTGTCCGTGGAGCCAGTTACTGGAGTATCTGTGGCTACCTCTGTGGCTCCAGAAAGATCTGCTGTCGTGGCGTATGAAAATGCAGCAGTGGTATCTCCGTAATTGGCGTTAACCGTTGCATTAAGCGTTGCCGATGACGTTGTCACAAGCGTTGCTTCATTAGTTGTAACTATTGGACGAATGACTGCACGGCCAAAAGCTCGCACAGGACGCACAGATACGTTGCCGCTGCCCTTGGCTTCGGGGAACTGTTCCCCGCTGGGGAAATACTGAATCCACGCGCCCATGCTGTTGTGCTCAGAAGAAGACCAGTAGTAGCCAGCCGTAAAACCATTGTCCAGTGACCCTCCACTACAGACCGTGCCGCCGCCCACTGCCTGACCGGTTTGGCGTGCGTACTTACACAATTCGTTCAGTTCATCTTTCGATGGCAAGAACCAGTCGGCTGCCAAACCACTCGGAGCATAAATATCTGCAGCGCGCGCAGCTGGAGCGGAATTAGCGCCAGACACATCGGGGCAGGCCTTCATAATCGCGGCGGTATTTGCAAACCCAGAACCGATAGACGTTCCCTGAGCGCCAGAGATGGCGGACATGCCACATGGTCCCGAAGCGGTGCCACCCCACGAGCGCACAGGCTCAGATCCAGAGTCCCATCGGTTCGGGGCTGCTTCGAGATATGTGCATCCTGCTGTCAGATCTGCTCCACATTTAAATGGTGTTGTTGCCACATAGAACACGATGCCACCAGCGGGGCCGGGGGAACCCACGACGTACTCCGTTGCCGCCTTTGCTGACTTAGGGTGTGCAGTAATTGCAGGCATCATGCCGAGCAGACACACTGCAATTACAAGTCGAACAACCGAACGTGCTGAGATTTTTCGAACTTGGCTCACTCTGACACCTTTGCTTTTGTTTTCATTAGATAGAGAGTCTCGTCTTTGGTGATGCTGTCACTCCAACTACTTGACTGTCACCGTCTTCCATGGTGACGCGTTTGCAGCTCGGTCAAGCACCCGTACATACAAAGTCTTGGAAGTTGTCTTGACTGACACTGTCTGCGACGCAGCAGTTGGCTTGTTGTAAATCACTGTTGTCGTCTTGCCCTTATTGGAGGATTTAATCTCGATCTTGCCGACTCCAGAATTAGTATCTTTGGCTTTCACTACGACCTTGGCACCCGTTGGTTTTTTCACGGCTGCAACCGTGACTGCACTTGCAGGCGCCGTATTAGCCGCTGCGCTCACTTCGCTCAGCACGGGAATCGTAGTGTCCAAAATAATGTCGTCGGTGTAGGGAGACGACTGCGTTTGGGTTTTGGTGAGAAACTTCACATACACAGTTTTGGGGAGTCGTTCGTCTTTTGTTGCTACTAATTCCCAACTAATTACTGAACTTGCGTCAACTAGGTCAAATGTCGTTGATTTTTTAAAACCACCATCGTTGGAGAGAATCGCTTTCATGGATCCAGAAGGCCCCGTCACATACATCTTTACTTTTTTTGCGTTAGTGAACTCTGCTCCATCATTAATCGAAACACCTACTGGTCGTTGCGTAGTGAATGAACCGATTGTGCCTTTTGACGTGCCGATGCTGTTTGTTGCCTGTATCTGGAAATAGTACGTCGTGTTTTCCTCAAGATTTGAGATCGCCACTGAAACGTCGGTCTCTTTAGAGACGTCAGTTATTGTCCGTCCAGCAACTGTTTGTGCGCCACTTGCCAAATCACTTGTCTTGCCGTAGACAAATGCAACGGTTGTGCTGAGATCATTAGACGTAATCACGCCATTTACCTCGGCTGTCGTTGATTTTACGTTGCTTGCAACACCCGTGCGAACGGTTGGTGCTTTTGTAGCCGAGACTTTAAATGAACGACTCACTGATTCGGCCGCTTTATACAAACCAGAGATCCCGCTTGACGCTGTAATAGTGCAGGTTCCGGGAGCCACGAGCGTCACTTTTGCGCTGGCAACGGTACATACTCCCGCAGTGTCTGCCGCCAACGTCACCGCAGACCCCGAGGACGCAGTTGCGGCCACATCAAAGGCGGCATCCCCAAGAGATTTTGCACTCAATTCACCAAATGTAATTGTCTGCGCTGCGACTGGCTTCACGCTAACGGCCACGTCCGAGTCAATTTTTACACCGTTTCCAAGCTGACCTACATCGTTTGTTCCCCAACATGACACTGCATTAGTCGAGTTTAAGACACATGCAAAATTGTTTCCAATTTCGATGACCGTTGCATCACTCACACCCACCACGGCGACAGGAGCACCAATGTACGTCATGCCACCCCAGCACGCAGCCTGCCCACTGCGTAGCGCACATGTCCGACTTTGACTTGCGTCAACAGACGTTGCGGGGGAAAAATTCTCAGTGGATCCTCGTTGTTTCTTTACCGTATATTTCAACCTAAGCCCAGCGTTGTAGTCATCCCCCATAAGGTTGGCGTCTTTGTCTGCGCCTAACTCACCTTCAAAAAATGAACCCCAGCATTTCATTTCAGTAGTCTCCAGGATCGCACATGCATGGGAAAACCCCGTCGACAATGCTGTTATGTTCGTCAGTCCTTCTACATCTACTGCGCCCAGTGGGAGTAGGTAAGAGTTCGACGGCATGCCAACTCCAAGTTGGTCACTGCTGTTGCTCCCCCAGCATTTTGCAGTTTTGTTCGTCAACACAGCACAGCCATAACTGTAACCAACCGAAATTCGCGCGACTCCAGAACTCAAGTCAGCACCCGCATCTTGAACATACCCCGGCACATAAGTATTGGTAGCAGTTGTTGCCCTACCTAGATATGGCCGGACGGTTGTATCACCTGCACCTGCCATCCCATTGTTTCCCCAACATTTGACACCACCAGCATCACCGATCTTTGCTCCTGCGCCACCGACAATCGCACATGTTGCACTGGCCCCAGCGGCAATTGACGTGATGTTCACCAAGCCAGGAACTAACGCAGGAACGGCCAAATTGGCGATCGTTGCTGATGTTCCTAATTGAAGCGACTGATTCGAACCCCAGCATTTCATCGTCATGTCCTCAAGCAGTGCGCATGTATGCCCCCATCCTGCGGCGAGTTCAACTGCCGTTGAGATTCCTTGCACTTCAAGAGGCGTGCTGCTATCGGCTACGTCTGTCGCTGTGCCTAATTGCAAAGTCGCATTGCTTCCCCAACAAAACACTTTTCCGGCCAAGATAACACATGCATGATTGTCGCCTGCCACAAGCCGACGAGCCGTTGTTCGAGACGACTCGACGGAATGAGCTGACTCAGCGCGCGCAGTGACAGCAGGCATCATGCCGAGCAGACACACCGCCATTACCAGTCTAATAATTGCGCGTGCTGATGATTTTCGAACTTGATTCACTCTGACCTCTTTGCTTCTGTTTTCAGTTTATTCATCGCTTCTACCTGATGCACCTGATTAGGCCCTCAGATAGAGAGTTTCATCTTTGGTAATACTGTCGATCGTGCACTTTGCTGAATACGACGTGCCACTTCCGGTTGCAGCAATCCACGCACCGGTTGTACCGCACCGAACTTCAAACGGGCCTGCCATCTTTGTGATGTTGTACTCCAATGACGTGGTGATTGATCGACTTGAGGTGGGATCAACACCAGTTGCTTGCACGGACACCGCTGTTCCTTCGACGCAGGCGATATCGGTACACGTTGTTGTTGGAGTACCACCTCCGTTAGTGATGGTGAGTACTGCCGAGAACCCAGATGACATCAAGTCGTTAACTCCTGGAGTCCAGGCATCGATGTTCAGCGTGACGTCAACTTGACTACGACCTCGAGCGATGGTGGTTGTCGTTGCTGACTTAGTCGGCGGCTTCGTTGTTGACGTTACTGACTTAGGCTTCACTGTCGTTGCAGTTATGTTTGCCAAAGTCGTCGGAGTGGCAACAGCGATTGTTGTCGTTGTTGTTGTTGTTGTCACGATCGGTGCTCCGGAGGCATCGCGTTGTGCTGTTGGCGACAGCCCACCTTTGACGTCTGGGGCTTTGAGATCGTCAGGAAGCACAACAGTTTGTTTTTGGTTGTCAAGCACGGCATCGGTCTTTGTTGTTGTT
>Ga0209596_1001807_pt1 | contig 18026 bp, 23 predicted proteins | sample M_130807_MF_Meta_FD_187314 | JGI IMG/M metagenome (GOLD analysis project Ga0209596, IMG submission 187314) | Freshwater microbial communities from Lake Montjoie, Canada to study carbon cycling - M_130807_MF_MetaG (SPAdes) (version 2) | ecosystem: Environmental > Aquatic > Freshwater > Lake...
CTGGAATGCTTATCTCAAGCGCCCTCTTTGCTCCGATTGTGTCGACATCCACCCGCACACGTGTAGCGGCGAGATCGACTATGACCATGGTCACAAGATCTGCGACGACGAAGATGACCCGCGATGCCCACAGTACAAGCTCAAGGACCGATGTAATGATTGCGGTGTTGTAAGAGAAGAAACAGAACCTGAGCTGCCCTGCCCCTGGTACTGTAAGCCATGCTGGAAAAATCGCTTTACGCAGTGCGCTGACTGTGGCTCTGTACCTGAGAACGGGCACTTCCCCTGCTATCGTGGCTCTGACCCACTCTGCGCTGATTGCGAGGAGGCGGCATATGGACCGCCCTCTCCTGTAGATTGGCGAGAGCGCACAGGTCGTTGCTCAAAGTGCGACTTCTTCTATGACCTTATCAGCTCATCAGATAGGCGCGATCTCTGCTACAACTGCCGGTAAAGAACAAAAAATAAAAAATAAAAAAAAATTTTTTTCATGTAAAATTGACTCCGTTTAATCCTGTAAGTAAATCACAGACGAAAACAATACAAGATGAGCACACCCACGATTGATGAGTTGCGCCTGACTGTCGCGTTTCACCGCGAGGCTCTTGCCGTAGCTGAGAAGCAGCTTTATGACTTGGAGTGTCCACCTGAGACGCGTCCCACCACAAAGGAAGTGATGAAGAAGCGCGCAATTGCTATTGAAAATCGCACGGCTTTCAAGCTCCATTGGAAGATGGCGATCGAGCGAGGCTTGCTGGAGAATGTTGAGGGCATTCTTGGTGAGTGTGCTGAGTATCTCTGTGACGCGGAGGATCACGGCGCTGACTTTGCTGCTGTAGCTAAGAAGCGCCTCGGAAATGCGAATTCACTCCAGCGTCAGGAGTTTACTCTGCTTCTCATCAAGTACCTCCATCGCATGGGTTCTTTCCACAACGAAGATACACGAGACTTCGATGACTTTGAGGACACTGCTGGCGGATGCGATGAGGTTACACAGGATGCAGCAATGTATCTTATCGAGAACCCTGAGTGGACCGGCTGAACAAAACAAAATAAAATTGAACAAAAAAACACTTACTTATTTTTTAGCAAAAAAATAAGAAAATGTCTTCCTCTTTTCAGTATACGTGCGTTACGCCGAAGTCAGATCACGCCACGTGTCGCGGTTCTGGTTGCTACTGCTTCATGGGTAACAATCAGTTCAACGATGACATGTCAACGATCTCATCTGCAGAGACTGTACCTATTGTTGAGCCGCATTCACGCGATCGCACTCTCTCTTTCGAGTCCAACAACGATACCACACTCGTGGAGTGTGAGCTTTGTCTTTCCCTGAGGGAAGATGAAGAGGTCTTCTACTGTTCTATGTGCGAGCTCGGTTCATGTGAGGCTTGCAGGAACAAGATGATTGAGAACGGTGGTCTTGATTGCTTCGATGGTGAGCAGGATGAGTATCTCTGTCCCATGTGCTACAGGAAGTCCAGGCAGCACCTCTTCTTTGATGAGAATGGCGCCGAGATTTCGCGCGAGGCTTTCCTTCAGATGCAGGAGGATGAAGAGTGGGGATTTCTTGTTCCCACAATTGCGCGCGGCACTCTTCGTCATCCTCGTGTTCTTCTGAACTTTCTTCGCTACATCGATTCGCACAATGAGGTTGCTAAGCCCGAGGAGTTCATCTTTGTAAAGGCTATTCCATCCCACATCTATACTCTGATGCTGAAGCACAGCTCCATCCAGAATCCGTCTATTGGCTTCGAGGCTGATGTAAATGAGCTTGTTCAGCGTATCGAGCATCACCGTGATCTCAGCGACTAAACAAAAAATAAAAACAGAACAAAATAAAAATAATTTTTTTTTTATCTTTTTACACATTTATCGGTGTCTGTTCTTCCTCCGATGACTGTGAAGAGATGGACTTGGTCGTCAAATATGTACTGAATTGACGCACATCTACATTTGCTGTCTCTGCTGTAATACATTCTTGGATATCTTCCTGGGACATCCATCTAGCATCAACAATTTCTCTTGTATCCCTCGGTACTGGTGCGATTTCCGTATCTAAATCTAAAACGTAGTATCCACCTACCTTAAACTTCTTGTATGGAAGCTCACAAGAGTTTGTATCATTTGAAATATTGATACCAGTTTCCTCATAGAGCTCTCGCATTGCACAATGGAAGCTAGGTTCGTTTCTCTCCTTATGACCCTTTGGAAAGGACCACTTCTGACTCGCTCGTCCTCTCACAAGTAGAACTTTATTCTCAGGACTAACACAGATCGCTCCATACACTTTGTCCTCTGGAGGATTATATGAGCTAAATGCCGAGGGAAAGCTTACAGTGATTTTTTCTCTTTCTCTTTCTCTTTCTCTTTCTCTCTCCTTGTTTCGGTTAAGTCTATACATTCTGGGCGCTTTCGGGGTACAAAGTTCAAATTCAATAAGTGAATCAATTTTCACCTTAAGGAAAATACTATAGTAATATATGTGGATCTCAGCACACCTTACAGGAGGAATAGGCAATCGTTTATTCGAATTTGCAGCAGCTCTTGGTTTAGCAGAGAAATGGAATCGTGATGCTGTCTTCTTTCTTCCCCGTTGTGGTCCTACAAATCATGGACCGTTCGATACAATTTTTAAGATGTTTCCTAAAATACCCGTCATAGAAACAGCAACTGAATGGGCAGAAATAGACGAACCTAAAAAGGGTGTCTTTACCTATTTCCAATTTGACGATGAACCGCCTTCTGACACTCCTTTTATTGTTGGCGGATGGAGACAAAGTCCTCTCTATTTTCCAAAAAATGGCGTCCATGCACTTCTGTCAGAAGCTCTTAATAATGAACGCTGGGCAACTCTTCAAGAAAAATATAAAGTTAAAACAACAGAACAAAAACAACAAACATGGTTTCTTCATGCACGCTTGGGTGATTATAAAGTGCTTCCGCATCACCAAATCAACCTAAATTCCTATTATGTAAAATGTCTTGAACGGGTGCCACCAAAATCAAAAATACTCTTTTTTTCGGATGAACCAAACCTATGTAAAGAATCTTTTAAAACTGCATGTGTATCATCTGATATTAACTTTCAAGTTTGCGAGGAGTCCGACGAATTAGAGTCTTTAGCTCTTATGAGCCAATGCTGGGGCGGTGCCATCACAGCGAACAGCACATTCAGTTGGTGGGGCGCTTATTTTGCCTATATGCGCTGCCCCAATAAAGAATCTTACCTTGCGTTTTTTCCTGGGACTTGGGGGCAAGGTTTACCTGCCGCGAAAGATATTGTGCCCTTCTGGGGTATCAAGATAGCAGTGTAAAATTGAAGGCTGTTACGCTCTGGATGCTAAGTGTTCAAATGGCAATTCCACTCTGGAAGGATTTCACATACCAAGAACACCAGCAATCTGGTATTCAATGGATGTGCGAGAGAGAGGATGACGAAGAAGGTTCTGGCGGAATTCTCTGTGATGAGATGGGCTTAGGTAAGACAATTGAGGTTCTGGGACTGATGAAGATGCATCCCAGAAAGCATACTCTACTCTTGGGACCACTCGCAACACTGTCGCAGTGGGAAGAGAAAGCACTGCAGTCAGGTTTCTGCGTCAAGAGGGCTGCTAAGTCCTATTGCGGCTGGGAGACTGTGGGCGGATTCAAGAAGGAAGATGCTGGACGTGATTGCCTCTATCTGAGCAACTACGAAAAGCTGATCTCCAGACCCACTCTTCTCTTTCCTAAGGAGCTTGAGAATGGCGTCTGGGGTCGCGCCGTCTTCGATGAGGCACACCGGCTCCGGAACAAGAACAAGGGCTGGGAGATGTGCGCAAAGGTTCGTGCTCTTTCTCGCTGGTTTCTGACTGCGACTCCGATTGTCAACGGTATTGATGATGCGCGCCACCTCTTCATGCTCCTCAAGATCAAGGGGATTCCTGGCTGGGGTCTCTCTAGCTTGGCACCGCTCATCAGAAACAAGGTTCTTGCACGCAAGATGGATGATATCCGTGAGGGACGCACTGATCTTCCGAATGCGCCGATTATCAAGAAGCACAGTCTTGATTTTGCTACCGATGACGAGGCAGAGTTCTATCGCGGAATTCAGGGTTCTATTGCGCGGCAATGGAGGGCTCTGGAAGAAGACGGTGAGCTTAAGATGCAGCACCTGTTCAAACTCATCATTCGCTTGCGGCAGATTAGCATTCATCCGCAGGTTTATATTGCGGCTCGCAAGAAGTTCTTCAAGAACTACTCGCGTCCCGATTGGACAAAGGATAGTACAAAGTTTATCTTTCTGAAGAAGCTTATTACAAAGGAGGAAGAGAAGTCTCATAAGTGGCTGGTGTTCTGCCACTTCCATGCCGAGATGGAGTTGCTCCAGGAATCTCTTCAGCAGATTAAGTCTATCAAGCGTGTCTCTATCTACAGTGGTGATGTCGCAGAGTCATTGCGCACAATCATTGTAGAAAAGTCTAAGGAGCCGCTTGAACCAGGTGAGCAAGAGGTTATGCTCGTTCAGCTCCAGGCTGGCGGCGTGGGTCTGAATCTGCAGCACTTCGATCGTATTGCGTTTATGGGTCCGTGGTGGACAGCGGCTCTTATGGATCAGGCTGTTGGTCGCGCAGTCCGCATTGGACAGACAGAGCAGGTTTATGTACATCACATTATTCTCAAGGAGGAAGAGCTTGATAGCCTTAACGTGGACCGTTTCATGCTTGAGAAGGCGGACAAGAAGAGGGATCTCTGTAATGAATTCTTGCTGGCGACACATGCTGCAACAGTAGTAGACAACTATGAAGATGTAGCGGTAAGCACAGATCCAGTCAATGAAGATCCTTGTTAAAATCAATAAAAAACTTATTTATTTTTTAGTCCACCATTAATAGATGGCAGAAAGCACAGGAGAATCAGGAAGCGTTATGAAAACGATACAATCCTATGGACCGACTATAGCGGTGGCAGTCGTTGCAATTGCAGTCATTGTTGGTGTTATTATGTACTTTTATGGAAATAAGACAATGCCCAAAGTCTCTGGATTTTCCGACGCAAGTGGCAGTGAAGGTTTTTTTGGCGGTGTAGCCGTTGGAGCTGGAGCCCCCGATTGTCTTCGGACATCCTCTGAGGCTGCGCAACTCTACAGTATGTTTAATGAGAAACTCTCTACAACGGCAGAAGGTCCAGAAGACTTAGCCGAACTACGGCTACTCCTAAGCAAGATAGCATGTTTCAAGAAGGATCTCATTGGAACTGCTAACGTAGTTGAAGCAACAAGATACCAAGCCTACGCAACCTCTATGGATATTGAACCCATCGCAGAGACAACTTCCCGTTGCTTTGCAAAGACAATTCCAGTCCGTGATCTAGACATCATCCTTGATAAATGGTCTAAGCGTTCTCAGACTCTTGTACTCAGACTCTGTACATCCATGAACATGAATGAGTCACAGCTCAGTTCGGCTGAGGCTCTCCTAAAAGCCCTTATAAAAGATATAAGTGATGTGGCTCGCTCTGTCTGTTTAGCTGGCACACCTACGATTGGAGGTCAACCTGTTGGTCGCGAACTCAGTGGCGTCGAACCGCCTTCTCTTCAGGAACTCAGACCGTATAAGGGCTATTACTAAATTTATATTCTGAGATTAGATGACAACTCCGTGGTCAATAGAAGCTTTAAGAGACCTAGAAATAGACCCAAAGATCGAGATTCTTCATATCATTAAAGGATCTCGTGCTGTTGCAATAATGTCAGATGTCTTGTTTCCAGAGGATCTAGAAGGTAGACGAGAATGGTTTTCTAAGTTTCCTCTTCGGATTAAGAGAAAAGCTCTACTTGTTGTCTATGCTCGCACAAAAAGAGTCAATCGAGATATCATTTTTTCACTACTAACGGGTGAAACGAGTGAAACAGGCAATACAACAGGACAATCGTTTACATACAAAAAAGGTATGAAAGTGATTGAAGAAGTTATGTAATTTACGGGTTGATCAGAGATACGAAGATCATCAAACCCAGGATCTGCGTGAACGAACGCGCCGGCTTCAAGAATGTAAACAGATCAACAAGAACACTGTTCCACAAGAGCTTGCCAACAAAAGATAAGATTAATAGTGACAAGATAAGCGCCAAAAGTACAGCCAAAAAATCAGTGTAAACCTGACGCTTCTTCGCAGGGTCAGCGCCATCCTGTGAAACAAATCCCTCTACAGCAGCCTTACAAGCAGAGTTAAGTAGTGCCATTCTACTTTAGTCTACTTCTTTTTCATAGAGGAGAGAGTCCCGTGTTTTTGTCTCCCGGTGTTCCGTAATATACTTCATAATCTCTGCAGCCTTCTGATCTGACTTCAGATGCTCTGTAATAAGCACCTGAAGAGCCTTAGGCGCAAGAGACCCCTTTGAGTTCGTCTTTCGGTAAATAAGACGTCCACCTGTGGCAGCTAGATCAAGCGCACCAATATTATTCTTCTTCATGATCCGGAGAATCATCTCCTCCATAGCCTTCAGCCGCTTTGTCTTCTCTCTCAATTGCTCCTTGATACTTGATGTCTCCGTGTGAAGCTCCTTCCATCCCTTGATGACAGCAGAGAGTTGCTGGAGTTCATTTGCCGCCTCCACCGGGTTTACTGCAGCGGCAGAGACAGTGGGTGTACCATCAAATGTTACTTGTACTTGATTTTGAGCTTGTACTGACATCGTCAACTTTCTATATATAATTGGGTGTATTTTCCATTCAAATTTTACACGACCATGTAAAATTTGACCAGCGAAAACTTATATTATTTACTATATAATGGACGATAATAATGACGACGAAAGAGAGGAAGAAGGACGATATATTTTACATTGTCTATGGTTATCCTACGCACGAAAGGTCATTGAAAAGGCGATTCGTGTGTATGAATTAGATGATAAAGCAGCACTTGCACTTCATGAGCAGTTTCTAAAGCCTGGCTCCTATAAAATTCGCCTTATTTAACTAAAATAAAGCTTGATTCGTTCTCTCACGCTATTTCTACAGATATAACATTGCATCATCTGTTTTTTACAACAATTATTACAGAAGGTATGTCCACAAGGTGACAAGGCATATTGTACAGGATCCTGAAAACAGATGGCACAAAGTGGTTCTCTCTGAGCCGATTCAAACATCCAAAAAAACTGCATGGACTCACGCAGAAAAAAGAGTTTTTTATACAGCTGAACAAGCTCGTTATAGCTTTGTTCAACTTTATTATCTTCATAAATAGAATTTAAATAAACTTTTATTGATTCTAAAAGAGGAAAAAACTCTGTATTCTGCTTGAGTTCCATAATTCCTAAGAGTTTCTGCTGAGCCTTGTCCAAAATATCTAATTTTGTTCGAAGAGTTGCCTCAACGCGTATAATATCTTCACCCGTCTGCTTATATTTATCCATAATGTACTTTGTTTGATGTATAATTTCCAAGTAGGATGAGCTACCGAGCGCCTTCAAATCATCATCAAGAGATTTCATGTAAGATAGTCCTTCTTGAGACATATCAATGATTTTTTCCCTCGTTGCAGACGACTGAAAATCAGGGCGACCAAATTTCTTCATAAATGCATCGACGCGAGAAAGCGGTGATGTTTCTGGCACATTCTTTGTAAGAAATGAAAAAAGATCTTCATGTTTTGTTAATAAGAACTCACGCAACTTCCGTTTCCAACTATTTTGAAGTACAGCTGGATTTTGCTGCGTGTCTTTGACTTCTTGAAGATGTTTGGACAAACTATTCATTGTAACAGTGGTATAAGGTGTAGAGATTCCAAATCCTGTAGGATCTAGTAATAATTCTGTCGGTCGTGTTTCTTCCGCATCTAAAAAATCTGCAGGAGCATATTGATATGTAGGAGACGGTACTGCTCCTCCAACCATTAACATAAAACTATTTTCTTGTACCGTGGTGTTGGTGTCATTTGCCATCCTTTCTATTTATTTGCGTATTTGTTTGTTTCTGTGTAAATCGCGCATTAGATATCATCAATTACAATTTCTGTAACAACCTCATCTTTCTTTACATCATCGTCGTCAAATAAAATACCATCGTCATCATCATGGTCATCTGGATCTGGAATTTCACTTTCCTTCTTTCTACCAATCTCTTCTAGAACCTTTCCGTCCATGACTTCCAGTTGCATGAAGAGTTTCTTATTAATATCGGGTAGCTTCCTTAGGGTAGATAGCAAATCATGATCATACTTTGCAACAATGTCACCATTTTCAAGATCAGTTGAACCGATTTCTGGCAGCTTCTCGAACTCGCGCCTCGAAATTAAGACCATATCACCCAGTGCCAACCATGACTTCTTGCGCATTGAACCCCTGATGTGACACTGGCGCACTCGGTTGTCATTACAAAAGACAAGCATACGACAGTGACCAAGGTTCCGAATAACACGACCGTACATCTGGTCGGGCTGCCGATCAATCATTGTTGGCTTCACTCCTGCAGAGACGTGCTTTGACTTTTTATAGTTTTTTCCTCCCTTTTGATTTGGCATTTTGTGTACCTACAAAGTTGTTACACAAAAAATCAATTTTTATAGGGCTAGATGTCCAAGATTTCTTCTGCCATTTCCTTTGAGACCGGAAGTGGAACTGAATATAGATTCTTCGGATCTAGGCTCATAACTGCAATAGAACCGCGAGGAATAGGTAGTTTACCACCTCTCTGTTTGCGTGTTCTATTGCGTCTATTCTTTGACTTTGAACGTACGCTTCTTCTTAGACGCTTGCTCATCTACTTTATAGACAAGTTTTCTTTTGAGTTCGTGAGCTAACTTTTCAAGTTGTGCTTCATTCTCTTCAGCTGCTTCCTTTCCATTTGTCTTACACGGACGACTATAAGCAAATAATATACTTCGCACAGCCTCTGCCTTTCTTGAAACTTCTAGGACCGGTTCATGTAATTCTCTAGAAATTACGTGATTATCAAGTGGAGTCTGCGACCTAATCTTATATGTATCTAAAAGTGACGGTGGAATCAACTGTTCAATATAAGTTGCTACACGAAATTCTAAAACAGCTTCATCGGGGCAATCAATGGTAAAATGTCCTCTCTTTGCACAAATGCCACAATAACTCAACTGTAAGAGTGGGCAAGCTGCCTTATCATGTTTTATCTTATAACCTTTCAATACATGTTTACAACTGTCACACATTAGGAGTGAAGGCTCCTAATGTGCTTAGTGAGCCAATTTTTCAAAAAAAAATTGAAATGAAAAATCCTCATCTACCCTGTAGAAATATGGCACTTCGTAGGCTTCAACGCGAATTCAGTCGCAGTAAGTATGACAACAGTATGATTACTAATGTAGGGATTCGCGATGAAAATCTTCTCAATTGGCATGCGACTCTCCTGGGTCAACAAGGCACACGCTTTGCAGGAGAAGAATTTCCAGTAGAGATCTCCTTTACTTTACTATATCCGTTTCAACCACCTAAGCTTCGTTTCTTAGTGCCGGTTGACCATATTAGCGTTTCAGATAGCGGTGCCGTTTGTATGGATATTCTTGATGACGCATGGTCTCCTGCTTTTACAGCTGAACTTATTCTTATTGCGGCACTCAGTATTATCTGCGATTCAGATGAACGCATTCTTCAAGATGTAGATGAAGTTATTGAAGAACTCAGGAACGAGGTTAATAGTAAGAAGACACGGAAGAATCGCAACGAACTTCGGCTGAAGTTGAAGGAACGCGATTTTAAGTGTCGGCACTCCGAATGATACCTACGCTAAATTAAGAAAAAATGAATCCGTTCTTTTAAATATGAGTTCGTGGTCCAATTCTACACGTGGTTTTCCTTTAAAGAAACAAGAGGTGTCTGTATCTAAGTATTTTCAACCCACGCAAGGGGGTATATGTTCAAACTTTAATCAACTTTTTTATTCTTATTTATATTGTGAAAAGAATGTAGAATTACTCTACATTCATGATAAACCAAATTGTGTCTCTGATAATTTTCCTATGTTTCAAGCTATTTTAAATGAAAACAGTTTAATAAAATATTTGAAGGAAATTCCTAAAGATTCAAAACGCATGAATTATAATATGATTGTAAATAATCATTCTCTTTCCGCAATGCCATTCTCAAGGATGAAAAAAACAGCACAAAGTATATTTTCATTTAATTCGTCTGCACAGGAAAAAATTACAGCACTTATTCGTGAAAAAGGATTGGAGCGCACTCGATTTGATATCGGATTACATATACGCAGTGGAGATAAGATAACAACAGGTGAAATGAAAGCAATACAAATAACTGAATATATACGTGCTATACGTAGTATTCAAACTAAACTAAATAAGAAAGAATTAAATATATTTGTTATGACAGATAATTATTCCTTATATGAAGAATTGGTAGGTAGAGGAGATCCTTCGTGGTCAATTACTACATTTGAAGAACCGTCCGCTTATACAGCTTCAGGGCATACTCAGTTAGAGTTTAATCTTCTTCCGCAGGAAAAACGCCTTACTCTCTTCTATCAATTTCTTACAGAACTTCATATTATGCAGAGGATTTCGAATCTTGTGCTTACGTTTTCTAGTAATGTAGGTCGTTTTCTCTACCTTACAAGTTACGCCATTCAAGATGAAGATAATGTAATAAGTTTGGATGTGCCTAAATGGTCAATGTTCTAAAGTAATAGAATGAGCACAGTCGTCTTTACAGTAACAAGTAATGGATATAAATTCATGACTTGGAATCTGTGGCTACATTGTAAACGGATTTGTGTACCCTGGCAACTCTTAATTGTATGTTTGGATAAAGAGTCGCATCGCTTTTTTCAGACAATTGCGAATATTCCTTCTGTCTTGCTACCGTCTGTAGATTTACAATTACGCGGCGACACAACAAAAGTATCATCCTATGGATCAGGCGACTTCAATCGTATCACTAGAGAAAAACTGAGTGTGTATACATGGATGCTAGAAAAAGAGTTTACATACTATCTGTATCTTGATTCTGACATTGTACTTTTTCGTAATCCTATGCCCTACTTACAGACAATCCTGTCTCCAGAAAACTATCTCTGGTTTCAATGCGATGAGCACGGGGAAGGAGAGTACACTTGTAAAGGTAGCGGTCTATGTACAAATATCTGTACTGGCGTGATTGCCTTTTACAAAGATGAGAGTACAAAGAGCAAATTAATGTCAATGGTTAAGCATAACGATACACTCTGGAAAACATGTAAAGATAATAATGACCAAGAATACATTCAGAAAACAATTGCACTCGAGTCAATTCCATTCAGAACTCTCGATCGACAGCTATTTCCAAATGGGCTTTTCTTAGGTAAAGATCATTGGAGAACACTTGATGCACCGCATCTTTTACACTTTAACTTCATCGTAGGTGGAAATAAAGAACGAGTGATAAAATCCAAAGGATTTTGGCTTGTTCCTTATTAGAATGAGTGTGAATACAGTACCCTTTGAATCAGGAGTCTATAGTTGTTTTGATTTGAGCGGCTTCAGAGGTATGTCACCTATACAATTTCGGATCTATAAAGATGCTTGGAATACTTATAATACGGTACAAAGTTACAACAGTAACATAAGCACATTACGGCATGCTGGCAACAAATCACTCTTTTACTATCAATATGTGAATTCTGCAGAAATGGCGCAATATAAACAGGGACAATTCCTACATTCACAGGTGTATCCAAACCAGAGTTGGACTTCAGTGCCACCGAACTAAAAAAAAAGTGTAGGATAGAATGAGCTCAGAAGGCTGTAAAGTACGTGTCAGTACTATTTTTGTTTTTGATAATCCTGGTGCCCAGAATGCCGCAAATGCGGTCTATGAATATAAAAAAGCTTACGATTTAGCAAAAAATGCAAGTGTAACTGGAAATACTTACAAGTTTAAGAGTGATTTTGAGAGGATGCAGTATTTACTGGGACAGAGGAATCGGCAGGCTGGGGGCTCTGGTTCGTACGGTTCTTGGTAGCTTTAACTTCAGACCTAATTTTTCTTTCCAGATGAATCTTCATATCTGTCCACACATCACTGATTTGAGCCGCAAATTTGCGTTCCACATCAATGATTCTAACTTTTGGTATAGGCTTATCGTCCGACATGAATGCTTATTGACTGCGATTGTTTTCTTCAATTTTTACTGTTGGTACACGGCTCCTCGGCTTCTCCGTAGACCTGTATGACTCCAGTCGTGACTTGTATGCGTTGACCCAATCTGTTCTCAAGATAACCTTTTCCTTTTCTGCATCATATGTTCCCAGAAGAATAGGTTCTTTTCCATCCTTCTCGTAACTAAAAGCATTCTTTTCCTTATCCACGAGGAAATACAAGCCCTGAATCTGCTTTGATTGCATTCTTCTGATAGCTATCTTATGTAAAATAGTCCTCAATTTTTGCGAGTGTTTCTACGTGTTCTGCCACCTCTGAACCCACGTCTAAAAGGATCACCAGCAAACAGACCGTAGAGTTTCGCAGCGCGTCTAATTTCCCAAAGCTCATCGCGTGTCATTCCTCTCGCCGACATCTCATTACGCACTTTCGCCGCATCAACTTCGCGTATATGGACTCGAGGCGGTGATTTGGGCTTTCTCTTGTAAGTCGCTGCGTGTCCCTTTTTCACTTCTACAACTGATGTCTTCGGCATTCTACTTATAGAAGACTTAAATATTTTGTTATTATATCTAATAGAATAAAAATATAATGAGTGATTTAACAATACAAGAAGAGCATAGACGATCATTTACCAGTTACAGTCCATTTAGTTCTAATCATCGAACACAGATAACTGAATGGATTTCTGCAGGGACTGAAGGCGAGTTTCCATTAGAATCCATTGCAGTTCAAATACAGCCTCCTTTTAAAACTCTTTCTGAGTATTATTTTTTTTTAGTAGAAAGTTCATTACAAGACTTTTTTCAATCACTTGATGCTATGTTTCCTGATTTTAAACTTAGATATAGATACGATGGATTTGAACTTTCATTTTATTTGACTAGCTCCTAGCATATCGTAGTTGACCGCGTCCGCCATTACCGCCATATCCGTGAGGGTTTGTATTAACACCACTGGTAGGAGTACCACCAGTGGACCAACCCATTCCACCTGCACCACCTGGTAGACCACCGTTTCCGCCTTGATTGTTATAAGAACCACCACCTCCGCCGCCACCTTCAACATTACTAATTCCATCGCCACCACTATTTGCTGTACCACCCGCTGAACCACCTGCTCCGCCGCCTGTTCCTGAAGCACCACCTGCAGTACCTTGACCCCCTGTAGCTGAACTTCCATTACCAAGTGAAGAAGCTGAACCACCACCACCATTTTCGGGACCATTATACCCGCCAGCACCACCACTATATTTTGTTTGACCAACTGAGTTTGCAAACTGAGTTGAGTTATTTGGTCCTGCAACTCCTGATCCGTTACCACCTACAGCAAGGGCACCATCTGTAACTGAAGTAGGTTGGGCGTTTGTGCCAACACGTCCCCATGTAGATCCTCCTGCAGTACCACTGCCCGACGATCCTGTTCCACCTGCTCCAACTGAATAATACAGTGTAAATCCAGCTGATGATAGTCCTGTAACTGTTGTTTTTGCATAAGCTCCTCCTGCCCCTGCTCCTGTTTGTGAATCTTGACCCATAGATCCACCACCGCCACCCCAGCACTCAATAACAAGTGTAGTCCCACCAGCACCAAAAACTACATTTCCTGCACCAACTGTTGTTATGACTACTGTTGAAGGAGCAGTATATGTTACAGAATTAGATGGTCCTGCTATAGCACTTGTTCCTGCAGTATTTGTAGCAGAAACGTAAAATGTGTAAGCTACAGCTGATGTCATTGGTGAAAAAGTTGAACTCGTTGTTGGATATGAAATAGTTTGTGTTGCTACTAAAGTTACCCCCCCACTATATACAGTAACTGTAAAGGTTACAGGTGTTCCACCTGAACCTGTTGTCCAACTCATATTGAATGTTGTTGTTGTATTGGATGCTGTAAGACCTGTTGGTGTACCTGGTGTTCCAACTATTAAAAATCCTTCTTGAGAAGGCTCATATAACTTATATGGATGTGTACTTATCAATGAACTTCTTAAACCCCATTTACATGCCAAATAGCCTTCTACTTTTTGACGCTGTTCAGTTGAAAGAACAACGTTATATACAATAATTTCGCCAATCGTCCCATTGTAATAGTAACCACTAGTAGGCGGAGTACTGCCACTGCTGCTTGGATATGCTCCAACAAATAGTGAATCACTAATAGATGATGGAGTACCTGAAGCACTCACTGACCCAATTTGAGTTCCATTCGCATATAGAAAAGCAGTAGGGCTGCTCCATGCCCCTCCAAATAATGAGAATACTCCACTATAAGTTGTAGCTGAACCTGTTGCTAATACACCGCTGCCAGTGACGTCAATTAAAAATTCAAGATTAGGAGACTCATACAATAAACCCCATCGTCCATTAAATCCTGCTGCACGCGATTTTGCGATTAGTGATTGTGCTGATGCGCCGAATGTTGTTTTTCCTACTGCAAATACTGTAATACCAGCTGTCGTTAAAGGAATAATATTACCAAAATTAAAGTATTGAGATGAAGCCGCTACAAAGTTTACGCATGGAAGACCATTTTGAGATCTAGTTACAAGCGTTGGGCTACCCGATGAAGTTCCTGTGTACGCATTAAACGACTTGTCTCTCCATGTAGATAGTGTCGTGTTATTTGCTGGAACAATACCTGTTCCATCGGGGTCTGCAGCATCTAACCAAAGAGCACATCCAGAAAAATTTGTAGGTAGAAAAGGAATCGCTGATGAAGGTGGAAATTTTTTATATGGATGTGCTGCTGGATATGATGTTGTTAAACCCCATTTATGTGCCAAATATCCTTCTATTGCCTGTCTCTGAGGTATGGTTATTTCAGTATTATAACATAGAATTTCAGCAATATAGGAAAAAGTACCATAAGGGAAACCATCACCAATCGTATAAGTAGCACTTGAGGTTTGATATGATGTAGCAAGAGCATTATAATTAAGTGTTAAAGAATTACCATTTTGTGTAATAAAATTTAAATTAGTTGAAGTAGCACTGTTAACAAGCGCATAAACTGAATGTACATTCGCTCCATTTGATGCAACTGCTGAATTAATATACGTGGCAATACCACTAGCACCCATACCAAGACCATAAGATGCAGTAGCAGTATTTGTTGGCGACCCTGGACCACCTATACCTTGTTGTCCATTACCAGTTGTTTGATTTATCAATGAATAATATTGTGTTAATCCAGGACTTGTATTTAGAGTAACTTGCGCAGTCTGATATACAGCAAACCAAGCACGTGCCTGATTTGGCTGTGCAACTGTATATCTTAAGCTAGAATTAGCAGGAAAAAAAATGGTATTAAGTCCATTTTGTCTATATGTTCCGCTAACAGGTGATCCAACAGCTGAACCAGCAACTGCTGTTACCGAACCTTTACTTGTCCATGATGTTACTGCTGAAGTTCCAACTATGGTTTTCCTATCAGCTGCATCGAACCATAAAAATGGACTTCCAATGTCATAAGGCTGAAAAATACGGGTGAAAGGTTGAATGTTATAAAAAGAGTGGTTTACAGGTAATCCAATTGTAGCTGCCACTGATATTTTCCATTTTTTACTTAAATAGGCGTTTATAGTATTAATTTGTGAAATTGTTAAAGCATTACTATAAACAAGTACTTCATAAACATTACCATTATATGAGTCTGAATTAGGACCGCCATTATTGTAGAGTACATTACCAACAGCGTACCTATTGTAGTTACTTGTATAGTAAGCTGGGACTGCAGTACTTGTTCCACTAGCAGTACTATATGTTGAGCTAGATCCATTTAAAAATGCATTTACAGAAATTCCATTAGTTGCTGTAGTAATTACACTGCGACTAGAATAAATAAATGGAGTTGAGTATGATATAGGAATAGAAGTTTGGTAGTTTCCTCCAGCACCTGTTGAAGAATTATAAGCAGGATATGAAGTAGTTTGAAAGTAATCGTTAATAAAAGGACCAGATGCAAGCTGTTGAATAAGACTAAGTTGTCCTACAAAGTCAACTTCTGAGGTAGTATTACTTCCGAGTAAGAATAAACGAGGGTTAGCAGGGGCAACTACGTTAGAGATATATGTTGCTACAACAAAAACTGTTGCTGTATTTGAATATGTAGTTGCTATATTTCCACGTAAACCTGTTGTATTAGACGCAGTAAAAAGCATAGCTTTAGTCGTTGAGTTGTAACTTGGACCTGTTAGAACATTTGCGGCAGGTGTAACATTTGTACTAGCATGGTTAGAAAATCCAGACTTATCTCTCCACTGAGAAACAGTAGTTCCAGAGCTAAAAGTAATTGAAGACGAGTCATTACCATCTAACCAAAGAATTAGTCCAGGTATGGATCCAGGAGACGAACCAGCCACTTGTATTGACCACTTCCAAGATAGATAACCTTCAACCGCTTGACGTTCGGATGTTGAAAGGGCATTTGAATAGATAAGTACTTCACCTATACCACCAAACCAGGCTTCACTAGTTGGATAACTACCGCCTCCAACACCATAGTTACCAATATTTAAGGCATTTGTTGCCGGTCCAATTCCACCTGTTACAGGAAATAATAGTCCATTATACCAAGCATTTACAACAGCATTTCCCGCAACCACAGAGGCTAAAAAAACATTACTTGTTACAAGGTTTGAATAGTTTGTAACTTGACCTATATTTGAAGAAACAGTTTGTGCTGTTGGGTAGTCATAGTATGAAGTTAAATTTCCTAGTGTATTTTGATTGTCTAATGCCATAAATCCTGTAGTGTCATCATAATCTATGCTGGTAGTATTATTAGATGTTAAACTAACAAGTCTTTGGTCATGACCTAAAGCATTTGGCATTGTTGCAGATGTATATGCTACTGTAAATACACTTATATTTGAACCTGTTATTCTTGTTGAAAATGCTCCACGAAATTGCGGCGCATTACACATATAGATAGCAGGAAGTCCGCCAATAGTATTTGTATTCCAATATACTGGAATAGTTGCATTACTAACAGGAGTAGCGTGATTTAAAAATATTGATTTATCTTTCCAAGTTGTAACTTGAGTTCCATTTGTGATTTGAACGCCGCTATTAATTGTATTTGAATCTGCACCATCCAACCATAAACAACAACCTGGTATACTTCTTGGGTCAAATCCAGAGATACTCTTTGAAAAACCAACCCCTCTTGACATCTATTCTAGTCTAAAGATTCTGTTTAGAGAAAGCCGCCGAACATATTGTCTTCAGTATTCTACATATAAATAAAAATATAATGTAGATGCCAGCAAACACGCGTGGTCAGAGGAATGTTCTGCGTAAAGAGGCGGCACGGCTAAAGAGAAAAACATATCGTAATGCCCCTCAGAAGAAATCTGCAAATAAGAATACATACTATATTTCAAAAAAAAACAGAAGCATTCGGCACAAAACTACCTCGAGGCGATCAACCAGAAAATCATCAAAGAAGGAAGTCAATATTAAGAAGATCATCGGTAGACTTATCGTGCTTCTTTTTCAACTTAAGATTGATCCTGTTTCTTTAGTTAAGAAAGATCCTGAACTAAAACAATATTTTTCCGGTATAAATCTTAATGTTTCTCGTTTTGGTGCAAAGACACCTTATTCATTTCCTTTCCCTACATCCTCAACATCCTCTAAATCAGGTCCTGTTCACTGTCCTACTGGAGAAAAGAAGAGCTCACCTGTTATATCATCAGCGCCAAAATTAATCGGTGCTCCCTGTTCAACAGTGAAAACAAATATACAGAAGCCTAATGCCTTGGTAAAATCTGCAGCCGCTCTTGTCATGTCATTTTGCCCTGCAATAAAATATAATGTTGAACTCTTTCATCCTGTATGTATTGATCCCGAAATACAACAATATGCGAGAGATTGGGCTAAAAAAGCAGGTGTAGGTGTTGCGAAGCTAAAGA
>Ga0209596_1001808_pt1 | contig 18025 bp, 12 predicted proteins | sample M_130807_MF_Meta_FD_187314 | JGI IMG/M metagenome (GOLD analysis project Ga0209596, IMG submission 187314) | Freshwater microbial communities from Lake Montjoie, Canada to study carbon cycling - M_130807_MF_MetaG (SPAdes) (version 2) | ecosystem: Environmental > Aquatic > Freshwater > Lake...
CGCCCGACTTCGTCATGTACTTGAGACGGGCAGAGAAATACCGAGCCGATATGTCGGCCTGTTTTTCCGGAGTTAGCTTCCCCCAAGCCGTGCGCAGTTCCTCATCGAATACCCCCATTAATTTTCCGGAGTGCCGTTCGTGTTGGCTCAAGTCGAAATCGCTTCGAGCGGCGATCCCCTCCAACTCATCTCCCTTCACCTCGCCCGACTCATCGCGCTTGCTGAACGGGAACTTGTACAGGATATCCGTGCAAGCGCGGGCATAGTGAGCCAATTCATCTGGAGTCTGGTGGTGGAAACCCAGAGTCTCCCGTGCCAGTCCGATTCCCTCATAGAAGCGGACCCGTTCCTCCACCCAGTACCGGTGCCAAGCCTGCCAGCCCCAATTCGGCTGAGGTTCACCTGGATGGCCTGTTTGCTCCACAGTCGCCACACTTCCATGGATCGCCTCGGTCACCTCATCGGGCTTGATAAAGAACTCCAGCTCCATTTGTTCAAACTCCCGTGAACGAAAGATGAAGTTACGAGGAGTCACCTCATTTCGGAACGCCTTGCCTATCTGGCCGATACCAAACGGAACCTTCTGCCGTGAGGTCTCGTGAACGTTTTTGAACTGAGCAAAGATGGCTTGAGCTGTTTCAGGGCGAAGGTACGCGATATTTTCCTCCGACTGGATGGGGCCCACGTAGGTCTGAAGCATCAAGTTGAACGGCCGAGGATCCGTCAGCTGCGCCCCATTCTCCGGATTGAAGCGCGTCGAGTTTTCCACCTTTTCCGTTCGCTCCTCGATCAGCGTCGCCTGATTAATGCCCCGCGAAACGTAGAATTGAGAAGCCACATTTCTCGCGCTTTCCGGAGGTTTTCCGGCAAGGAGGAGCACTGAAAACGGCTCGATACTTTCCTTGCCGGAAGAGGAATCCTTGGCTCCTGAGAAGTAAAAAACCTGACCGGACTGCGGCTCGATTTGATCCGCCCGGAAGCGTTTTTTCGTCAGCAGGCAATCGCACATGGGATCACTGAAAGTATCCACATGCCCGGAGGCCTTCCAGATTTGAGGAGACATGATGATAGACGCCTCAAGCCCCACCACATCGTCCCGGAGGCGAGTCATAGACGTCCACCAGAGTTCCTTAACATTCCGCTTCAACTCCGCTCCGAGCGGCCCGAAGTCCCAGAAACCGTTAATGCCCCCATAGATTTCCGACGACTGGAAAATGAACCCCCGTCGTTTGCACAAGCTGACGATCTTTTCCATCAGCAGATTTTCTTTCACTTCGGCCATAAAACTACAACCACTCTCCGCCACCCTGACGGAAAGTGTCACGATTTAAATAAAGTGACAGGTTCAAAGTTATTGACGTGGAAGAGGATGTGTTTAGTTTTTGGGGATGAGGTTGGCGCGGATCAAGGGGCAGGAGGGGAGGAGTGCAGTTTACCACTGCATTTCGAGGACTGTGGGTGGGGAGAAGCTTTTGAATGAGGCGTGTCGGGAGAAGATGTCTGAGATTCTGATGTCGCTTTCGGCGTTCTGCGGGTTGGAGGTGATTACCTACTGCATGATGGCTAATCACTTTCACTTGCTAATCCGGGTGCCGGAAGCGCGTGAGCTTTCTGACATGGAGTTGCTGGAGCGGGCGGAGGGGTTTTACGGGAAAAAGGGGCTATTGAGCGCATTGGCCCGTGATGGAATCGAGCAGCGTGGAAGGATCGATGGGCATATTCGGGAGACGCTGGTGGGGCGGATGGGGGAGGTGTCGGTGTTTATGAAGGAGTTCAAGCAGCGCTTCAGTCGGTGGTTCAACCGGCTCTCTGAGCGCTTTGGGACGCTGTGGGCAGAGCGCTACAAGAGTGTGCTGGTGGAGGATTGCACGAAGGCGGTGCAGACGGTTGCGTCTTACATTGATTTGAATCCGGTGAGGGCGGGTTTGGTGGAGGATCCGAAGGAGTACCGGCATTGTGGCTATGCGGCGGCGGTGGGAGGGGCCAATGGGAGGGTGCGCCGAGGGCTGATGAGTTTCTTGAGGGGGAAGACGTGGTCGGAGGCGTCCGCAGAATATCGGACGAGCTTGCTGCTGAGATCTGGGGAGTCGGGGCACAGTAAGAAGCGAGCGCTGGACCGGGAGACGATCTGGGCGGCGCTGAAGGAAGGGGGGCAATTGAGCGCAGGGGAGGTGCTGCGCTTGAGAATTCGACACCTGACCGATGGAGTGGTGCTGGGGTCGAAGGGGTTCGTGGACGAGGTGTTCGAGCGGTATCGGGAACGATTTGGCCCGCGCCGTCGAAGCGGGGCTCGTCCGATTCGTGCAGTGCCCCTGCCAGGCCTTATGGCTCTGCGCGACCTGCGCGTCGATGTCGTGGGGTGAGGGGATGAGGAGTCGGAGGGCTAGTTAGACATCACCAGTTGTGTAAATTCTGCTGCGGTTCGCCGAAGGGTTCTTCAGGCAAAGGTTTTGAGTCCCGGGCAATTGGGAGGGTGTGCGTCGATGGACACACACTCGCGGGTCAGCCGGCCGATCAATGACTGCTTCGTGAAGAAAATGGGCAACCCATTCCTGAGCGGCAGCAAAGTCCCAATCATTGCCCCCACGGAGTTCATAACGCGCTCCATTGCAATGAACGAGACGTGCTGTGCCAAAACGGGCGATGAGACGCTCTGGTGATGCGCGCTCAGTCCATAGTTTCCATCGATTCATCTGCCCAAGATGAACGAGGGGGTCAGACAAAAGCTGTCCACGCCAGCGGCAGTCTTTTGCAAGGGCATGGATTCGGCATTTGACTCTGCCCGGAACGGGTAGTTAGACATTGGTACACCGCATTATGGCGAAACTCACAGTTCTGACAGAGGGCTTCACCGGCCTCAGCTTCGAGGTGAAACCTGAAAAGGCTTCAGTCGGAAGGCTGGGGGAGAACGCCATCTGTATTCCCGAGGCGAGCGTGAGCAGTAACCACTGCGAGCTGTGGCTCAAAGGTGATGATTTGATCGTCAAGGACTTGGGTTCCACCAACGGCAGTTTCATTAATGAATTGCAGTTGGCTTCCGAGAAGGAAGCCACCCTTCGCCCCGGTCAAATCCTCCGATTGGGTCAAGTGCAACTCCGCTTCGAAACAGGCAAGAAGCAGACTGAGGCTTCTCGGCAAACGGTGAAGCTTGGGGATGCTGGGACAACTGCTGCAGTCGGAGGGGCGGCGTTTTCGAAAAAGTCGAACAAGGCCAACAAGGTGTTTTTCGCGGTCGGAGGGGTCTTGCTGTTAATCATCATCGGGGCATTGGTGTTCGCGTTTTTGAATCTCGGTTCTCCGAACCCTTGATCCGCTGGCGTCGTAGCCTCTTTGGCTTCCTAGCTTTTCCCGTCACCGATCGCTCGAGGTTCCATCGTTATGGATTCCTCTAAGTTCTTCTCCTGACAGGGCTGCTGCCGTTTTGGACAGATGCTGCAGTCACGTGGGATTCGGTTTGGGCTCCGGTCTGGAAATTGATGGAGGCTAGCTCGACGCCACGTTGGTGCATATCGATGGAATCCCGGCCGAACCGTTGCTGAGAGGTTCTGCTTTTACAATACAGGTGCCCAACGATGGACACTCAATCCGATCTCGGCCATCGACTGGGGAAGTTTATGAATCCCGCCTACCGGACTGTCCGTTTTCAATGCGCGATCCGACTTGAGGAAATCATCCACCCTTGTTTTACGGTCGTCACGGCTTGTAACCCGGGGGATCTGGTTTGCTCCGAGACGGTCAATCAGCAGGCCGACAAGGGGTTGGTTGCCGATCTGAATTACCGCGGGTGGTGGCGCTTCCGTATCGTCGGGGGATCTCCAGATTTTCAACATCAGGAACCTGGATGGGCCGTGGCAACTGGTTCAGTGGCCGAGGCGATCGCGCTGGGGCGTCGCTGGGGGCAGGTAGCCGTTTATTGGGTGGATCAAGACAGCTTGAGCCTCGTGGATTGCCAGAACGGAAATGCAGAGGCCTTGGGAAGCTGGAGGGCACGGACGCGTTTCAATCAACCGCTGGGCCCATGGTGTGTGGTTCCGGAATAGGTGGCTGTGCGCCATTTGCATGGCGAAGTTGGGCCTCCTCTGGTTCAATATCCAAGAACCTCCCGACAGATAAAGCCTCCGGTCGCCATGCTAATCTACCCTGACTCGAATCCTGTGCGCCGCATCCATGCCGCATTCACGCTGATCGAATTGCTCGTGGTGATCGCCATCATCGCGATCTTGGCGGGAATGCTCTTGCCGGCGTTGGCCAAGGCTAAGGCCAAGGCTCTGGGCATTAGTTGCATCAACAACCAGCGACAGATGGGCCTCGCCACGGCCATGTACACGCAGAATTACCAGAAATATCCGGGCTGCATCAAAGTGCCCGAGTTCTACTATCTCTGGCCGCTACGCCTCTTCGGTGAGATGGGCACCAACCGCGCTTCATTTTATTGCCCGGCCAATCCCAAAGAGGCCCAGTGGGACACCAATGTTAACAAGACCTTCCCTCAGGGTATCAACTTGGTGTTGGCATCGGGTTCAGGGACCCGTTTCAGCTTCGGATACAATGATTGGGGTCTGCGAAATCCCACTCCCGACCTGAGTCAGCAATTGGGGTTGGGTGGTGACATTAATCCGCCCAGCCAACCGGAGATGCCGGAGAGTCGGGTCAAGGCTCCGTCCGACATGATCATGATCGCCGACAGCCTTACGGACCGTTCATGGGACGGAAATATTGACCCGAAGGAGAAGGATCAGTGGCCAGCCAAGCGCCACAATCTGCGGTGCAACATCATGTTCGCTGACGGTCACGCCGAATCGGCGCTGCGCCGGGAGGTGGTGAATCCGTTAAGCGCGACGTGGCGGGCACGCTGGAACAACGACAACGAGCCGCACTCCGAGATTGGCAACTGGCCGGTGGATGACGGTCGGGGTCAAAACTGAAGGGGTTACTCCGCGCAACCTGGCGCGGCGGTGTTTGGTTTTTAGGGAGCAGGAGTGTGTCGAACTCTTGGGGTGTTGAGGTCGTCGCCGTGGGCAGCCTTTACCCTTTTCCATTCGGCCATGGCTTGCTTCTCTCGCTAACGTGTTAGGGGTGTTCCAACGACTCCGGTACTGGGGCCCCCTGGTGCTGTGGATGGGAGTGATTTTCTGGGCGTCCGCCGATTCCGGTTCCGGAAAGAGGGGTTCCCGTATTCTTGGTCCATTGCTGCGCTGGTGGATGCCCGAGGCTTCGAGCGAGCGGATGGACGAAGTGATTTTCTTGATCCGCAAAGGGGCCCATGTATCCGAATATGCGGTGCTGGCTTGGTTGGCTTGGAGAGTTTTTCTGGCCGTTCGTCGTTCGACCGAAGCCCAACAGCCGCTGCGGGCGGCTGGGTTGGCGTGGGGATTGTCGGTGATGTACGCCGTCTCCGACGAATGGCATCAGACCTTTGTGCCGACTCGAGTCGGAACCCCTTGGGATGTGATGATTGATGGCGCAGGTGCTGCGTTGGGCTTGGCCTTGGCCGGACTCTGGTGGCGTTGGAGACGTCCGGGCTGAGGCATTCTGTTGGTTTGTCGAAAATTCCCTTCAGGTTCTCCGGGAAATAGTTCGATGCATGACAAGGCCCCATGCGTCGTCCGTTGCTCATTCCTGCTCTTTGTGTTGCGGCCGGCATCTGGTCGGCTGAGTTGTTTCCCGGGGACTTCGGCGGGGTTTCGCTCACGCTGGCATTGCTGGGTTTGATGCTGGCCGGACTCTGGCCCAAGGGGTTCGTTGCAGGAATTAGCCTCGCTCTCTTCGGCGCAGGCGCACTGAGCTACCAGACGACGCAGTGGCCACTGGGTCCGGATGATTTGAGGTGGCGGCTGGATGGCCATGGTGAGCTTGGACGGGTGCGTGGGATCTTGGCCGAGACGCCATCCGTGCGGCTTTCAGAGCGCAAAGGACAGTGGGTGGAACGAACCGTGGTTCGGCTTCAGGTCACTGAGTGGCGTTCTCAGGACAAGCCTTGGGAATCCGCTTCGGGCCAGGTGATGGTCAGCAGTCAGGGCGTCCCTGATGGGCGATTTTTCCGCGGACAGTCGGTAGAAATCTCTGGCTTGGTCTCCGCGCCACCAGGCCCGGTGGCTTCCGGTTTGTTCGATTACGCCACCTTCCTTCGCCGACAAGGCATCGGCCTCCAGTTGCGATGCGAGGCTCCTGGAGATTGGGAGTTGGGCCCTGGGGCGACGGACGTGGTGCCCTGGAGCGAGCGGTTTCTGGCTTGGGCTCGAGCGCGCCTGGCGCAGGGACTGCCCGAGGATGGTGCGACCCGCTTGATCTGGGCCATGGCCTTGGGTTGGCGGACTGGCTTGGCTGGCGATGTGGACGACGGATTCATGCGCTCGGGAACACTCCATGTCTTTGCCATTAGTGGCCTACACATTGCACTGATCGCTGTTCTGCTGGTGCAGGCGTTTCGTGTGCTGGGTTGGAGTCGTGCCCTGTGCGGTGGCTTGTCCTTGCCGCTGATTTGGTTCTACGTCGCAGCGACCGGATGGCAACCCTCGGCCGTCCGTTCGGCCGTGATGACTTCGGTCGTGGTGGGGACGTGGATGCTGGAACGTCCCGGTGATTTGCTCAATTCCCTCTCGCTGGCGGCGTTGCTCATCGTGATCGCCGAGCCGGGGCAACTCTTTCAGGCAGGTTTTCTGTTGTCGTTTTTGGTGGTGGCAGCGTTGGCCGTCTTCCCTTCGAGGTGGGAGGCCTGGTGGCTCGAGCATCGCCCCTGGCGCCCGGATTCTTTGCTGCCGCCCTCGCAGTGGTCTCGCACGCGACGGGTCTGGGAATGGGCTGAGCGAGGGCTGTGCCGCGGGTGTGTCACCGGTCTGGCCGCGTTGGTCGCGTCCTGGCCGATGTCAGTAGAATGCTTCCATTTGGTCAGCGTCATTTCGTTGGTGGCCAACCTGATTGTGGTTCCCTTGAGCAGCCTGGTGCTCATTGCTAATGCTCTATCGATGGGCTTGCCGATGGGGACCGAACTATGGAATGCCGCCGCGTGGGTGGGCATGCACGGAATGATGGCGGCGAGCCGAGCTTGTGAGGCAGTTCCCGGAGGCTGGTGGTCGGCGGCCTCACCGGGCAGTTGGGTTTGGATTCCTTACACGATCCTTTGGGTTGTCGCGGCTTCGTGCCGTCTTGATACCCAGCGTCGTCGACAGCTCTGGTGGTGGGCGGCGGCTCTGTGGCTCGTGCTCATGGTGGGTGCGCCTCACATCGGTAAACCGGCGGCCACAGTGACGGTATTTCGATCGGGCGAGGCAGTGTGGATCGACCGGCCAGGTAGCTCTGCGGACCTGCTGTTGGATACCGGGGACGCGGCGACTGCCAAGGCGGTGGTGTTGCCATGGCTACAATCACGAGGAGTCGATCGTGTGCCGACCCTGGCTGTATCCCACGGGGATGTTCGTCATCTGGGAGGGGTGCCCGTGTTGATGACCAGTGCGCCGCCGCATCAACTCTTCCTTCCAGTAGGTCGGATGCGTTCACCGCAATTCCGAGGTTTAGATGGGTTGGCAAAGTCTAATGGGGTTCCCTTTCAGCGGGTGCAACGTGGCCGCTCCATCGCCGGGATGACGGTGCTCCATCCGGACGACTCAGATTCTTTCTCGCGGGCAGACGACGGTGCGTTAGTTCTTTTGATGGAGGCAGCCGGTTGGAGGATTTTGTTGGCTCCAGACCTGGGGCCAGACGGTCAAAAGGCATTGATTCGGCGCGAGGGCGCTTCACTGGCAGCGGATGTTCTCATTACGGGCATCCCTGCCTCAGGTGAGGCGGCGTCCGAGGCGCTTCTAGCACAGGTAAATCCGCGATTGCTGGTGGTGGCGACGGGAGATCGGCCCGCCACCGAACGGAGTCCAGTAGTCTTGCGACGAAGGCTCCGCGGGCGACCGGGTGTCACACTGTGGACCGAACGCATCGGAGCCCTGGAATTACGCTGCTGGGCAGACCGCTTGGAGGTGTGGGACGCGTTGGGAGACCTCCGGTTGCGGCTCGACCGATCCGATCCGATCCGCCTTCAGGGCAACGCAACGGCCTGGTAGTAGCGAGTGACGGTGGGCTGGGTATCGGTCCAGGTCGCCAGGCCATCTGGAGCCGCCGAGACAACGATGTCGCGGTCGATCCAGGTTTGCAGATCGTTGCTCGACTGGATCCGGTAGCGGACCGCGGGCTCACCCCAGACCTTCAGTTGGGCGTTGCCGAGTGCATCCAACCCGGCCATTTCCATCAGCGGGGCGACCGCGTTCGGTGGGTAGGCGGTGATGCGATAATCGTCGAAAAGCATGTAGTTGTCGTTCCAGGTGCCCTTGGGATTGGCAGCCCAGACGACATCCACGCTGCCTAACGAGGGGCGTTGGATTCGGGTGCTCAGTGGGAGTTCATAAACCACCGGGGTGCCATTGAGCGAGGCCGACAACCGGTTTCGCCCGAAGCTCATGGAGATCTCTAGTTGGTATACGACGTCGTATTCGAACTGGTAGCCCGTGCCGATGAAGCCCTTCCCGTCATCGAGGGCGTAATTGATCGACTGGTCGGGACCATGGTAGTCGAGGGTGAATAGACGTTGATCGTTCGGTGTATAGACACTCCAACGAAAGTCGTCGGCTGCGGCTCCCGATGGGGAATCGTCTCGAATGCTGAAGGTGGCCTGGAACACCACCACGGGCAGCGTGTTGGTGTCGGGGACCAACTGGATGGGGCGGAAGAGGTTTACGCTAAAACTTTGATTCGTGGGCCCCTGATAACCCATGTAAGCGTACTGCCCCGTGAAACCATCGACTCGGTTGGTGAGCACGCCGTTGCCGCCATGGCCCACCGCCATCCAGCCGTTCTGGCCGCGTCCCAGCGAATCCACTAAATCGAAGCTCGGATCGTAACCCTCAAATCGCTCAAAGCCGGTCTCAAAGAGCACGCGACCACTGGTTCCGGCGCTCTTGGGCTTGATGGAACCTTGGGCCATCAACAGACCTGGAATGGTGAGAAACCATCCCGACAACAGGATTCGCAAGAGGATCGTGGTGCTCATGGTCAGAGGTGATCCGTGTGTCGGTAGGGGTTACCGTTCTATGGGTCCACGTTGACCTGGTCGCCCCGAGGGAGCTGAGCCTGGGGCTGCTGACGGTGCGGGCCGGGGAGAGGGTTGGAACGAAGGAGCCTGGCTTGGCGCCGGTCGCGGTCCTGGAGCAATATTGGGGGCGGGAGCCGGGGCCGGAGCGAACTGCGATGCGGTGGGTGCCGGGCGCGCTTGCACATTGGGGGAAAAGCTCGCTGAGGGCGCAGGCGCAGTAGGTCGGAAGGACTCCTGACGCGAAACCGGCGGTGCCGAGGGCGTCGAGGGGGCCGGGGTCGCCGATGGATTTGCCATAGGCCGGGAAGGGACACTCGCATTTGGAATGACGATAGGGCGCGAAACCGGAGCCGCAGACTGCGAGGGGGCCGATTGCCCTGAGGGGGCCGGGGTCAATGCGTTGGGCGTGGGGTTCGCCGGGATGACCGACGGGCGTGAGCTCGTCACCGGAGTGGGGCGGGACCCGGATTCAACTCCGGACCCGGATCTGGCGGTGGGGATTCGGGAAGCGGAGCCCGGGCTCGGCGCGCCGAGGGGCGAGGCGGGCTCCGTCGGCCCTGCACGCGGAATAGGCGCGCTGCGGGATTCGGGCGGGCGCGAAGGGGTGGCACTGGGGGTGGGCGTGGTGGACGGGCGGTCCAAAACCTTCGGTGCCACGGCGGTGGGGACGCCGGCTCCACTGCCGGGACGTGTCGTGGGAGGTAGCGTCTGCGTTAATCGTTCCGTCGGAGCACTCGTTGGAATGGGAGCGGGCCGGCCGGGAGACGAGGAGGGAGCCAAGTTGGCTGACGGAATATTGGCCGGCCGGTTGGGGCTCAGCGAGCCACCGGCCGATGGAACCACCAGCGGTCGAGAATTCAGCGGTGAGATGCCGATGCGATCTGTCAGGCCGCCGGAGTTTGGGTTGGGAGCCAATCGCGAAACTTCCGGTCGCTTAAGGACCGATTCCGGCGGGCGTGAAGCATGGGTCGGCACCGCCGGGCGATACACGGCCACCTCGGCGGGCCGGCCCCCTGAGGGGTTGGGCCGCGAGTTGGCGAAGGATTGAGCGGCCGCCGGGCTGTTGACGTCGCGGAGTTCCGTGCGCCGGATCTCCTCGCGACTGTGCTTCTGGACTTCCTCTCGGGAAATTCCGTTATTGATGATCACCGTGTTGTTGTTGCCCCGGATATTCACGCCTTGGCCGCTGGCCACCTGGACGTTGCTCTCCCGGACGAAACGCTCGGCTTGATGCCGCGGTAGTCGATGATGATAAAGGTGCGGATCACCGAAACGGTCCCAGGTCGTCGCATACCAGGCCGCTGTGCCGATGCCAAACCCGATACTGACGGCCGTGTGGCCATTGACCCAAGAGAAACCCACGTTGGCGCTCCATCGGCATTCCGGAGGCAGCGGAGCCCAGCCGCAGTAGCTCGAGGAGCTGCGCCAAGCGACCCAGGCCGGAGCCCAGTCATAACCCGGATTCCACACCCAACCGAAGCGGGAATGCTGATGCCAGCGGCCATAATGATACGGAGCCCAACCCCAAGTGTAGGTCGAGTTCCAATACCAACCGGCATCGGTCCACAGCCACGATCCACCGTCGCAGTAGGGTTGCCATGTCGGGTTGGCCACCGAGGCCGACGGGCGCCAGCACCATCCGTAGCCAGGGACTTCCATCCAACTGCCATAGGGGGAGAGGGATTGATAGAAGACCTGCTGGTTGACAACGGTCTGGGCTGCTGGTGCAGGGACAACAATGGTCGAGGAGGGCGGTGGCGGCGGCGTGCCTTCGATGGTGGTGGTAGGGATCCCCGTCGGAGCCACCGGCGGCGGGGCTAGGTTCGTGGGGATCGACTGGGCAACCGCGGGTGCTGAGGCGCTCGGAGGGGCGAGTGCTGGGCTTTCCGGTCGGATCGCGACCGCCTTGCGCATCAGTACATGGATGATATTGGAGGACACTCCTAGATCATTCAGATAGACGATCTGGCTGGCACCGAGAGCGAACGGTTCCTGGATATTGGAGATATATTCACTGACCACGCCTTCGTCGAGCCCACCACGGGTGAGTTGCACCACATCGGCCACTGGGCCGGGCAGGGGCGGCGGAACCAAAACAGCCACCGAGGCCGAGGGGTCTATCGGGGCTGGCGGTTGGGCTGCCGTGGCAGGAGGGGGTTGCGGAGGCGGTGCTGTTGGGGTCGAACTCAGACTCGGGGTCGATGAGATCGCTGAATCCACCACGGGAGTGGATCGGTTGCCCAAGGCTGCCGGAACCGAGGGGGCTTGGACGACCACAGTCCTCACGGTCGGCGCTGGTGGTGCGGTGTGGACCACGGTCTTCGACCCGGTGTCGCATCCAACGGCAGTTCCCAAACAGAGCAAGATCAGCCCAAGGGTGTTGCGGGATGGACGCATGAACGAGGCATTCATTGTGTTCAGAACGGTTAGAGACAGGTATTTCGAGGAAAAAGTCGATCCAAGGGTCGCGAACCTCCCGATGAGGGTTCGTTCTTGGGGTTGGAGGGAAAACTAGGAACGTGACTGAACCCAGATGGCTGGAAATCCCCGGGGGGACCAACGGAGAAGTCTTGCCGGCCGGGACGGGATACCTTCGCAAGGAAGGCTGCCGTCAGGGGTCTGAGTATTCACGGTTGTGGGTGTGAGACGTCATCAATGACTCCTTATTCAAGGGATCAGGGAGGTAAGGTCTTTATGCCCATGATCCCGGATTCAGGGTGTGAATTTTGAGGTCTGCCGGTGAAGATCAGCCCGTCGTCGTTGTCGTCGTCGGTGATATCCGTTTTGCGACAGACGACGGACACACTCATCAGTCATGAATCGATGCTGTTCTTGGATGGTCCTCCTTTGGGCCTGGTGCGGATGGGGTGCCCTTGTTCTGCTGGGGCAGGGGGCTCCACAGTTGACGGCCATTTCCACCAACCGTGCTCAGCCTGGGGCGCTCATTACGATCACTGGGCTCAATTTCCTCAACCCTCCCCTCACGGCGATCACCTTCAACTTTACGCCGGCGACCGTGGAGTCCATCCGATCCTTGGGACTGGGGTATTATCAGATTTCGGTGCGGGTCCCCCTAGGGGCGACCATTGGGCCGATCTTTGTTGAAAATGCGTTTGGTCAAACTCAGACACCTTGGAATTTCCAGTTACCGCCGGTGGTGCAGCGGTTCGCCCGCAACGGGGCCTTCACCGATGCCGACAAGGTGCGTGGTGCGCCCGGAGACTCCGTGGCGCTCACCGGTTCCAACTTTCTGGATCCCGGGGATCCCAACTACCGCTTGGGCGTTTTCTTTGACGGCATTCGGGCTGGTTGGGACACCGTGACGGAAGGTTCTGTTTCGGTGGTGGTGCCGCCCGGAGCCATGACGGGCCCCATCACCGTGACCAACAATGCCGGTGCGACGGTGACCAGTGGTTACTTCTATCTCGCTCCCGGGGTCACGGCCTTCACGTCGCGGGCTCGGGTTGGCGAAACTCTGACTCTGAGCGGCCGTAGCTTTCGTGCGGTGTCTTCGGTTTCTTTTGGTGGAGTGGTTACCACCAATCTTACGGTAGTTTCCAATACGCTCATGACGGTAGTCGTTCCGCCGGGAGCGCCGGCGGTCGCACCGTTAACTTTGGAATCGCCGGGAGGGCGGTTCATTTCGGTGTCCAACTTCATCCTGATGCCGCGGATCACTGGATTCTCTCCTTCCAACGGTGCGGCGGGGACGCTGGTGACCCTCAGTGGTTCAGGGTTTTCGAGTGTGACGCAGGTGACGTTCGGAGGAATCCCGGCCGCGCCCGTGTCTGTCACGGCCACGCAAGTGACGGTCAAAGTGCCCTTCGGTGCGGGAACCGGTTCCGTGATGGTTTCAGGAAGTTCAGGCTCGGACGAATCCCAGACGCTCTACTATGCGCCCCCGCAGCTCACAGCCATCACTCCTGGCCTCGTGAAGGTGGGTGAAACGTTGACCTTGAGCGGGACCAATCTCCTGGGAGCATCGGCCGTTCTTTTTGGGACAAACCGACTTTCGGCGAAGGTCTTTACGGTCGTGGACAATCGCCGTATCACGGCTCAGGTGCCGGAGGGGGCTTCTTCCGGGTGGGTTTGGGTGGCGACACCGGGCGGTGAAACGTTCGGCGGACCGATTTCTGTTCAGGGTCCGGTTCCGGTCATTAGCGGGTTTTCTCCGGCCTTGGGTGGTGTGGGTACGGATGTGCGCATCGTGGGTGTCGACCTGGGCTTGCCGGCGATCGTGCGATTCAGTGGAGTGGCGGCCTCGACGGTCAGCGCGACGACCAATGGGTTGATCGCCCGGGTTCCCGTCGGTGCTGTCAGCGGTCGGATCACCGTGGAAACGAGCGCGGGGTCGGCCTTCTCGGCGCAAGATTTCCTGGTGGGAAGCACAGCCGACTTCGATGTCTCCCTGGCGTCCTCGGCAGAACCCGTGGTCATGGGGTCGGAGTTTCGTCTGAGCCTCAAGGCCCGCAATTTGGGGCCGCTGCCGGCCACCAATGTAACGGGGAGTCTGACGTTGCCGAGTCCGGCGGAGTTTCTGGGGGCGACGCTGGGAGAGGGTGGTAGTTTTCAAACAGGCGCCGCCGGAGTGAGTTTTCTTATCGGTACCTTGCCCGCTAAGTCGGAGTGGACCGCACTCATCCGCGTCCGGATCCCGGTGGAGGCCGTCACGCGATTCGAGTGGGTAGCCAGCACGCTCACGCCGGATGTGGATGTCACGGACAACCGCGCCGCCGTTTCGGTGACCGCAGTTCCCCTGCGTCTGGAACTCACCGGCTTCGGCGATGACCTTTGGGTGTTGAGTTGGTCGTCACTGGCCACCGCGGTGGAGTTGCAGGAATCGACTCTGGATTTGCCCCGGCAGTGGCGGGCGGTGGTTGGAAGCCCGTTGAACGACGGGGTTCGTTTTCAGTGGTCTATTAGCGCGACCAACACGGGGCGGATGTTCCGGTTGAGATCACGGTGAGTGGTGCTGTTCCTCAGGGTTTTCCAGTGAACGTTCCGGCTTAGGCGAAATCGTGTGAGGCGGACGTCTGGAGCTGGTGATCCGGGAGTCGTTCGAGATGTAGGACGCGCACATGAATCGTGCCGTGACGGCGCTGCACGATGCCTTCGACCAGCAGGAACGGTTCGGTGCTAATTCGGAGCCGCTCGGCCTCGAAGAGTTCGGGCGACACGATGGCATTGGTGATTCCGGTTTCGTCTTCCAGGCTCAGGAAACACACGCCCTTGGCGGTACCGGGGCGTTGACGGCAAATCACTTGTCCGGCCACCCGGATACGGGCGCCATCCGGAGCTTCCCGGAGTTGGACGCTTTGCCAAACATTCTTCAAAGTGGCGCGGCGCAAGGCCATCGGATGGGGACCAGTAGTGAGCCTCAGTGCGGCGTAGTCGGCGGCCAATCGGTCTTCGGGTGACATGGGGGCCAGCGGGGAGGCCGAGCCTTCAGAATGGTTGACGACGCCACCGTCAGGGAGCCCTCCTCCCAAATCTTCCTGACGCAGCGGACGCTCTGCATGCCACAGGGCTGAGCGACGGTCGGTGGCCCAGGCATTGAGTGCGCCAATGGAAGCTAGGGCACGCAGGGCCTCGGGCCCGAGGGAACTTCGAGACTTCAAATCGTCCAGGGAATTGAAGGCCTTCCGAACGCGTTCCTTCAGCAGACGGGCGGCCTGGGAGGCGGTGAGGCCCTGGACCAGTCCCAGACCCAAGCGCAGCGACCCGTCAGATTCTACGCGGGTTTCCCAGTCGGAGCGTGCGGCGCAAACTGGGCGCACGGCGAGGCCATGGTTTTTGGCGTCCCGCACCACCGTGGCCGGCGCGTAAAAACCCATCGGTTGGTTGTTGAGCAGTGCGGCGAAGAATTCTGGGGTCCGGTGCACCTTCAGGTAGGCGCTGGCGTAGGCGAGCAGCGCGAAGCTAATGGCGTGCGATTCGGGGAATCCGTAAAGAGCGAAGGAGCCCACGGTCTTGGCGATGGAGTCGATCACGTTCGGGGCGACGCCCTTGCGGGCCATAGACTCGCGCAACTTGGCCGTGGCCAGGGCCATCTTCTCGTCGGAACGGTGGAAGCTCAGGGCCTTGCGCAGGTTCTCGGCTTCGTCACCGCTGAAGTCGGCCATGACCATGGCAATTTCCAACATCTGCTCCTGAAAGAGCGGCACGCCCAGGGTGCGTTGGAGGATGGGTTCGAGCCGGGGGTCGAGGTAGGTCACCGATTCGAGGCCGCTGCGGCGACGCAAATAGGGATGGGCCAGGTCGCCTTGAATGGGGCCGGGCCGGATGATGGCTACCTCGATCACCAAGTCGTAGAAGCAGGCGGGCTTCATGCGCGGCAGCGTGGCCATTTGGGCGCGACTCTCGATTTGGAAGACACCGATGGTGTCAGCCCGCTGCATGAGGGCGTAGGTGTCGGGGTCGTCCTTGGGAAGCTGAGCCAGATCCACCGGGCGGCCGCGTTGCCCAGACAGGGTGATCGTGTCCTGAAGCACGGCCATCATGCCCAAGCCCAGAAGATCGACCTTGATGATGCCCAGTCCCTCGCAGTCGTCCTTGTCCCACTGAGCAACGACACGACCGGCCATGGAGGCGTTCTCGAGCGGAACGATTCCGGTGAGTTCGCCTTGGCACAGAATCATGCCGCCGGAGTGCTGACCCAGGTGCCGAGGCAGGCGGCGCATGCGGCGGCAAAGTCGGGCGAAGGCGGTGGCTCTGGGGTGCTCGGCAGGCAGGCCCGCTTGGCGCAGTTGCTCCTCGAGTTCGAGGGTGTGCGGAAAATCGCCACCAGCTTGAAGGCTTGAAAACCGGTCCAGCACATCGGTCGGCAAGTTGAGGGCCTTGCCGATTTCGCGGGCGGCGCTGCGGCCGCGGTAGGTGATGACCGTACCTGTCATGGCGGCGCTGTGACGGCCGTAGCGTCGGTACACCTCTTGGATGACCCGTTCGCGGCGTTCACCGCTCGGCAGGTCGATGTCGATGTCGGGCCAGCCCTTGCGGCTTTCCGACAGGAAGCGCTCGAAGAGCACGTTGAACTTGATCGGGTCGACGGCGGTGATCCCCAGACAAAAGCAGACGGCGCTGTTGGCGGCACTGCCGCGTCCTTGTGCCAGGATTCCCTCGTCGCGGCAGAAGCGGATGATGTCGGCGACGATGAGGAAGTATCCGGAGAACCCGAGGCGTCCGATGAGGGAGAGTTCTTTCTCTAGCAACCGGCGCACCTTCTCCGGGATCTCGTCGCCGTAGCGCGTGCGTGCACCGCGGAAGGTCCACTCGCGCAGCACGCCTTCCATGGTTTCGCCGGGGCCCACTGAGTAACGCGGGAACTCATAGCCCAGGTCTTCTAGGGTGAACTCCAGCCGCTCGGCCAGTCGCACGGTCTCGGCCACTGCCTTCGGGAGGTCACTGAAGAGCCGAGCCATGGCGGCGGCGGGCTTGAGGTGTGCTTCGTCGTTGATGCTTAGGTGAGTGCCGGCGTCGTCGAGGTGCGTGTGGTGGCGGAGGCAGGCGAAGACATCCAATACCTCCCGACCCTCGGGGGTGGCCTGACTGACACCGCCCGTGGCCAGCAGCGGGATGCGATGTGCAGCGGCCAAATCTTGAAGGGCTTGATTCCAGCGGGTTTCGCCGCGGAGGCGTTGACGCTGAATCTCGACGTAGACGTGTCCTTCGCCGAAGGCCTGGAGGAGTCGGCGAAGGGCCGCATCGGCATCTCGTCCAGCGCGGATGGCTCGTAGGGCCGGCCCCTCCCGATCGCCGCTGAGTGCGACGAGGCCCGCGGCGAATTCTGGCAATTCTTCCCAACGGACGGTGGCTTCGTTTTTGGCGGCTCGGAGGTGGGCTTGCGAGAGCAATCGGCACAGGTTGCGGTAGCCCTCGCGCGAACGGACCAGCACCGGAAAGATTGAGCCGTCGTCCATGGCCAATTCAGCGCCGATGAGGGGGCGAATGCCGTGTTCGCGGGCGGTGTCGAAGACGCGCGGCGCACCGTAGAGGCCCATGCGATCGCACACCGCCAGCGCAGGGAGTCCGAGGTTGGCGGCAGTGCGGGCCAATTCTTCGGGCAACGAGGCCCCACGCAGGAAGCTAAAGGCGCTGCGGGCGTGCAGTTCGACGTAGGCGGGACTGGAAGCGGTGGCAGCCACTGGATCGATGGGTTCAGTCGAGCAGGGCGTCGACCGTCCATCCATCGGGCTGATGAACCAGACGCAGGACTTGTCCGCGCAGGGTGGTGGCATCCCATTCTTCGCGCTGCCAGGCACCATTCTCCCACCAGCGTCCGGAGGCGCGCCAAGGGCCCAAGGTCACCACCAGGCGGCCGTGGGCGATGGAACAGCGGATGGATGAGGGGCGTCCATCGACCGATTCGACAGTGGCTGTGGGGGCGGGTCGAAGCCGTCGCAGACCGGGAGCCTGAAGGGTTGGTCGCGATTGCGATAGAGCGGGGATTCCTTCGAAATTCGGAGGAATTAATCGGAAGGCGTCAATTCCGTGCTGCTGGAGTCGCATTGGCGTCCCCACGCGATCTGAACCCAAAATGGCGGCGATGCGGCCGAGGGTTTCCTGGAACTGGCGGGGGTCTTTGAGCGTCGTTTCGAACAGGCCGAACTGCCGCTGGACCGGTATGGTGGTCTCCAGTGTGAGTCGGAGGCCGATGACCGAACTCTCGCTGCGGAGAGTGTCGAGATGGGTTGCTAGTAAGCGTTGAAGCACGGCCGCATCGCGCGTGGGTTCCGGGACATTGAGCTGGCGTTCGAGTCGGTTCCCCGATTCGAGTCGCAATGACAAGTCGACGCGTTCGGCCGCACGGCCTGCCAGTGCGAGCCGCGCGCACAAGCTGTCGGTGAAGCGGCGTAGCAGAAATAGAAGAGGCTCGAGCGTTTCTACGGGTTCTTCGAAATCCCAGGATTCGGTCCAGACTTCCGGTGGCCGGACGGTGTTTAGAGGGCGGGT
>Ga0209596_1001812_pt1 | contig 18013 bp, 15 predicted proteins | sample M_130807_MF_Meta_FD_187314 | JGI IMG/M metagenome (GOLD analysis project Ga0209596, IMG submission 187314) | Freshwater microbial communities from Lake Montjoie, Canada to study carbon cycling - M_130807_MF_MetaG (SPAdes) (version 2) | ecosystem: Environmental > Aquatic > Freshwater > Lake...
CCATACCCGTGCCCCGGAGCTAATCCGTATCTCTTCCCTGTCCACATGATCATGCTTAGGGATGTCGGAATGCCGCAGGGGCAGCAGTGGGACCTAGATGAATTAGCGCAAGACTGCGCAGCCGACGATGTCTACGAATTTCTCCTGAGTGCAACCCCGATTCCAGTTACTAATGGATGTGGTGGGCTACTCGCTCCGGTCGCGACTAAATGACTCAGCGAACATTTGCTGTATCGGGTGTCTCGTCTGGCCTCGGGGCTGCACTGCGTGCACGCCTTGAGGGTCAGGGAGATCGCGTCATCGGCATTGATCTGCGCGGCGCAGAGGTAAATGCTGACCTATCAAAAGTCAATGGGAGACTTGCTGCAATCGCGGGGGTTGAGAAACTCCTAGATGGAGCTCTTGATGGCGTTGCCTCTATCGCTGGAGTAGGGCCACACCTGGAGTCGCCATTAGTTGTGGCTGTGAACTTCTTTGGAGCGCTTGCTCTAATTGACGGTCTGTTTCCATTGCTAAGAATGAGAGAAGGAGCAGCCTGTGTAGCCGTTTCCTCAAACTCCATCACTCTTGACCCAACAGTGCGCGCAGATCTTGTCGATGCATGCGTAGCCGGGGACGAGGCACTGGCGCTCTCAATCGCTGGTGATGTCGCTGGCAATACTGCCTATGCCTCATCGAAGTTGGCAGTGGCAAGGGCGATCAGGCGGCGCACAACTCTCTGGGGGGAGGCTGGTGTGCGCTTAAATGCGATCGCTCCTGGGCCTTTTGCGAGTGCACTCCTCGACGCATCGCGTGCAGATGAAACGCTTGGGCCGCTTGTGGACCTTGTGCCTATTCCATTGGGTCGCCAGGGGAGTGCTGATGAAGTCGCTGCTCCGATTGCATGGTTATTGAGTGAAGAAGCCTCATGGGTGCACGGCAGTCTTCTCTTTGTAGACGGCGGCACCGATGCACTCATTCGCCCAAACGCTATTTAGGTTCGTTCAAGTTCTCTCGAACCAGCTGCTTAAAGGCGTCCGTAAACAATGAGGTGGCGGTCGCCGATCTCCTCAACTGTCAGCGTTAGACCAGCGCTAGTTAGTTGCTCGCGTACCTCCGCTGCGGTATACGAAGCCCAAAGCGAGTTATGAAAATCTGTTATCAGTTCGTGGGCAAAACCCTCAGTGTGTATCTCGACGAATGCCTCAAGCATTTGCTGGTTATAAGGGCGCCGAAGGTCCTGTACGAATACCGGGGCTCCAGATGCTGAGTATTTGAGGCTCTCCCAGAGCGCCGAGGGCTCCGCAAGGTGGTGGAGCAGCGAGTTGCAGATGAAGGCATCGAATGGCCCCAACTCCTCGAGTCTCGCGTCTGGAATGTGGAGCTCGTGAAGAGTGACGCGACTCGATAATCCGAGTGACGCAATGTGTGCGACTCCAACTCTGAGCATCTCGGGGCCTGCATCGACACCGAGTATCTGCGCCTCTGGGTATTGAAGAGCGAAGCGCGCTGTTACATCGGCAGCCCCGCAGCCGATGTCGAGTACAAGTCCAGTGCCAAAGTCAGGGAAAAGCTCGGCAAACTTTGTGACCAGCGCTTGATGAGGGACCGAGAAATCTGCCGCTGCGTAGGCAGAGACCTGCTCGGGGGTGTCCATTAATTCCGGCTCAGGGAGACGTGTGAGTTCGCTCACCTGCATGCCTCTACAAATGCATCGAAGAGTCGCTGTTGATTTGGATCACTTACAGCGGTGTCCTCCGGGTGCCACTGCACTGCTATGCAGAAATGATCGTCAGTAGATTCGATGGCCTCAATGATGCCGTCCGGGGCACTTGCACTCTGACGAAGCCTGCTCGGAATCGTTGCAACTGCTTGATGGTGGTGGCATGAGGCCATCACCGTATCGACCCCAAGAATTTTGGAGAGCTTTGTATCTGGGGTAATCGAGAGTTCGTGTAGGTGTGCGCCGGACTCAACCCCGGGCTTGCCGTGGTTTTCTATGCCGGGATTATCGGTGATGTGCTGCAGCAGGGTTCCACCGCGTGCAACCGCTAATAACTGTGCTCCGCGGCAGATGCCAAAGACGGGTATTCCTTGTCGGGTTGCTGCCTCAAGGAGGGCTATCTCGAACTCGTCGCGCAGCCCAATGACTCCATAGGTTCGATCGCTCCTCTCCTCGCCGTACTGCGCTGGATCTACGTCTCCGCCGCCTAGGAGAATGAGCCCGGCGAAGAGCGAAATGATCTCGTCTGCCTCTGCGTTAGTTATTCGGCGCGGGAGGAGTACGGCTCCCTCTCCACCGGCGCGCAGAATCGCCTCAAGATAAGGCCGGGGAACTGCAACTCCTTTAGTGACCCATCCGTCTACTCGCCCCGTGCGCAATGGGTAAGCAGGTACTGCGATCAATGGTCGTGATTTAGCAACCAATTTAGATCTGCTCGAAGTTTCTGTGACGTTCCCAGTCGGTGACGACTTTGTTGAACGAGTTCCACTCTTGCTGGGCTGTATTTAGCAGGTGGTGATGCACGTCTTCACCGAATGCATCCTTGGCTACCTGACTGGTCGCAAAGGCATTAATCGCATCAACAAGCGTATGGGGCACGCGCTCGAGCGATTCGTCTGCATATGCATTCCCGGAGAAGGCATCGCCTGGATCGAGGCCCTTCTCTATACCGTGGAGCCCAGCGGCGATAGTGGCGGCATATGCAAGGTAAGGATTGCAATCTGCGCCAGGGATGCGCGACTCCATTCGGTAGGCCGATCCATGCCCGACAACGCGGTATCCACATGTGCGGTTGTCCTTACCCCATGCGAGTGCAGTTGGGGCCCAAGACTCTGGCTGATAACGCTTATAAGAGTTGACATATGGAGCGAACATCCAAGCGAACTCCTGCCCCATTGCAATCATCCCGCCTAGCCATCCACGAAAAGCCGGCGTCATGTTGTCGGGGGCACTCTCATCCCACATCTGCGACTCGCCGTCAGCGCTCCAGAGACTGGAGTGGAGATGGCAAGAGGAGCCAACCTCCTCCATTGAGTACTTAGCCATGAAAGTGATCGAGCGCCCCGCATTCGCGGCGATCTCCTTCGTACCATTTTTGTAGATTGCATGCCGGTCAGCCATTACGAGCGCGTCGGCGTATTTAAGATTGATCTCGTGCTGACCCTTTCCGGCCTCTCCCTTTGAGAACTCAACTTTGATCCCCGCATTATTCATGCTGTTTCGGATCTCACGGATTAGGTATTCATCGCGTGTCGTTTGAAAGATGTGGTAGTCCTCTATGACATCTGAGTGGGGTACAAGGTCGCGGTAACCCTTGGCTGCCGCCTCCTCGTATGTATCGCGAAATAAGAAGAACTCGAGCTCCGCCCCAATATTGACGGTGTAACCAAGCTTGGCTGCTCGCTCAATTTGGCGCCTGAGTATCTGCCTCGGCGAGACCTCAACAGGAAGCCCTGTGGTTTCGTCCTCTAGGTCGCACATCACTAAAGCGGTGCGCTCAATCCATGGGATTCTGCGCATTGTCGAGAGATCAGGGCGCAGGCGAAAGTCTCCGTAGCCTTGCTCCCAGTTCGCGTAGCGGTAACCAGGCATCGGAGTCATATCGATATCAAGAGCTAGTAAGTAGTTGCAGGCCTCTAAGGCGCCTCCGTCAAGAACCTCCTCAACGAAGTAATCACCAACGACGCGCTTACCCATGAGTCGTCCCTGTAGGTCAGGGAATACGACGAGCACCGTATCGATGTTTCCATCCTTGATCTCATCTCTGATTTCTTCTGGTGTGAGCATTCCTCGAAGCATTTATACCCCTTAAATCAAATAGTTATTCTGGAGTTACATACGCAGCGGTAATTCCACCATCGACTACTAACTGTGCGCCTGTCATGAACGAAGAGTCGTCGCAGGCCAGGAATAGTGCTGCCTTCGCGAGTTCCTCTGCTAGCCCAAGCCTGCCCATCGGAACGTGAACCATTCGGCGCGCCTTGCGCTCTGGGTCTGATAGGAGCTCGGCGAGTAACGGGGTATCTATAGGGCCAGGGCAGAGGGAGTTGGCTCGGATTCCTTGGCGTGCGTACTCGACTGCGATCTCGCGTGTCATTGAGAGCACTCCGCCCTTGCTCGCTGTGTATGCGATCTGCGATGTAGCAGCACCCATGAGAGCCACGAACGAAGCAACGTTGACGATAGAGCCGCCACCCGAGCGCAGCATTAGCGGAATGCCGTATTTGCACCCAAGCCATACCCCTTTGAGGTTGACCTCCATGACGCGGTCCCATGTCGGCTCTGGCGTATCGGTCGGGCCTCCGTCGTCGGAGGGGAAGATGCCAGCGTTGTTGTACATGACGTGAAGAGCCCCGAACTCCTCGTCGGTCGCAGAAATCATGGTCTCAACCTGGGCTGCGTTTGAGACATCTACCTTGACGGCAAGCCCTGCTCCGCCAGCGGACTCGATAACGCTCACAGTCTCCTTGGCGGATGCCTGGTCCCAATCTGCTGCTACGACCTTCGCACCCTCACTTGCGAAGAGGATCGCCGCAGCTCGGCCCATGCCGTTTCCTGCGCCCGTAATTAGAGCAACCTTGTTATCGAGTCTCCCCATTATCTATTCCTCCTAGGATCGGTGGCAGACGCTACGCCAAAGTTATGAGTCCAGTCGTGTTGCTTCATGTGGCAATGTTGGCGTTGGCAGCCTATTTCGAATTAGTTCCATCACGATTCCCCTAATTGGAGGGCATGTTGAAGGTCGCAGTCACAATCTCGGGTCTTGGGCGCCTATTTGCTGGCGAGTTAACAAGGGTTCTTGACGCGGCTCGAGTCGCTGACGGAGCGGGGATACATCAAGTCGTCCTCCCTGACCACCTCGCCATTGGCCCAAGACTCGATAGGTATCCATTTGCTGAGAAGTTTCCTTATCCGCCTGAGGAACCTTGGCTCGAACCGATAACGACCCTCGCCGCCATCGCCGCCGTAACTACGCGGATGAGGCTTGCGACGGGTGTTTTGATCTCTCCGGTTCGCCCTGCATTGCTAACCGCTAAATCAGTAGCGACACTTGACGTGCTCTCAAACGGACGTGTGGACCTCGGGGTTGGAAGCGGATGGCAGCGCGAAGAATTTATAGATGCAGGCCTTGGCTTCGTCGGGCGCACCTCTCGCATGGTGGATACCGTTCGCGCATGTCGCGCGCTGTGGGAGCACGAACCCCCAGTTTCGTTCGCTAGCGAGAGCGTGACATTTACTGACCTGTGGTGTGAGCCGCGACCTGTGCAGAGCAGAATTCCGATTGGTTTCGGGGGTCCAGCAAATACCGTTACTGCGACGCGCATCGCTGAGCTCGGTGATGGATGGCTTCCTATCGGGGTCATGCCTGATGAAGAAATAGTTAAGGGGCTATCTGAAATTCGCGCTGCTTATTCGGAGAAGGGGAGGGACCCGTCAACAATTGAGGTTCGAGTTGGCCTACCTGGAATGACTGACGCTAAGGGAAGGGTCGACTTCTCGGAGATGAAGCGACGAGCAGGAGTTCTAGAGACGATGGGGGTAACAACCATCTCAGTTGCGTTAGGGCGCTTCCTCGCAGGGCCAGAGGATGTCGCACCATTCATTGAAGGGCTTGCCGCGGCATTCTCCTAGTCGCGAACCGTTACTCCGAAGAGAAGAAGACGTTCTTTACCTCTGTGTAGTGGTTTAGAGCCTGCATTCCGAGTTCGCGACCCAATCCACTTTGTTTGTAGCCGCCGAACGGGGTCTCAGTCCGCACACTCTTATTCGTGTTGACACTGAGTACGCCTGTCCGTATACCTCGAGCGACCCGCATCGACCGACCCAGGTTCTCTGTCCATATCGATCCCGATAAGCCATACGGACTGTCGTTAGCGATCTCTATTGCATCGGCTTCATCCTTGAATGGAATCAAGCAGGCAAGTGGTCCGAAGACTTCTTCTTGAGCAACGGTCATTCTGTTATCGACATTCGCTAGAACAATCGGGTCTAGGTAGAAGCCGTTGACATCTGGAGTGCTTGAGTCGCTCCGCGCGGAGAGTTGCTCTGCACCCGCAGCGAGGCCTCTCTCTAGATACTCGAGGGTAATGGCACGCTGGCGCTCCGATGTGAGAGGACCCATCTCTGTTGATTCGTCGAGAGGATTACCGACCTTGATTGCTCGCGTCGCCTCCGCAAAACGGTTGACATAGGCGTCATAAATTTTGGACTCAATTAGGATTCGACTCCGGGCGCAGCAGTCTTGCCCTGCATTCCCAAAGACCGCCATGAGGGTTTCATCAGCACTGCGTTGCCAATCGCTATCTGCAAAGACGATGCTTGCACTCTTACCGCCTAACTCCAGCGAGACACGTGCGATGTTTGGAGCACTTCGTTGAAGGATATGAGCGCCGGTCGCAGTCTCTCCCGTAAATGAAATTTTGGAGACGCGAGGATCGCCGACGAGAGCATCGCCGAGGCTTCGGCCTGGTCCTGGAATTACAGAGACGGCCTCTGCAGGAACTCCGGCATCAACGAGAACCTCGCCAAGTAGCAATGCGGTGAGGGGAGTCAACGATGCCGGCTTAATGATTACTGGATTACCTGCTGCAAGTGCCGGCGCTACTTTCCATGAAGTAATTAGAAGAGGAAAATTCCATGGAACGATTAGTGCGCAGACTCCGATTGGTTCCCGAAGCACAACATTTAGGCCCGGTTCGGTAACCGGTATGACCTCTCCTAGGTGTTTGTTAGCCGCACCTGCGAAATACTCAAATGTGCTTGCGGCTGCCTCTACCTCCCAACGCGCATCACCGATCGGTTTTCCTGTGTTCTTCGACTCGAGCAGGGCGAACTCCTCAGCCCTTGCCCTAATCCCAGATGCGACGGCATAAAGGACCCGTCCGCGTGTAGTTGCAGAGGTCTGTGGCCATACTCCTCTAAACGCTTCGGTTGCTGCGCTCAATGCGAGTTCGAGATCAGAGGTGCCCGCCTGCGATACCTCTGCGAGTTCTCGGCCGGTAGCTGGATTAATTACCGTGAAGGTGGCCCCATCTATCGAGGCCCTCCGCTCGCCCGCAATTAATAGATTCTCAGTCATGCCCTAACCGTACAGTGGCGAGGGCGGGGGAGGCGATTGAGGGTGCCCGCGTAATGATTTTTACTCGGAGCGAACCCGACCGACCCTTGAGTTGTGCGATTGTTTACCGATGGAGGTTCTAAGAACTCAAGACTCTCGGGGGCCTCGCTCTTATCGCTCGTCTAGAACTATCAAGCAAACTCGATCAAGTATCTGGACCAGTGCACTACTCGTCTTGGCTCTCGTTGCTTCAGGATGCAGCGCAAGTAGCGGAGCAGGCTCGGCCTCCAGCCCCTCTAAACCCAGCCCCTCTAAACCCAGCGCGTCGAAGATCTCGTGGCGCAGATGCTCTGGTGGCGAGTGTGGCTCTATGAAGGTTGGCCTACGCGCATCAGATAATCCTCTAGCAAAGGGCGCGAAGGTAATCGACCTTGCTCTCTTTCGTGTGCGCGCATCTGAGTCCTCTAAGAGAATTGGCGTCTTACTCATCAATCCCGGGGGCCCTGGGAGTTCGGGCTTCGATGCTGCACAATCGCTCGCGAATATTCTGCCCTCAGCGATTACCACTCGCTTCGACATCATCGGATGGGACCCTCGCGGTACCGGTAGATCAACACCTGTCAAGTGTGGGAATCGCCTTGACTACCTCTTCAACTCTGATACCGCCCCTGATAGTGATTCGGAGAGGAGCGAACTCGAGAGGGTTGCTCAGCGCTTTGCTGATGCGTGTGCGTCGAGGAGCGGAGAGTTGCTCGGCCACGTCTCTTCTTTTGACACTGTTCGAGATATGGAGAGCATTCGGAGGGCACTCGGCGAGACCAAGATCAACTACTTGGGCTACTCCTATGGAACCTTTATTGGTGCTCTGTATGCGCGCGAGTACCCGAAGCATGTTCGTTCCATGGTGCTCGACGGTGCCGTCGACCCTGCAGTCTCGCCTGAGGCTGCATTGATTGAGCAGGCAGAAGGTTTAAGCAAGGCTCTGAGTCTCTTCTTTGATTGGTGCGACACTCAGAAGAAGACTCAGAAGGGCTGTGATTTCGGTGAAGGCCGAGCATCTAGAGCATATGAATCGCTGCGTCTCGCAAGTGATGTGAGACCAGTCGCTTATAAGAAGCGCATTTTCGGTCCAACACAATTTGATCTAGGTGTGAGTTCTTACCTCTACTCGGGGGAGGGCGGTTACGAGTTTCTCGCATCGGCGTTGGAGGACCTGTCAAATGGAGATCCGAAGACGCTTCTTGAGTCATCGGACTCATATGTCGGGCGCTCTAGTGACGGCACTTACGATGGTTCTTGGGCGGCCTTTCTCGCCGTCTCGTGCCTCGATGGCCCAGCATTAGGCGACGAGGAGGCTCTTGCGGGGGTCGCTAAGAGGGCCAGAGCGGCAGCTAAGGATTTTGGAGCGGCGAGTGTTGGGCTGGGTTATCCATGTGCATACTGGCCGTCTACGCCGCTGCTCTCTGAGTCACTACCGGTTTCGGCCCCCAACGCTCCACCCATTGTCGTTGTAGGGACGCGAGACGACCCCATTACCCCGGTCGCTTGGGCAGAGGGCCTCGCCACTCAGCTCGGTAACGGGCATCTTGTAGTTGCTCCGGGGGCCCAGCACACTTCATACCCCTCACGGGATGGCTGCTTAGACCCGATCATTAATTCGTATTTCGTGCGACTTAGGGTTCCAGCGGAGCAAGCGGCATGCCCCGCTCCTCAAGTCGTTATTGCTAGAGGTTTTCCTGTAATCTGACGGTGCGTCAGATTGGTGATAAGCAACTCAATATTGCACGTCAGGAAAGAGAGCATTTCTCTCCCTGGCTTCGATAAACCGTCTATCTAGGAGGACCTAAATGACTTCGACCGATCAAAGCCCGAAGGACGGGCAGGTCTCCAACTTTCCCCGCATCGTCAGTGTCGATGACCACGTCGTTGAGCCTCCACACCTCTGGAAGACATGGCTCCCTGCAAAGTTCAAGGAGCGAGGCCCGCGCATTGAGCGACATGGTCTCGCTGGTCTTAAATATCTAGGAGGGACACAGTACGAGTACCAACTCGACGATGACGCTCCCCCCTGCGACATCTGGTTCTATGAAGACGGGATGTTCCCTCACAAGCGTCATGTAGCCGCTGTCGGATTTCCGCGCGACGACATGGGACTCTTGCCTATTACCTACGATGAGATGCGCCCCGGTTGCTACGACCCGAAGGCGCGCGTCGTTGATAACACGATGAACTGGGTTGATGTCTCGCTCTCGTTCCCATCGTTCCCGCGTTTCTGTGGCCAGACGTTTTTAGAGGCCAAGGATCGTGAGCTTGCAGAGGCCTGTGTCTATGCCTATAACGACTGGATGGTTGAGGAGTGGTGTGGAGATAGCGGCGGTGCTCTGGTACCGCTACCGCTTATTCCGCTATGGGATGCAGATCTCGCTGCTGCTGAGGTGCGTAGAAATGCGGCTCGCGGTGCGCGCGCCGTTTGCTTCAGCGAGATTCCGCCTCACCTGGGGCTACCGAGTATTCACTCTGGATACTGGGACCCATTCTTTATTGCATGCCAGGAGACGCAGACCGTGGTCTGCATGCATATCGGTTCGTCCTCCAAGATGCCTTCTACATCCTCGGACGCTCCAGCAGCAGTGCAGGCAACTCTGTCCTTCGGCAACGCGATGTCTTCGATGACCGACTTCTTGTTCTCAGGAGTGCTCGTGCGCTTCCCGGAGCTGAAGCTTGCGTACTCAGAGGGTCAGATTGGTTGGGTTCCCTACATTCTTGAGCGTGCCGATGATGTCTGGAATGAGCACCGTGCATGGGCAGGTGTCAAGGACCTGATCCCAGAGGCGCCTTCGTCCTATTACTACAAGCAGATCTACACCTGTTTCTTCCGCGACCGTCACGGTATCGATTCGCTAGACAAAGTTGGTATCGACAACGTCACATTCGAGACCGATTATCCCCATACAGACTCGACCTGGCCAAATACTCTTGAGGTAGCAATCGACTTGATGGGGCACTTAACCCCCGAGCAGCAGTACAAGATTGTGCGGGGCAACGCAATCAAAATGCTTGGCTTAGACATCGTCTAGCGGTCAATTCTGTTAAAGGCGAGAGTCTTTAATTTAAGCCTGTGGAGGAGTCCGCTTTGGCCTCATTGAGTGTGAATCAAAATGGCAGCAGCGAAGGGCGTTGGGTCGATTTAGAGGGCCCTGCGAATTTTCGCGATCTTGGTGGATTGCCTATCGCCGCTGGCGGTGCAGTCCGCATGGGGGTTCTCTTCCGAAGCGACTCGCTCAAGATGCTCACAGATGGAGACCTTGAGTTCTTGGTGACCACTGTTGGGCTGCGTCGCGTCGTGGATCTTCGATCAGGGCCTGAGATAGAGCGGCACGGGCAATCGGATCTCGAGGCTTGCGGTGTAGAGATCATCCACCAACCAATTGTCGACGAGACGCGTGGCCCTAAATCCAAAGACAACCCTGAAGGCCAGAGGCCTGAGGTTGCGCTTAGAGAAGCCCCCCTCTCACTTGATCTCATCTACCTCTACATGCTCGAGACATTCCCGCAGAGATTCGCTGCTGCGGTTGAGGCGCTATCAGACCCGGAGCGGCAGCCCGTTGTTTTTCACTGTGCAGCGGGCAAAGACCGCACAGGCTTAATTGGTGCACTAGTTCTTGAACTGTGCGGCGTGGCGAGGGATGTAATCATTCACGATTTTCTCCTAACCAATGACCGCATGGCACTGATGATCGAGAGGCATCGGGAATCGGCCGAGGCTTCGGGGAGAGATGCAGAGATAGAGGCTCAAACCCTCTTCCCAACAGAGGAGATTTTGATCAGTCTCTTCACCGAGTTCGATATTCGCCATGGAGGCGCTGAGTCATATCTGCTAGCCGCAGGGATAGACCCCAATGTAATTGCGAGTCTCCGGAGCGCACTCGTCGAGCCGAGTCCGGCTTAATACCCACCGTAGGATGAACTCTTAATGGACCTTAGATACTCAGATGTAGACGAAGCCTTTCGAGCCAGACTCCGTGAATGGCTATCGAATGAGCTACCAAAGATTCCTGTGCAGCCCGCTCGTGATGACTGGAGCGCTCGCCGTGGATGGGATACAGATTGGCAGCGACGTTTATTTGATGCGGGTTACGCGGGGATAAATTGGCCAAAGGAGTTCGGCGGTCAAGGTGCGACACCTAGCCAGCACTTAGTTTTTCTTGAAGAGACAACGCGTGCGCGTGCTCCGTATGTTGGGGTCAACTTTGTTGGGCTACTCCACGCAGGGCCCACAATTATTGCTGAAGGAACCGAGGCTCAGAAGACGGATCACCTCGCCAATATCCTTCGCGGCGATGAAGTCTGGTGTCAAGGATTTAGTGAGCCGCAAGCAGGTTCAGACTTAGCTGCAGTTCGCACCAAGGCAGTATTAGACGGAGACCACTACATAGTTACAGGGCAGAAGATCTGGTGTTCATATGGGCAGATAGGGGATTACGGCGAGTTGCTTGTGCGTACAGACCCGGATGCCCCCAAGCACAAGGGAATCACGTGGTTAATGCTTCCAATGGACCTACCAGGTATTGAGATTCGTCCGCTAAAGACTGTTCTCGGGTCTAGCGAATTCGCAGAGTTATTTCTCGACGAGGTCAGGGTTCCAGTCTCCTGTCGAATAGGGGCTGAGAACGATGGCTGGCGTGTGACGAATGTGACCCTCGCGTTCGAGCGCGGAACTGCATTTGTGAGCGAGATGGTCGATGCGCTTCGACTAATTGATGACCTATCTCCTTACGTCACTGACCCTGCCTACCGCCGCGAGCTTGGGCACCTCGCCGCAGAGATGGATGGGGTCTGGGCTCTCACGAAACGTAACGTCACCCAAGCTGCCCGCACGGGGGTTATGGGCCCAGGTTCGATGATGATTAAGTACGCATACTCCGAACTCCGTCAGCGCCTCGGAGAGTTGTCTATGAAGGTATTAGAACGCGATGTATTGGCGATCGATGCCGTAGGTGAATTTGTCGAGGAGCGGCTGCGCACCTTGGCGCTGACGATCGCTGCGGGTACCTCTCAGATTCAGAAGAATATTATTGGTGAACGCGTGCTTGGATTACCGAAGGAGCCGCGCCCATGAACTTTGATTTAACTGATGATCAGGTAGCGCTGCGCGACGGCATCAGGAGTCTCCTAGTGGGGCGATTCTCAATGGAGAGAGTGCGCGAAGGCTTTGATCGTTCGATGTTCGATGAACTGACAGAGGCTGGAGTCTTCTCTCTTCGGGCTGATGGTTTCTCCTGGGCAGATTCAGTTGTCGTCTACGAGGAGCTTGGGCGTGCCTGTATTCCTGGTCCACTCGTCGGCTCGGCTGGAGCAGATGCGGTAGTTGATGTAATTGAGGGTCGCAGTGGTGATGCGGTATGGATTGAGCACCTCGCTTCATTGGATCGGCTGCTAACACTTAGCGATGATGGAGTTAGAGAGATTCCAGCGGCGAGTCTTATTGGAGCGGAGGCCGATTGGCCACTAGATCCACTTACCCCTGCTCATAGGGTCGATTCCCTTCCAGAAGGCGAGCTAATCGGAACTGCGATCGAGGCTTCTAAATTGCGTAACGAGTTGACGCTTCTAACCTCTGCTCAACAGGTCGGGCTCGCATCCGCACTAGTTGATATGTCGGTTGGATACGCAATGACACGAGAGCAATTTGGTCGCCCGATTGGTTCATTCCAAGCTGTCAAGCACATGTGCGCGGAGATGGCTGTAAAGGCAGAGGTAGCGCGCGCTGCAGTACAGGCGGCGGCATGCATCATGGATGACCCAAATACCGGAGACGCCATGCGTTCACTACATGGAGCGAAGATTGTCGCGGGGGAGGCTGCGATTATGAACGGCCGGACCGCAACACAGGTTTATGGCGGTATGGGGTTCACGTGGGAAGTCGATGTTCACCTTTATTTGAAGCGTGCTTGGGTATTAGAGACCCGTTTTGGCTCAGCAGATACACATGCTGACGCAGTCGCTGAGATGCTTCCTCAGCCAGAGCCTTCGCAGCACTAGCAAATGGAGAAGCCTCGGGCCTCACAGAGAGAAGAGTGGGAATCTCTGATTAGTGATCTAGAGGCCCGCAGAGGCCTTGTGCTGCAGATGGGTGGGGAGCAGCGTGTTCTTGCCCAGCACGCCAAAGGAAGGCTTACTGCACGCGAACGCTTTGAGATGCTCCTTGATGAAGATTCGTTCTGTGAAATTGGAGCTTTTGTCGGGTCAATTCAGCGCGGTGCACTGCCCGTCGCTCCGGCAGATGCTTTCGTGATGGGGCATGGAACCATCAACGGGAGCGCACTCCTCGTAGGTGCTGAGGATGCAACCGTGATGGGCGGAACCATCGGTGTCGGGACGCTGGCTAAGAGATTGAGGCTCTTTGACCTAGCGAAAAGAACTGGGTTGCCCTTGGTTCTGTTACTAGACGGAGCAGGGATGCGTACACGCCACCCCAACGATCGCACTCTCTTCATACCAGACGATTTAACCGCTCTCGCTGCAGTAAAGGGTTCGTCCCCGATAATCGTCGGAGTAATGGGTACCTGCGCGGGTCACGGTGCGCTTACCGCTACCTTCGCCGACCATCTAGTGATGGTTGATGGTGCTGCACTATTCGGAGCGGGCCCACCCGTTGTCTCCGCTGTTACCGGCGTGGATATCAGTTCTGGTGAACTCGGCGGCGTCCAGGTGCATAGTCGCGGAGTACGAGAATCTGATACCAGTAACAAGAGCTCTAGCGATGTTGATAAATATTTGGGGATCGTCGACTTTGTCGCAAGCGATGATCAAGGAGCGATCGCAGAGATAAGGAAGAGGTTTATCTCCTTGGCTCTGCAAGATGACCGCATTGACGATTCCTCAAGTGCTGCGATGAACTCAGGTCAGCGGGGTCTCCTCGAGAAGCGCCCCAAACGATTTGAGCCCAACATACAAGAGATCATCCCGGCTGATTTGGTGACCCCTTGGGATGTTCTGAGCTTGATTGAGGAGATTGCTGATGATGACAGCCTCGAGATTCTCTCGAGCGTTGGCTCTGTCGTCACTGCTCGACTTAGTTTTTTTGGATATCAATTCGTAGTGATCGCTAATCAGCCTGCGTGGTTTGATGGCCGGCTCGATAGCGCAGGTGCCTATGCAGCAGCGGACGCTCTTGCGGGGGCTTTAGATACCAATACCCCTGTGCTTCTACTCGCCGACTCGCCCGGGCTTGCGGTAGGGGTAGAGGCTGAGGCCTCCGGGGTGCTGAGTGCTGCACAGGTTCTACTCTCAGCGCAGCGTCGATTTACCGGAAGCCTCATTCACGTAACGCTTAGGCGATCCTACGGTGTCATCTCGGCTTTGATGGGGCTCGCCCCATTTGGAGGGCAAATCTGCACTATCGCATTGGCGGGGGCTCGCGTCGGCGAGTTCCCAGCAGAGACGGCGAGCGAGGCAGTTCAGAACTCTGGAGACTCTCTGGCGGTGCTTGCACATACAGAGTTTGGGGGGGCGTTAGACGGAGCCGAACAACTTCTCTATGACATGGTCCTAGCGCCTAACGAACTCATTCCTGCGATCCGATCTGCGCTGCGCCTGCTCCCAGAAGTTTAAGAAATCTAAGAATGTGAGCGATTGAGTTCTAAAGGCTTATCAAGAAGTTGAGCGATGACGGATGAATCCGCTGGCCTAGCAAGAAGATACCCGCTTGCGCTCTCGCAGCCCATTGCGCGCAGCGCCTGGAGTTGATCTTGGGTCTCGACCCCTTCAGCCACAACCCGAAGCTCGAGCATCGCAGCGAGGCTCCTAAGCGAAGCGACGATTGCAGTGTCATCACTACTGATGCCAAGGCCAGATACGAATGCACGGTCAATTTTTAAGGTATCGGCCGAGTATCTACGCAGGTACAACAAAGAGGAGTAGCCGGTTCCAAAATCGTCAATCGCTATCGAATAACCAAGATCTCTCAGTATGCGGAGTCTTGTGTCTATTTCTGGCTGTGCATCTATGAGAGCGGTCTCCGTAATCTCGATCCCTATTGCATGGGAGGGAATCGCGAATCTTGAGAGTTGTTCGGTTATCTCGTCAACAATTTGAATGCGCTCGAGTTGAAGCGCAGAGAAATTGATCCACATCTTGGCCTGCCTCGCTGTGCCGAATCCCCAATCTTTGGCCTGCCGCATAGCGCTCTCAATGACCCATGATCCGAGGGCAACTATCAGCCCTGATTCTTCTGCCAGGGGAATGAAGTCCCCTGGATAGAGCAGTCCGCGCACAGGGTGCTGCCATCGGACGAGGGCCTCCGTCCCTAGCAGGGCTCCAGAAGTGAGGTCGTAGATGGGCTGGTAATGAAGCACGAGGTCATCGTTCTCGATGGCGCCACGGATTTCGTCTCGTATGGCTAAATCCGAGAGTTCGCGTGAGCGAATCTCCTCATTGTAAAAAGCAATTCGGTCTCTTCCGCCCTTCTTCGCAACAAACATGGCGGCGTCGGCGTTCTCTAGAAGATCGCTCGCCGAGTATGGATTGTCTTTAGATGAGATCGCAATCCCGATGCTTGTTGTTAGGTATATCTCTCTGCCGCCGTTAATGAATGGCTTAGAAAGATCATGGCGCAGCCGATCGGCGAGTATTTGTGCCTCTTCCCATGAATCAATCTCCTCAGCGCAGACAACAAATTCGTCTCCGTGGAGTCGCGCCAAGGAGTCTCCCGCACGTATCGCTACCTCCATGCGACGAGCGACCTCGCAGAGGAGGAGGTCTGCCCCACTATGCCCGATGGTGTCGTTGACATTCTTAAAGCGGTCGAGGTCGCAGTAGAGGAGTGCGACGAGTCCCCCGGATCGTTGACTCCTATTTAGCGCTGACGCCAGCCGATCCACGAACAGGACCCTGTTGGGAAGCCCAGTGAGGCTGTCGTGAAGGGAGCGCCGCGCTAGTTCTTGCTCTGCCAAATGTCTTGGAGTTACATCATGAAAATGGAGAATTATTCCTTCTATTAGCGGGTCTTCGAATCGATTCAAGATAGATGCGTCTAGCCATCTCCATGTTCCGTCTTTATGTAGACCCTTTAACTCTATTTGGCGCCTACCCTGTGGGTCCTCGGCAACACTGGTGACTACATCGATCCAGCGTTGTAGGTGATCAGGATGGATGACTTGTCGCCATGTGAGTTCAGTAGCGAATTCGGTGCTCCAACCCATGACGCGTTCGATTGATGGGCTGACGTAACTAAGTTGCTGTCCGTCTTTGCCGATTACCATAACTACATCAGAGGCCTCTAAAAGTAGAGCCCCCAGCCTCGCCTCACTCCGAGCTGCCTCTGCTCGTGCTCGTTCTCGCTGCGAAACATCGCGGAAGTGCAGGATCGTTCCGTCTGCGAAATTCGAGTCGTCCGGGCGCCACCATTCAGCCTCGAAATATCGCCAAGTGCGGTCTTCGTGAAGGCCGCGGATAATGATGGGGCCTGCATGGCCAGATTGCTCGGCAGCCTCGCGATGCTCGAGCATTGACCCTACGTCTTCAGGGTGAATCCATTCGGCGGCCATTCGTCCAATGAAGGCATCCGGAGAGATGCCGAGGACATCCGCTATCGCCGGGCTTGCATAGATGACACCATATTTCGGATGTACCACAATCGCAGCGTCTGAGGAGTGGCGTAGAAGTTGCTCAAGAAACGAGCTTGAACTGCTGTCGATGATCTGAGGCGTGCCTTCACTCAAGTTCTCCATGCCATTACCTCCCCAGCCACTGCAATCAGCGATTCTGTTACCGAGAGGTCAATGTCTTCCGGTCCCCACTCCTCGATCTTAAGGGGTGCCTCAATTTCTGTGCCGATCTCTTGTATGGCAGCAGAGACGTGATCCATAGGAGAACTGGTGATGACAGTTGCATGATGCCCATAAATTGCGCTGATTAAACCAATGGCAGCCGCCGCGCCCGGCTTGCTCCATGCGGGGACAATAATTGTTCCAGGGGCCTCGGTTGGGAAGGTTCGAGCGAACCAAAGCCCTAGAGGCCCAGGCTCCACGATGACAATTCCTCCCGGGGGAACGGATCGCTTTACGTCCATTACGCATCGAGCCGGATGGCGCGGAGATTGATTACTCAAGTACCCCGGCTGTGCGATATCTGCAATAGCGGTGAAGAGCGGTGGCCTCTTTTGAGAGTCGATCTCCGTTGTTATTAGCGGGATAGACAACTTCTCAATTTGGAGTGGGTGGATGTGGAGCACTTCACACCCAATTGCATCATCGGGCGACTCGAGGGGATCCGCACCAAATGCGATGACAAGATCTAGCTCATGAAAATTTAAGAGTCTGAAGTCGTCTGCTTGAAGGCCGACAGTCCCCATGTGGTGGGGGTCAGCCCAGTTGAAAACGCCCTTCGCCCCCCATGTATTTGCGACCATGATTCTGGCGCTCCTCGCCAGTCTCTGCAGAGCGGCGATCGCATGGAATCGAAGAACCTCAGGCCCAGCGAGTAGCCCAAGTTTGGCTCCTGCTGGAATTGTGTGGGCAGTTTGGGGCTCCCACGCCGGTTGAGGGAGGTTTATTGCAAATGCAAGGGCTGCAGGTATCGGGGCATCATCGAATAGATCAGCTAACTCGGCCGAGACTGGGCGCAGGAGGTCCCCAATGCTTCGAATCGCCTGGCCCGAATTACTTTGGATTAACCCTGCCGACTTCATAACGGCGTAATTCTAGCGATCTAAACTTGGGAGAATGACCGCCGGCGAATTGCTGCAGAAAATGCCTCCAACCCACGACGGGGCTAGGGATCCTCTCAAGGTTCAAGACCTCGCTCTCGACGGCAGGGCTATAGGAGAACGCGGGTCGCGTACCCGCAGCCGAATACTCGCCAGCACGGCAACAATTCTCGAAGCGGTAGGGATCAACGATCTACGAGTCGTTGATATTGCGCGCTCGGTAGGTTGTTCTCCTGCAACATTTTATCAGTATTTTCGGGACTCG
>Ga0209596_1001813_pt1 | contig 18004 bp, 16 predicted proteins | sample M_130807_MF_Meta_FD_187314 | JGI IMG/M metagenome (GOLD analysis project Ga0209596, IMG submission 187314) | Freshwater microbial communities from Lake Montjoie, Canada to study carbon cycling - M_130807_MF_MetaG (SPAdes) (version 2) | ecosystem: Environmental > Aquatic > Freshwater > Lake...
GCGAGGGCGCGTGCATCGAGACAACGCTGACGGGCACGCCCGTGCCGATTCTCGATCTGCAATACACTATCGTATGGCGGGCACGCGGCCGTGGCGCGACTGGCGTGCGCGTCCCGACCGGAGCGAGTGGAAAAAGTGTCGGTATCATCGGCGGCGGGCCGACGGGTATTGCCGCGGCGATACGACTGATTGAACTTGGACACACAATACATCTCTACGAGCAGACTGATCGCCTCGGCGGTGTGCCGGAGCGCGTGCTCTCGCGCCATCGTGCATTAGCCAGTCCGATGGCGGAGATAGATGTGCTTTTACAGCCCGCGCTCGATGCAGCACGAATCTACATCCACTTCGGCGCGACGCTTGGGAGGGATCTCGACTTAGCCAGCCTCCATGCGAGTCACAATGCCGTCCTGGTCGCGGTCGGGCTTTGGAAGGAACGCTCGCTTGGGACGGCACGCGGTGTGATCGGCGCGCTGGATTTCCTTGCCATGAACGGGCAGACGGTGCCGGAACGCGTGGCTATACTCGCGGGAGGCGACAGTGCGATGGATGCCGCACGCGTGGTGCAAGGCTGCGGTGCGAAGGATATCTTCATCATCTTCGGCGGCCCGCGTTCCGAATTGCACTGGCACATGCCGGAGGGCTGGTTCGCGACGCCCGGTGTGCAGGCGATGATGCACTGGCAGCCTCTCGGGTATGCGACGGATCACACAGGAAACGTAAGCGGCGTCCGGCTGCGTCATTCCGAACTGAACGTGGAGACGACGCTGCCGGTGGGAATGGTGATCGAAGCGGCTGGATTGGAAGTAAACGCCAGCGTTCGTTCGGCGCTCGCTGGCGTGGCGGGACGCATCTATACCGCAGGCGCACTTGTGAATGGAGGCGCATCTGTCAGCCGCTGCGTGGCTGATGGGCTTGCGATCGCGGAGACGATCCATAAGGACATCTCCTCATGAAGCTGCAGTCCCGCCTGAAAATCGCGCACGACCGCTGCGTTGCTCCCACGGAGACGATCGCACGGCTGGAGGCGCTGATCCGGCCGCGGCACGACTATTGGCTGCATGAGGAGACGCTATCGGAACATCTGCACTGGACGGCGATGTTTATCGAGGGTCTCGACTTTCGCTCGATGGGGAAGGGGATTACGCCTGCGTTCAGCACCGCGGGAGCACTCGCCGAAGGTGCTGAGTGGCTGACGGCACGCGCGACGGGTGAACTGCCGGGCTACGTCGGCGCGCGCGAACAGGAGCTTCCGGATGCGCTGCCGATTGCATCCCTGCTAAGTCACATCGCCACGGCCACGCCGCCGGTGCTGGAGCGAATCCGCGCGCTCGATGATGCCTATCATTGGGTGGATGGCTATTCATTGATTAAGGAGCGGAAACTGAAGTTGCCGCTGGAATATGTCCGGCTCATCGGCGGGCCGAATGGGAAGGCGACTGGCAATAATATTGAGGAAGCCATCATCCATGCGACGCACGAGATTTTCGAGCGGCGTGCGCACATCACGGTTCTTCGGAACCGCATGGTGGTTCCGACGATCGATCCTGCGACAGTCACGCATCCGGTTGTCCTTCATCAGATGGAGTTTCTCCGCGCGAGGGGGATTGAGGTGGTGCTGAAGGATCTTAGCTTTGGGGACGTGCTCCCATGCATCGGGGCTTATTTTGTGGATCACAACATCCCCGAGAATTACCAGTTCCGGCACTTCTTCAAGGTAGGCGCATCCTTCGACGCCGAAGAGGCGCTGCTGCGCATGTTCACCGAATACACGCAGGGGCGGCGACAGCATGAGTTCATCGTCCCGGATGCTCCGGATCGCGAGGCACAGCTTGCGAGCCTGCTGGATCACGATTTCCGCAAACTGCCGACGCAGCCGGACGACTGCGACAATTTCATGTCCTCATTCATGTTTGGATTCGTCCCCTATCGGAACGCGGAGTTCTTCCGAGAAGGTGAGACGGTGCCGTTTGAAAGAGGTTCTCCTCATGCCGATTGCCTCGACGACATCGCGCACGCGCGGACCATCTGCGAGACCTTGGGCAAGGATTACATCGTCGTGGACTTGACCGACCCGGAATTTAGCTTCCCGGTCGCGCAGGTGATCATCCCCGGTTACTCGGATGTGCTGCCCTTTCACCCGACGGACAGCAATGGGCTCTTTAGCAGATGGACCCGCACGGAAGTGCTCAATTCCTACAAGTCACGTTTTGGAACAAGACCTCAATAATCAATCGCGTGACATCGGACCCGGCGACCTTGAGGGGTGTTCTGCCAAATCTGAAGACTACACACACGCATCAAACAAACACCTTTCACACCTCACTCGAAATGAAGAGGAACGAACCTTTGTATTCTTCCACAAGTATTTTGCTTGGCACAAAGATCCCCTCACTCTCCAGCGCCGATCCGCGTTCTGGCCGTCCACGGTGCGACGGGCGCAAGAGCAATCTCCTGCATCTGAGTGGATGGTGCTTGCCCGTCTGGAGCGCAGTGCTTTTGTGTCGCCATGAAACGACTCGTGCTCCTTTTCGCCCTCGTCCTATCCAGCTTCTGTCAGGCGGAGGATAAGCTGCATCGCTATCTCTACGCCGCGACGCCCGACGGTGCGCAAATGGGGAGCGCGTCCGGGATGGGGATCCTCGTCTTCGATATCGATGAGGGCTTTAGGTTTGTCCGACGGATCGAAGGACCGATGCTGAAAGGCGGAGTCCGTGGACTCACGGGAAGCACCGACGCTAAGGCGCTTTTTTACGGCACGACCGACAAGCGTATGGGCAGGCTCGATTTGGAAACAGACAAGGTCGTCTGGGAAAAGGAACTCACCGGCGGCTGCGACCGGTCGTCGGTCATGTTGGACGGGAGTAGAGTGTTCGCACCGACGGGATGGTGGGGGCCGAAAGACAGTGGCGGCTTAGTCGTCATCGACGGCGTGACCGGTGCGGAACTGCGGAAAATCACGGTGGGCCCCAGCGCACACAACAGCATCATGTCGCCCGACGGGACGCGTCTGTTCATCGGCACAACGACGACGCTGACGGTCTTTGATCCAAAGGCTGAGAAAGCGCTGATGACGATCCCGGAAGTCGGCGAATCGGGTGTGTTTCCATTCACCGTCAACAGCAGCCTGTCATTGGCGTTCGTATGCCTCGGGAAGCATGTGGGCTTCGATGTCGTGGATCTCAAGGCCGGCAAGCCGATCCATCGTGTGCTCGCGGGAGAAACCCCCATCGCGCATCGCACCCACGGCGTCGCTATGACACCGGACGAGAGCGAACTCTGGATCAGTGATCAGGACGGCAAGAAGCTCTTCATTTTCGACGCCACAAAGATGCCGCCTGCTCCGATGGGCTCGGTCGAGCTGAGCACACTCGGACACGGCTGGGTGAACTTCAGTCTCGATGGCGCTTTCGCATGGAGCCACACGCCGGATATTTTCGACGCGAAGACGAAGAAGCAAATCGCCACGCTGCGCGACGAAAAAGGAAAGCCGTTTGGCAGTTCGAAGCTCATCGAGGTCCAGATACGCGACGGGAAAGTAGTGCGGGTCGGCAGCGAGTTCGGGATTGGGCGAAAGTAGTCCGAATATAATTCCCGGGATGTCTTTCCGCCTACGATGGTACGCATTGTTCGGCCCGTGAAGACAAAGTGCCAGGCTGAAAATCGCCCGATGTGGAAGGGTTGAATTGCAGCAGGCCGCCTTGCGCAAGGATGATGGCGCGTTCGACGGCGTCTTTCAGTTCACGGACGTTGCTGGGCTGATCGTCAGTTGCGAGTTGGCGGACGGCGGTGTTGATGAACTTCGTGGAGCGTGCCGACCTGCACACCATCATGGACTATCTCGACGCCGAAGAGCATGTGGGCTAAAAGGGCGCGAAATAATTTTTTACGACCATGAGCACACCACGCCCACCGCTCCCGCCTTTCACCGAAGAAACCGCGCGCCAGAAAGTGCAGCTCGCCGAGGACGCTCGGAATTCGCGCGACCCCGAGCGCGTCTCGCTCGCCTACACGCCCGACACCGAGTGGCGCAACCGCGCCGAATTCCTGCACGGCCGCGAGGAAGTCGTCGCCTTTCTCCGCCGCAAATGGGCGAAGGAACACGACTATCGCCTGCGCAAAACGCTTTGGGCCTTCACCGGCAATCGCATCGCCGTGCGCTTCGAATACGAGTGGCGCGACGACGCGGGCCAATGGTGGCGCGCCCACGGAAATGAGAACTGGGAGTTCGACGCCGACGGCTATATGGCGAAGCGCTACGCCAGCATCAACGACCAGCCCATCGCGGAGTCGGAGCGGAAATTTAGCTGGGAGCGCACGGCGTAACTTTCACCCGCACCATGGCCGCAAAATTCATGCAGCTCGTGCTCACGCCCGCCGTGCAGGCCGCGCAGGAGCGATACTTCGGCAAGCATCAGGCCGTCGCCGGCGCGCCCGAGCGCGACCCGTTCACCGACGACGAAGCCGCCTTCATCGCGTGCCGCGACAGCTTCTACATGGCCACGACGAACAGCGACGGCTGGCCCTACCTCCAGCACCGCGGCGGCCCCGCCGGTTTCCTGCGCGTGCTCGGCCCGCATCAGCTCGGCTTCGCCGATTTCAAAGGCAACCGCCAGATGCTCACCACCGGCAACCTCGACGGCAACGACCGCGTCGCGATCTTCCTCATGGACTACCCGAATCGCGAGCGCCTGAAAATCCTCGGCCATGCCCAAGTCCTCGACGCCCGCGAGCACCCCGCCCTCGCCGACCAACTCACGCCCACGCCCGAACTGCGCAGCAAAATCGAGCGCCTCTTCCTCATCGAAGTCGTGAGCTTCGACTGGAACTGCCCGCAATACATCACCCCGCGCTTCACCGAGGCGGAGGTGGAACAAGCCATCGCCCCGCTGAAGGCGCGGATTGCGGAGTTGGAGGAGCAGCTTCGGCACTAAACGACGGTCACTCCCACCTTGGCGAAGTCGGACGATTGTGGCACCGTCGCCTCATGAGCAAGCTCGCCACGACCGACCCGGAGGAACTGCGCCCGCTGTTGCACGAACGCATCGGCCAATGCAATCCGGAGGAGCTGGAAGCAGTGCGCAAGACCTTGCTGATGCTCGAAGCCCGGCGCTTGGCCGATGAGTTGGGCCGCGAGATGGCGGAAGATCGGCGCACCGGCAAGATCACGGAGGAAAAGATCACCGAAGCCATCCGCGAGCACCGGGAGCGGCACCCTTATCGATGATCGTGGTCGTGGATACGAACGCCGTGCTGGGAGCGTTCACTGAGGGCCATGCGCATCGGCCAATCCTCGATGCATGGTTGGACGGACGTCTGACTTGGGCCGTGAGCACCGAGATCCTGTTCGAATACGAGGAAATCGTCACGCGGCGCTCCGGCCAGGAACGGGCGGCCAAAGCCCTGCATCTCATCGAGGTCATGGCCGACGCTGACCTGTGCCGCCGCATCGTCCCCCATTTTCAGTGGCGCCTCATCGTCGCCGATCCCGACGACAAAAAATTCGCCGCCTGCGCCATCGCTGCGGAGGCGGAATGGATCATCACCGAGGACGGCCACTTCGACGCCTTGAAAAATTCCGGTCATAAGCCGCAACCGATCACCCCGGCGGAGTTCATCGTGCGATTTCTCAGCGAAGCCTGAGCGGGACCGCACGCGGATATGACGAAGCTGACGATCACCAAGGCCCAGGCCAACCCTTCCGCGTTGCTCGAAAAAGCCACGCGGGGCGAAGACATCGGCATCGTGTCCGGCGACCAGATCGTGGCGTTGCGCCCCGTGGGGACCACGACGAAGTTGAGATGTTCCTGCGCGCCGTTTGAATCGGGCCGCCGCTTGCTGAACCGGGCTACCGTGCTGTTAATGGCTTGCCGGTCCGAAATAGCCAGGAAACCGGCATTGCCCGTCGATTGATCCAAGCTTGTATCAATTTACACCTGCATCTCCTGTTCGTGAAAGGTCCCCTGCGCCTCCAGCCGCGAAGCCCCCCCCTTTGGAATCATTCCTGCGCGATCTCGTCCGCTGCCAAGACTATCGGTTCATTGATTGATGGGCGGTGCCGGCGACCACGCCGACTCTCCGCGAAAACGTGAACGTCCTTCTCGCCCGAACGGAGGAAGTCGAGGAAGTCCAAGCCCATGTATTTGCATGTTTTGCAGAGGCTCAACAGAACTAGGTAATCTCGAAGTCCGTGTTCAGATGTGACTCCGTCGATCAACCGCCGAAGTGTAGCGAAGCCTTTGATTGCGCACTCGGCATTATTGTTGTTCCAAGGCACCCCGTCATTTTCGAGAAAGGTGTACAACTTGTCTCGGTTCTTTTCAAATCGCTCTTTCAGTTTCAACGCGGCCTCGCTTTGGAATTGTGCGTTCAATAGATATGTGTAAAACTTACTGACCGACACAATGTGCTTCCTCAGGAAGCGACCTTTAAGACCGTACTGCTCAATGGTGTCTACCATAGGTTTTAATAAGGCGGTAAAGCGACTCACGATTTGTTTCAGTTCCTCATCGAATGGGCGCTGCAATACGCCATCATTTAGGTCGCGGATGAGATGAACCAAACATTTCTGTTGTGGGCATTGGATTCCGTCGTACGCCGCATAAAAATCGGACACCAACACGCCTTTGAAGTCCTTCAGCAGATCTTGTAACAGATCGCCCACTCGTGTCTCGCTGTAGACATATGCGACTTCTTCCATGTTGGTGAACACCCAAACAAAAGCATCTCTGCCTTTTACGCTGATCTTGGTCTCATCGACGTGCAGCAGTTGACCATGACAAAGTCTCTTGAGTAGTGCCTTGTACGAGTCTCGATACATTTCAGCCGCATACGCTTTGAAATAGCCCGTGGTGCCGAGTGGAATTTGAAGCGCTAACAAGCTATTGAGACACTGATCAACACTTACTAATGGAAGTCTGAATTCTATGTTCATGTAGACACTGAATGCGAGGATACCAGGACCGTACCTTCTTCCAGACCATGGGCGATCCGGAGGTGTAAAGTTTGTCCCGCACGCTGTACAACGAAAACGGGAAAACCGATAACGGATGATCCATCGCTTTATGCCAGAGCGCATGAATTTGAGGTCTTTAACAATCTTGCTGCACTTTGAACCCCATTTCTTTATTTGGGGTGAATGGCATTGGGGGCAGTATTCAGGGGCAGGCTGGTCAATCGTTTTGTTGATTGGCACAATTGTGCTTTGGCAGTGAATTGGTCGCAAAGCTTCTTTCAAGCGGCGATTCGTTTTCACATAGATTCTTGCCCGCTGATAATTCCAGTATGCAGCTCTATTGATAGCGTTCAGTTCAGGAGATACAAGCGCGTTGCGTTTGAAGCCATGTGGATGCTCCCACTTTAGCTTTGCCGTGTGAACTACATCATTGGGAACCGAGTCTGCGGACTGCTCTATCGGTTGACACAACTCAACAACCTTCTGAGTCGTGATTTCTAGAGCTTCACAATCCTTGGCATTGTACGTGAAAAGCGTTTCTTTCGGTAAAGGCATCCTTGTGACATCCCATTCATTTCGCCACCTGATTGTTTGCACGCCAGAATCTGCGGGGTCAGCCCACTGAAACCCCAGTTGTCCAGCGATTTCCTTCAACCCATTGGAGAAGGTCGTAAAATAGATCTGTGCAAAGAGCACGGACAACAGATTCACTGCCTTTTTGAAAGCATTTGCCGTCTCCGAACCTTCCGGCGGTTCGCCAAAATGTGCGCACATTCGCTTCAAAAAAGTGGTTTCATAGCTCCCGTAGTGAATCAGCACCGGCTTCTCGACGGTTTCGAGGATGGCGAGGAATTCCCGCCAAATCTTCCCCTCGTCCGCCACGGTATCCGCCCACAGGCTGTGCTGGACGGCGGATTCGCCGTTGCCGATGCGCAGGCCGATGAGGTAGTAGAAATCGCGGTCGGGCAGGCCCTCGACATCCAGATAGACGGGCGTGCCTTCGATCTTGAGTTCCGGGCTGCCGACGATGTGGATTTTCTTCTCCCGAATCGCCAGCGCCTTGAGCGAGTGATGATACTTCTCCCGTTTGTCACGCTGCTTCTTGGGCCGCCTCCGCGGACGGAATGTATAGGAGAGTTGCGTGACGGTGAAGATGCCTTTGTTGCGGAGTTTCTGGCGCTCCTTTGCACTCATGTTGGCCAGCAGGCTGAGATCGTCCTTCTCGATGGCGATCTTCCGGCAGCGGGCCTGGAACTCGCACTCGCCGCAGTGCCGGTTCAGGACGAGGTCGGGTGGTGCCGGGTTGGCGAGGAGGGCGGCGATTTTCTCGAGGCGCTTTCGCACTTCGCCGGCCAGGGCCGATGTCTTCACCTTCAGCGTGGCATGGTCATCGCCGTGGATGATTTTGCCGAGGCTGACTTCGCGCTTCAGCGCTTTCGACAAGGCGACCGCGTCCAAGGCCAGCAGCAGCTTGTCGTCCTTGCCCAGCTTGTTGGTGAAGACGAAGCGAATGGGGATGAACTGGGCCGCCTTGCCCCGGCCTGCTGCGGGGACGCGTTCGACCGCGTGGAGTTCGGATTCCAAGGCACAGGAATCCATCTCCGCCAGCACGGCCAAGCTGGAGGCCAGTCGCCACGTGGCAGCTTTGACGTTCTCCGTGTCTGGCGAGAGCGCCACCTCGTCCTGCGGCGAGGCGGCAACCAGTCGCGCTGTCCCGGTCTCACGGTAAGCGGCGATTTGCGCCTGCACCCATTCCGCGTAGGTGTTCCCGCTGGCGGCTTCCCCGGTGGCTCGCAGCCAGCATTTCGTCGGGCACTTCAAGTATGCTTCAAACACGGCGGGCGTGATTTTCATACGATGCCAGCCTACTCCTCAAATTTGGCGGCTGCCAGTATTGATTACCGCAAGTAGTTCTGAGGTCCATCCCGTCTCCAGGCCGTGCGCGACAGCTTCTACATGGCCACGACGAACAGCGGGCTGGCCTTACATTCAGCACCGCGGCGGCCCCGCCGGCTTCCTGCGCGTGCTCGGTCCGCATCAGCTCGGCTTCGCCGATTTGAAAGGTAGCCGCCAGATGCTCACCACCGGCAACCTCGACGGCGACGACCGCGTCGCGCTCTTCCTCATGGACTACCCCAATCGCGAGCGCCTGAAAATCCTCGGCCACGCCAAAGTCCTCGACGCCCGCGAGCATCCCGCCCTCGCCGATCAACTCACGCCCACGCCCGAACTGCGCAGCAAAATCGAGCGCCTCCTCCTCATCGAAGTGGTGAGCTTCGACTGGAACTGCCCGCAATACATCACCCCGCGCTTCACCGAGGCGGAGGTAGAAACGCACATCGCACCGCTCAAGGCGCGGATTGCAGAGTTGGAGGCGCAGCTTTCTATCGTTTCAAGTCCGTCGCGGCAGACCTGAGTTCCAGTCCCCGCGAACGCCCTCTATCTTCACGTTCGCTCTGCGTGCCCGGATAAGTCGGACCGCACTATTCCTTCACCCGGATATTGCGGATCTGGATTGCTCCAAACTCCGCGCGCAGCATGAAGCGGCTTGCCGCGGCCGATGCCTTCGATGTCCGGACGATCTGACCATTTATCTTATGCTCCACCTTGTCGCCTTGGACGATGATTTCCAGCGTCTGCCATTCCCCTTCCTTCACGTCCTTGGTTTCCTTGGCTCCGGGAGCGATGTCGAACTTCGTTCCCCGCAGGAAAACGTCGTTGTTGCACTTTGGCCCTGGGTTGAACTCCAGCTTGATGTGAACGTCCTTGGCAAATTCCTTGATGGTCTCGATGTATAGGTTGCCCTTCACCGCCGGGTCATAGACCAGCGTGCCATCTGTCACCTTGAATCGTCCGCCAAATGCTTCCGTCCTTCCTTGCAACGGTTCCGGTGTGGTTGTCTTCGCGGTCTGCCAGCCGTCGAGGTTTTTTCCGTTGAAGAGAGGCGCGAAGCTAGATTCGGCCGCGGGCTCTGCGGCGGACATGCGCGCGAGCGGGAGCATCAGGGTGAGGGCGCAGAGGAGGAGGGTAAATCGGGAGATTCTCATGCAGCCATGGGATGCGAAGGAGAAGGCCCGGGCGAGTGGATTGTTTGAAATGGCCCGATCAAGTTACGCTGGACGAATCGGAAATTTCGTAGCCGGGACTTTCATTTCCTCGCGATCTTCCGGCACACAAATGCCGGGACTGGAAAGTCCCGGCTACAGATTCTCAGCCACCCACGTGAACTCGCGGGCGATGCTGCCCACGACGTCGGCGGGGCGGATTTCGGCGGGGAGCACGTCGAAGGTGTAGGTCTCGATCTCGACGTGGCTCGTTGCGCCCTGCCGGAGTTCGCGGAAAAAATCCGGGGTGAGCGTGGAGACGGTACTGGCGAGCGGGCCGTTGCCTTGGAAAAAAAGTGGGACGTGGAAATGCACGCGCGTCTCGGCGACGCTGTATCGCCCGTCCTCGTCGGCGAGCGCGAGCGGGAGATCGGTCCAGGAGCGGAGTGCGCCGGCCACGGTGCGCGCCTTCACCTGATGGAGATAGACTCCCTCAGAGTACGGCTGAAGCGCCTCCCAGCACGCCTTGTCGCCGCCGGTCATGAGCGCGGCGCTGAGCTGCACTTTGGAAATGCGGATGCCCTCGGCGCGGTAGGCGCGCAGTGCGGCGAGCGGATCCTCGAATTGCAACGCGACGTGGCAGGTGTCGAAGCACACGCCGATGTGTTTGCGCAAAATTTCACCGGCCTGCTGTGCGTCGCAGCCGCGGATTTTTCGCACCGCGTCCGCGCCTTTCGTCCAGAGTATGTCGCGGAAAAACGCGATCGTCTCGGCGGTGGTTTCGAGGAAACACGACGGCTCGGGCTCGAGTCCGAGGTGGATTTCGCGGCCGGTGTCCTCGTGCAGCGCGGCAAGGTAGGCGGCGACCGCGCCGATGTGCTCGGCCATCAGCGCGGTGTCCTCGGAAGTGGTGATCCACTCTTTGAATGAGCACGGCACGGTGCTGATCGATCCGTCCACGCCCTCGGGCAGCCAGCCTGCGAGGATGTCCGCGACCTGCATTGTGTAGTCGCGGCGTGCGGGTGAGCGCCAGTCGGGCGCATAGACGTTTTGCTTCACCGGGCCCGCGTGGAACTGGCCGTATGGAAATGCATTCACCGAGAACGGATACATCTGGTGCTCGGCGAAAAGATCGAGCGCCTCATTTCGCAGCGCGGCGTTGCCGGCGAGTTCCGCCGCGGCCTGGGCGCTGAGCCGCAGCCCGAGCCCGAACCAGCCGTCCGGCGCGACAAACTGCTTCACGCGCACCGCCTTCTCGCGGATGGCCGCGAGGTTCTCCGCCCACGACTCGCCGGGATGGATGTTCAGGCAATACGTGAGATGAAGCGGTGGCTTGTGTTGGAGGATCATTGCGGGAGTGCGTCCTGCTGGGGCGGCTCTTGGTCGTCTTAATCCTAATCTTCTTCAGCGGCTGGCCGGATTGCGTTCGGGAGACGGATTAAGATTATGATTAAGAGCAAGAATAAGACGACGCAGCTCGGTTTGCGGTTCGGGTGAGACGGATACCCGCCCCCTACGCCCGCGGCAAGTTCTCAAGGCAGCGCTGCATGAGCGGCAGATCGATCTCGTGCATCTCGAAGCGCGCACCGATGCCCTGCGGAAATGTGACGCACAGTTCGCCGCCGAGGTGTTCGCGGAAATCGGGGAGGCCCGCGAAAATTTCGAGCTCTCCCGAGGCGTTGCGCGCGAATGCCTCGTCGTGCGCGAGCGGGAATCCGCTCTGGCGCAGGCCGCGATCGATCACGGCAAATTCGTCTGAGGAAATCCATCCCTTCTCCTTCGCGTAGCTCGAATCGAGTAGCACGCCGAACGCGACCGCCTCGCCGTGGCTGATGCGGAAGCCGGACATGAGCTCGAGCTTGTGCGCAGACCAGTGGCCGAAATCGAGCGGACGCGCGCGGCCATACTCAAACGGATCGCCGTTTGTGCGGATGTGTTCGAGATGCGCCTCTGCGCAGCGATAGACGAGATGCTCCATCGCCGCGATGTCGCGCGCTGGAAATTTTTCCGCATTCGCCGTGAGCCAGTCGAAGAATTCGCGGTCGCGGATGATGGCGACCTTCCAAGCCTCGGCGACGCCGCAGAGCCAGTCGCGCTGCGGGAGCGAGACGAGAAAATCGAAATCGTTCAGCACGGCAAACGGCGGCGCGAATGTGCCGATCGCGTTTTTGCCGCCCATGAAATTCACGCCGTTCTTCACGCCGACGCCCGCGTCGTTTTGTCCGAGCACCGTCGTGGGCACGCGAATCTGCCGCAGTCCACGATGCACGAGTGCAGCAGCGAGTCCGACGGCATCCATGACCGCACCGCCTCCGACGATGACGATGAACGACTGGCGATCCATGTGCGTCTCGAGCATCAGCCGCATGAAGCCATCGACGAGAGTGAGGTCATTCTTGATCGCCTCGCCGCCCGGCACGATGCGCGGCGCGATTGCAAGTTCGATCTGCGCGGTGTGGGCGGTGAAATAATTTTCAATCTCGCGCACGAGATTCGGTCGCGCGGCGGCGACGTGCGAATCCACGAACACGAGCGCGCGATGCCGGCGCTCCTCGCCGAGCCGGCGCATCGTCTCCACGAGCACGCGATTTTCCGTGCGGAAAAGTCCGTGCGTGAATGTCACCGGGAAATCCCATTTCACCGCGACGCGCTGATCGATCGTCCGCGTCTCGCCGCTCACCGCTGGCCCTCCATCCAGGATCGCACCGCTCCCGCGAGGTCGAGTTGCGTCACGGGAAGCTGCGGGATTTTCAGCGACGTGGCCCAGGCGACTTCGAGGCCGGCGCGGTTGCTGCCGTGCGTGCCGCGGATCTTGCGCGTGTCGAAGCTCACGCTGCCCGGAGGCCATCCGAAATAAAGTTCGCACGGGTCGTAGCCGGGCTTGTTGTGGATGTCCACGTGGCTCGCGTAGTCGGGCGCCTCGTCGCGCTCGGTGAACCACGGATACGCAAACCACGCGCTCTCCGCCGCGGTGATCACGAGATCGCCGCTGCGCCGGTGCGCGATGCCGTGCTTTTCCTGATCATTTTTGTCCCACACTTCTGCGACGCCCGGCAGCGTGCGCAGCGCCTCGGCGGCGGCGAGTTTCGATGCCTCGTCGCGGCAATAGACGTGAGCAAATCCGTGGTCGCACACGGCGAAGGCACGGCTCGTGAAAAAATCCGTGTAGGCCATTCCCTCGATCGCGCGCGTGCCGAAGAGCCCGGCTTCGCGCAGGCGGCGGTTTGGAAAAACTGCGCCGTCGTGGACCTGCTCGATCGCGTAGTCGCCGAAGACGAGCCAGTCGTAGCCGCACTCGGCGGCCTTCGCTTCGAGGCGCTGGAGGTGGCCGAGGAGGATGTCGAGCGCCTTGTCCGCCTCGCGGCTCACGGGGCCGTAGCGCTGGAGATCGTAGTCGAGATGCGGGATGTAGGTCATCAGCAGATCCGGCGCGACGTCCGGCATCTCCATCACCGCGCACGTCGCGTCCACGATCCAGTCGGAGGACTTGTGGTTCGCGAGCGGGCCCCAGTAGTTCATGAGGTTGAAGGGGCGTCCGACGCGCTCATTGATGCGCGCCTCGAGCGACGCAGGCTGCGTGTAGCACGCCTGGATCATGCCGCCGCTGTGCTTGTGGATCGGCGCGGGCGTGACGACGAGATCCGCCGCCTCGCCCATGCTCTGCTGCCAAAACATCATGCCGACTTTTTTTCCCCGCGCGCGGAAATCGTCCCAGATGCGCGGCCCCTCGACGAGCGTCGCGCTCTGTTCCCAGAACATCACCTTTCGCAGGTCGGAAAAAAAGAGGCCGTTCGCGACGAGGCCGTTTTGCGACGGCGTGGTGCCGGTGCGGAATGCAGCCTGAACGGGACATGTCACCGCGGGAAAAATGCTCTGCACCGGACGGAACTCGGGCAGATGCGACACGAGATTCCAACCGAGTGCGGCGACATTAACGACGAGCAGCTTGTTTTTGGCCGGCATGGAGAGCAGCAAAGAGAATCAGCTTCGCGGGAAAAAGCTAGGACGCGGTGGAGGAATGACAATGGAGCGCCGGGCTCCTCGCCGGGCACGGAACTCGGCGGCACAGCCGCACTTCGCCTCGGAGTGGAGAAGATGGCGCGGCGGAATGCGGCAGGCCAGGGTAGTCCCACGCTTCAGCGTGCAATACTGCGCGCGCACAGTTTGCGGGCAAATCCGGCATTCGTGCGCGCAGTCCCGACACAGAGTCCTTGCGGGCTGAAGCCCGGGACTACTTTGTCGCCGCACGTTCGGTCTCGGCGTCGGCGGGTTTTTCCACCACAGCCTCGGCGGGCTGCGACGGTTTTTTGCGCAGCCACAGCGACTTGATTTCCATCCACAGCCAGCGGCGGATTCCGCTGAAGAGCAGGCGCCCGCTCTGCTTCGGTTCGTGCGTGAAGCCGGGGATGAGCAGGCGCCATTTTGCATTGCGCGCGCCGTAGGTGCCGGCGGCGATCCGCTTGCGTGCGATGGCCACGAGTCGGCGGTTGTAAAATGCGATGAACTTTGCCGCCACGCGCCCTGCGAAGCCGTCGAACGGAAACGCGCCGAACATCGTCGCGGGATCGGAATACACCTGCTTCACCGGACCGAGGTGGTAGGTCGCGACATCCATGAGCAGCGCCGCGGCCATGATCTCCGCGTCGCCGATGTAGAAATATTTGTCGCGGTAGATGCAGTCGAACCAGCTCTGGAAACAGAATGCGAAGCGGCGGTTGTAGTCGCGGATGTCCACGCTTTTTCCAGTGCATGCGTCGGCTACCGCGTTTGCGACGGACTGCGCGGTGAACGAACAAAAATCGAGGCCGGGACTGTAGAGCGGATCAATGAATCCCGCGGCATCGCCCACGCACGCCCAGCCGTCGCACATCACCTGTGTCACGCGGTACGTGAGCTGCGAAAACGCGCGCTCGTCGCCCTCGATCACTTTTGCATCCGCGAGGATCTCGCGCCCGATCGGATGCTCGCGGCAGTGCGCGAGGATGCGCGCGCCGATGCCCGTGCCCTCCGGCGGAGTGAAAAGCCGCTCGTCGTACACGAGGCCCACGCTCACATCGCCGCCCTTCAGCGGGATGATCCACACCCACCAACCGGGACCGCAGAGATGGTTCGTCGCCCAGCCGCGCGCCGCCACGGTCGCAGCCGCCCACTTCGGAAATTTTTCGCGCAGCGCGATGCTGTCCCAGTCCGCCACGCCGGTGAAGCGCGCCCAGAGCGAATTCACCGGATGCTCGGGCATCGCCTGCATGTAGCCGCGTTTGCGCGCGATGATGGCCGCGCGCCCGCTCGCGTCCACGATCCAGCGCGCGAGCACCTGCCGGCTCTCGCCGCCCTCGATCAGTTCGAGCAGACTGCTCCCCGCGCCGCCGAGTTCAAACTTCACGACTTTCGCCGGGCGGATCAGCTCGCAGCCCGCGGCGACGGCGAGCGAAAGGACGTGCTCGTCGAGCGTCGCGCGATCCACCTGAAAGCCCGGCATCCGCGAATTGAACCGCGCGCCGAGTTCCGCGCACTCGTCGAATTTTTCATCCTCCGAGCGCGCAAACCACATGCGCAGGCCCTGCTTCGCAAGCTGATGATGGCCGAGGTAGTTTGTGAGCCCGAGCACGCGCGTGAGGAAGCACGAGCTGACCTCCGTGGTGCTCTCGCCGACCTTGCGGTCGAACGCCTCGGACTTCTCGATGATCACGACGTGCAGCGCCGGGTTGCGCCGTTTCAGGAGCAGCGCGGTCGCGGCGCCGGAAAAAGCGCCGCCGATGATGGCCACATCGCAGGTGAGATGCATGACGCTCACCCATACCCGCCGCCGCCGCGGAGTCCAACCGCGCGCGCACATTTTTCCGCGGGAAAATGCGCGGCAAAAAAAAGTGGTTGCCCGCGTGCGGTGCCGCCGCTAGCCTTTCCGCCCTTCTTTGAGGGGCCTTAGCTCAATTGGTTAGAGCGCTACCCTGTCACGGTAGAGGTTGCGGGTTCGAGCCCCGTAGGTCCCGCCATCACAATTCGGTGATGGACAGGGAGTTGCGAGTAAACTGGATCCACCCACTTGCATTTTGCTGTCAAATTGCTGACAGTTGGCGCGTGAAATCACACCGCACCTCAGGAACACGCTCCTCGACGAAAAAGTCGAAAGCCGTCGAGTGGCCGAGGGAAATTCGCCAAGGATCGGCGGCCGTAAAAATTTACCGGCAGAGCCGCGACACGGGGGAGTTCTTCACCGTGGCGCATTACATGGACGGCAAGCGCTCGCGGCAGACTTTCGCGGAGGAGGCCGCCGCGGTGGCCTTCGCGACGCAGACGGCATCAAGAATCGCGCGAGGGGATCGCGAGGCCCTGAAGGTGACCGACGCCGACTGGCGGATTTATTCCCTCGCCCGTGAGGCGCTCGCGGAGAGCGGGACGGCGATTGATGTCGCGTGCCGCGAATTTGCGGATGCCCGAAAAATTCTCGGGCAGACTCCGCTGTCCGAAGCCGCGAGATTTTTTGTGCGCCACAACGATGAGGAAATCGTCCAACGGTCGGTGCCTGAAATTGTGGAGGACATGATCGTGGCGAAGAAAAATGCCGGGGTCGGCATCCGGGCGATCAACGACTACAAGAGCCGCCTCCGCCGCTTTGCCGCGGCGTTTCAGTGCCCGATTTCCTCGATCACCAAGGACGACATTCAGGGATTCCTCAATGGTCTCAAGATCGCCCCTCGAACCAAAAAGAACTTCAAGGCGAACATCGCGACGCTTTTCGAATACGCCCGCTCGAACAAACACCTTCAGCGGGATCGCAAGACCGAGGCCGAGCACCTCGATTCCATTGTCTCGACAGGAACCGACATTGAAGTTTTCACCCCATCCGCATTCTCCAAGCTCATCTCGAACTCGGATGCCGATCTGGTTCCCTACCTCGCCATTCGTGCTTTCGCAGGCATTCGGGATTCAGAAATCAACCGCATGGAATGGCGACATGTGAAATGGGAAGAAGGACACATTGAGGTTCCCGCCGCGGCCGCCAAGAAAACCCGGAGCAAGAAATCTCACCGCCTACGGCGACTGGTGCCGATTCAGCCGAACCTGGCGCAGTGGCTTGCGCCGTATCGCGGACGCACGGGAAAAATCTGCGCCTTCTACAACTCGGAACGCATGGCGAGGGGACTCGCCGACAAGCTCGGAATTCGATGGGTCCACAATGGCCTGCGGCACGGCTACGGGAGCTACCGTGTGGCGCTTCAGCGGGACTACCCGAAGGTCGCTTACGAAATGGGCAACTCGGTGGACGTGATCAAATCGTCCTACGATCAAGTCGTGACTCCCCGCGAGGCGACCGCGTGGTTTGCCATTGCGCCCACTGCGCCGAAGGATGTTGTGGCGTTGCCAGCCGCGGCGGTTGGTTGAGAGCCCGCTTGGACTTGCAGTCGTGCAGACTCGGGCTACATTGACGCCTGTCACTATCTGGCTGTTCATGAGCGAGAAGTCCCGCGGGGGGCGGTATCGCGTTTTGAACGCCAGGTTGTCGGAGCCTGAATCTGGTGCGTGGTGTTTCAGGTCTTGCGGGGAGTGCGCCCGCCACAAACAGCACTTCATCGAAAATCCATGAAAACCAACAATGAGCTTCGCAAGAAAGAGCGAGATCGCACAGCGGTATCGCACCTCGACACGCAGCGTCGAGCAGTGGATGAAGAACCGTGGAATGCCCTACCGGAAGATCGGTCGGCAAGTCCGGTTTGAGATTGAGGAATGTGATCGGTGGTTTGAGCAGTTCAGCAAGAACTGACGGGCCGATTCGAACCAACCGCCCTGTCTCCGCGAGGAGGCAGGGCCTTTTTCTGCCGCGGAGTCCTACTTCGCGGTGGAACCTCCCCATGTCCTAAGGACGGGGTCGCAGATGCTGGCCGGAGCCCCTTGTCCTACGGACGACGGAGATCGAGGCACACCAGGTCGCCGTCGTTACTGCGGCACAGCAGGCGGTGATGTGAGAGCACGGGCAGCACCCAGCATTTCCCATCGAGGACCTTGG
>Ga0209596_1001815_pt1 | contig 18002 bp, 10 predicted proteins | sample M_130807_MF_Meta_FD_187314 | JGI IMG/M metagenome (GOLD analysis project Ga0209596, IMG submission 187314) | Freshwater microbial communities from Lake Montjoie, Canada to study carbon cycling - M_130807_MF_MetaG (SPAdes) (version 2) | ecosystem: Environmental > Aquatic > Freshwater > Lake...
TTATTATAGTGTATAATAAAAAATTATTATAGTGTATAATAAAAAATTATTATAGTGTATAATAAAAAATTATTATAAATATTTGTAATAATTTTTTATGATAATTTATTTTATTTTTTTTTTTTCCCACATGAAGCACACTTTTTACATTCAGGACACATAGGACATGTTGGTTTCGGACAACCTGGGCATGTTTTACATACCGGACACTCAGGGCATACGGGGGCTGCTGGACATAGTGGTGTAGGACCGTCTGTATATGGATTAAGATATGTTAATTGAATATTAATATCTGAATCTAAAGACATTATAGTAATTGGATAAATTGTATTAATAATAACATTTTTATTATTAATGTTATCAAATATTAAAATAGAATATGGTGGCAAATTTACATCTGTTAAATCTATTTGTGCAGGGAGGTCTCTTTTTTCAGATGGAATAGTTGTTGGTCGATCGTGAAAAATACGTATACTATTATTTTTCAGAGATAATGGATATAATTTAGAAACAACATAATTTACTAATTTTTGTGTAGGAGATGGTGAATTTACATTTATATTATCTTTTTTATTTAATTTAATATTCATCTTTATATTTGAATATGGTATTTTTGGATTAGTAAAACTAAACACAAAAAGATGACATTTTACATTATTTACAGTTATAGGGCCGTCATTATTCGCTGTTTGCTTAATTGCATTAATCACCTTGGGAGGCTGAAACTGTTCGCTTTTCCCAACAATCATATCCATATCATCCGTGTCTGAAATATTAATCCGGGAGGCTGTTGTGAAATGAATCTGTTTAAATTCTTTTCCTGTTACTTTTTTAAGATCTTCAGGATCCATAATCTCATATTCATTCATTAATTTATCTATATCTTGTATATAGATTTGATTTACTTTTTTAATAATATTATCAATATTATTAATACATTCGCGGACCGGTTTTAAAAGTGTACCATCATTTCTATAATTAGGAATTACAGGTTCAATCTTAGGGCAATTTACAGGTGTGGCCGTAGGACAATTATCATTAGGTGGATTAACATAAAATAATTTTATATTAACATTTGAATTATAAGATATTATAGTAATTGGATGAATTGTTTTAATTCTAATCTCTTTATTATCATCACTTGTTTCACTAAATATTATAATATTATAAGAACTATTTGTAATATTAGTTAGGTCTAAATCTCTAGGAATAACACCATTAATTACTCGTAAATAAGGAGCTTGCATAATAGAAGAATTACCTTCGCGGAATGCTGGCTCGAGGAATGTAGCTTCACACTCGCTTAATTTACTAATTAACCGCTTCCCTATATTAGATTTTTCTGGAGTTGTTAATTTTCTAAAAGATAAATCAAAAATTATATTTGAATATGGTATTATTGGTTGCATCAAGTGAAATATAGTAATATGACTGGTGGTAGTAATAACGCCATTTCTTGGTAATTTAATTGCAGAATAATAATCTCGAATTGTAATTTCTGCCAAATCAGACTGAGGACTATCCATTTTAAATTCAGTAGTTGCTTTAAATTGACTAGGAGTAAAATTAACCTTATTAATATCATGACCAGGTGTCTTAACTGAATTATATATATTTACAATTTCATTTATATGTTTCATAGTCATTGTTTTTTCTTTTTTCCGTTCATCTAAAAAAGTATTAAGTGCCCCGTTAACTTGATCAACTAACATTTTTAAGTATATATATTTATATTTAGATTATATTATATTTATCATTTAATATTTCTAATAATTGCGCGCCGGGGACTACTGTTCGCTCACCTGTATATTTACTATTGTTAAATGCTTTAGATGCACCTGTATCAACAAATCCAATACGACCATTGCATAATATTTGCACTGATGGAGAAATAACTGTATGTCCAACAAATATTTTACCAACATTATACATTTTTAGTAATGGTTCAAGTAATTTATTGCATTCAGCATTATGTGCATCCATTGAATAATTATTTTGTTTTATATATCGATAGCCAATATTACCAAATGCGCGAGTCCACAACGGCGATGTTTCTGGATTATTAAAAATGTTAGTATAATCTTCTAAATCTTTTTTATCATGTAATATATTCCATAAATATAAAGTCATTAAACGATTAATATCTGTAATATTATATTTTTCACTGATAGCTGGCACTATTCCACCATGCACAAATAAATTATTTCCAATAATAATTGCAACTTGTCGTGTACAAGCTAAAAATTTACTTAATTCATTTCCAGGTGCAAATTGTCGTTTTCGCTCAGTTCGGCCAATTTCTATATCACTGTTTTTAGTATCAGCATCAAAACCACGTAATCCCATATCAGATACATATCTAAAATCGCCTACAACATTCATTAATTCATGATTACCAAGTAAAGAATAAACTGCACCTTGTTGTTTTTCAGCTTCATTATGTAATTTTGTTAAATAATTTAAAATTTTAATATCATTGTGTTCATCAGGATAATTATTATCAAATCTACTGCGACTATCAATTTGATCACCTACTTGAACAATGTGTGTATCGCCACCGATCCATACATCCGGTTGATTTTTATTTATTACTGATGCTCTTACTAAAAAATTAAGTAAGGTGTCCCAATCTCCGTGTATATCGCCAATTACAATTATTCGTCTTTTAGCGGGTATTATACTAGGTAATTTTTTGTAAGTTTTACAATAATGTGCCCATTGTTCATTAAAATCTTTTAATAATGGCTTTTCACTTTGGTTTTTAACTTGTAATTCGTTTTGGTTTTTAACATATGTATCACTTGTTTGTTTATCTGGTATACTTTTTGAATATACTTTAGGCAACATATTAGTAATGTATAAAGAACTTGCGACAGATTCATTATCTCCACCTACAAAGTTACCATAGGTATCATAGTTGCCATATGCATTAATTTTCATTAATATATTACAGAAAAAGATTAATAATATATACTACTTTTTACTAAAAATATTTATACATTATTTTTAGTAAAATTAATAAACTGCATAATCTAAATAATCATAGCCTAATACATTAGAGTCATCATTTATATTTTCAGGTAATGTAATTTTTATAGGTTCAGTAGTTGGTTGTGCGTATGGTGCAAGTGTATCTTCTTCATACCCGCACGGCACAACAGTATCATCTAATAGGCTATTCCTATCTTTATTTATTGGACTTATTTGAGCAACTGCACTAACACTACCTGTTTGGGCAACTGCACTAACAGCCACTGATTCTGCTTTAACAATTGCTTCTACTTTTGCCTCCTGTTTAGCGGCTTCTTGGAGATGAGCTCTAACCTCCTCTACCGCACCACGTTTGTTAGCGTCTTCCGCAGCAGCTACATGTGCCTCTGCTTTAACAATTGCTTCTACTTTTGCCTCCTGTTTAGCAGCTTCTTGAAGATGAGCTTTAACCTCCTCTACCGCACCACGTTTGTTAGCGTCTTCCGCAGCAGCTACATGTGCCTCTGCTTTAACAATTGCTCCTACTTTTGCTTCCTGTTTAGCAGCTTCTTGAAGGTGAGCTCTCACCTCTTCTACTGCACCTCTGTCATTAGCTTCCTCAGCTGCAACAATATGTGCCTCTGCTTTAACAAGTGCTTCTACTTTTGCTTCCTGTTTAGCGGCTTCTTCAAGGTGAGCTCTCACCTCCTCTACTGCACCTCTGTTATTAGCTTCTTCCGCAGCAGACATATGTTCTTCCGCTTTAATAAGTGCTTCCACTTTTGCTTCTTGTTTAGCAGCTTCTTTAAGATGGCTCTTAACTTCATCTACTGCACCGCGCTTATTAGCGTCTTCAGCTGCAATAATATGTGATTCTGCTTTAACGAGTGCTTCTACTTTTGCTTCTTGTTTGGCTGCTGCTTGTTTATGTGTTTGCGCCTCTTCAGTAGCACCTCGTTTAATTGCTTCTTGAGCAGCAGCAATATGAGCATCTGCTTTAATAATTGCATCTACTTTGGCTTCATATTTAGCTGCCTCTTGTTTATGAGCTTTAACTTCTTCAACCGCTCCACGTTTACTAGCCTCTTCCGCAGCCATTATATGTGCTTCTGCTTTAACAATAGCTTCTACTTTTGCTTCCTGTTTGTTTGCTTCTTTTCGATGAGCAGCGGCCTCCTCTACCTCACCTTTATTTTCTGCAGCTGTGGCAGCTTGTGTATGTAATACAACTGCTGCAAGCGCATCTGTTTTAATATCTGTTTTTGATTTATCAGTTATAATAACTTTTTTTGAGGCAGATAATCGTTGACCAACTACAAGAACTATCATAGTTATAACAACTGCAGTAACTGGATCTTGCATTGCAACATATCCAATAATAATTAAAATACTTAATTTAAATAAAGGATTATTGAAAAGATTAGCAATATTATCTGGTATTGTAGGTGATGCAACAAATGCATATAATATAAATAAAAAACTTAATCCATAAGTTAACATTTGATTATCATTAATATTATTTGTTATTTGTTTAACTGGTTCAGTCATATAGTCTGAGGTTTCTGAGAAGTTATTATTCATTATATTATAACTTATAAAAAAATCTTAATCTTTTTTATAAAATAGATAATTAAAATTGAAATTTAAAAATTAAATAATTAAAATATTAATAATAAATAAATGTCAAATACTATTTTATGTAAAGAAGGATATTTAATTCCAAAAATAGATAAATACGCAGATAATATTAAAACAGCTATAAAAGAATTAACTGTAGAACCTTATGTATTTATGAAGAAAAAACAGGATATGCAATTTAAAATCTATCAAGAAAATGATGAATATATATCAGTACCCAAATATTATGGTCTTGAAAAATTTGGTAAACCAGATTTAAATAAAGAAATAGAAGGAGAACCCATTAATATAGAATTTAAAGGGGAATTAAGAACAAAACAAAAAGAAATTATAGATAGTATATCTCCACATTTAAATACTCAAGATGGCGGGGTATTGTGTTTACCTTGTGCAGCAGGGAAAACAGTATTAGCTTTATATTTAATATCTTTATTAAAAGTAAAAACATTAGTAATTGTTCATAAAACATTTTTATTAAATCAATGGAAAGAACGAGCAAATGAATTTACTAATGCAAAAATTGGAATTATTCAACAAAATAAAATAGATATTGATGGTAAGGATATTGTAATAGGAATGTTGCAATCTATAGCAAAAGATAAATATGAAAGTAGTATGTTTAAAGATTTTGGATTAGTTATTTTTGATGAAGCACATCATGCACCATCAGAATATTTTTCAAAAGCATTACCAATAATTGCTGCAAAGAAAATGATTGGATTAAGTGCAACACCTAAAAGAATGGATGGATTAGAAAAAGTTTTATATTGGTATTTTAATAAGATAATGTATAAATTAAATGTAGAATCAAATAATAATGTATTAGTAAATATAATAAATTATAATATTCAACATGAGAAATTTAAAGAATTTTATATGTATTCGGGTGAAGTAAATAGAGCAAAAATGATTACAAAGATAGGAACAATAGGACGACGTAATAAATTTATTGTTAGTATGATTGAAGACGTATTAAAAGAAGAAAGTCGTAAAATATTAATTTTATCTGACAGATTAGAACATTTAAAATTATTAAAAAATAGATTAGATGAATTAAACTGCGCAACTAGTGATTTTTATATTGGTGGTAAGAGTCAGAAATTATTAGATATTGCAAAAGATGCACAAGTAATATTTGCATCTTATGGTATGGCATCAGAAGGATTAGATATTCCTGAACTTAATACATTATTTATGGTATCATCACGAAAAGAAGTAGAACAATCAGTTGGTCGTGTTGTTAGGAAAATTAATCCAAATATTAGACCATTAATTTTTGATTTTACTGATCAGTTACCATCATTTATTAATCAGGGTAAACACAGACAAAGATTATTTAAAAAACAAGGTTTCGAAATTAAAATAATACAAGTTGAAAATAATAAAATTATAAATGAAACTCAATCTGTTGATATTTGTGAAAATATAGAACTGGATGATACATCATTGAATTTTATTGATTAATATTCAGTGCACTAGTTAAATTAGTAATCTGAGATGTTTTATTTACTAATTTTGAAATACTAGAACTTTGCCATTGTTTATTTCTTTTTAAAATATTATTTAAATTTAGAAAATTAGCAATATCAACATAATTCATATTACCATAATTAATATGGTCAACTTCATCACCATTTGCTTTATAATCAATAATTGTATGATTTACTTTTGTTATTTTAAATAATAATTTATGAACGGAATTAATATCAGAACCATAATATAATTTATTAACAAGTGTAATAATATTTTGTTCATTATCATCACGTGCAATAATTTTTTGCATTCGATTATTAACTCGTGTTTTCTTATGACAATAACCATAACGCGGAACTGTTGGAATATATGTTTTTTGTGTTTTTCTATATTCAATGCTTTTTTTAATACGCCTACTTAATGTTTTGATTTCTATTTCACCTTCGAATACATTTGATAAAATATTTTTGGTATCATTATTATTAGATGTATTCATATTACCTGTCACAGAATGAATAATTATATTATTCACAGAACACTTATTTAATAAATTAGTAAAATCACAAACATTTCTGGAAAATCTTGTAGATTCAAAAAATACCAAATTAATATTATTATTAGTATCAATAATATCTAATAATTTTTTTTGTTTATCAGTTGTTTTCGCAGAACAGATTTCATGAACAATGTTAGTAATAGTTAAATTGTTATCATTGCAATATTGCTTGCAATAATATTCTTGTGAATCTAAACTAGTTCCATTTGTTTGATTTTTGGTGCTGACTCTACAATAGATAACAGCATTATTTGTTTGTGTAGTTTGAGCTACTCCTGGCAAACTGGATGTAGTAGCAACTGTTTTAACATTAGTTATTTTCTTTGTATTTTTAACCATTTTTATTAATTATAAAAAGATGTTATATTAAATTAATAAAAATCAATTTTTATATAATATAGATAATAATATATAAAAATTATAGATTTTCTTATCTATTCAATATACATAAATGAAAAATTGATTTATATAAATATTAGTTAATTATTAAAATTATCATATAATTATGGATTCTAATGGTTTTGTATATATTAGACAATCTATATATTATGAGAATGATAAAATATGCAAATTAGGAAAAACAAAAAGTATTCCAGATAGAGATAATAATTATGCAACAGGTGAATATATACGGGGTAAATTTATATTAGTTATTGAAATATTAAATAATCAAAAATTTGATGATACATATGTTGAAAAATTATTACAAAGATATTTTAGAAACTATCATTCTAAAAAAGACGGTGGTTGTGAATTTTATCAAAATAAAATAATAGGTGAAATTATTCCATTTTTATCTACTACAACAATTAAATTTAAAATATTATCAAATGAAGAAATTGATAATATAATTTATCAAGATAGGATATGCAGATTAAAAGAGTTACTTAAGAAACTTATTCATAAATATTTACTTTTTTATAAAAATAAAGATTTTAATGTACAATCAAAAGAAAATAAATTACGGAATACATTACAAGATGATTATCTTAGTGAAATTATTAATCAATTAAATTTATACAAAAAAACATTTATAAAAGCACCAACTGGTTTTGGTAAAACTCATTTATACTATAAAACAATTATACAAATGAAATTTAATAGAATTTTATTTTTGACTCCAAGAATTTTACTTAATCAACAAATAGTTGAAGATAAATATTCATCTTATATCAAAGATGATAATTATAAAATTATTCATTTTAGCGATTTAGATAATTTAAGTAAAAAAGACAATATTAGAAAATATTCAAAAAATAATAGAAAACTAATAATGACATGTTGTTATCAAAGTAGTAAAAGAATATTAAAATATATTAAAAAATATAATTTCTTATTTGATTTGGTTGTTTTTGATGAGGCACATTTTATTACCGCGTGGGCTGAAACAGAAAATATATCAGAATTTTTAACAAATACAGATATTTGTAATTATAAATTATTTGGTTCCGCGACACCAACTGAAGATATTGAATTACAACCATTATTATTTGGTCAAATTATAGAAAAAGTAAAAGTATATGAATTAATTAATCTAGAATTATTATGTAATATTGAAACAATTGTTAAACAATTAAATGAAAAGAAAACAGTATATCATAATTTAAAAAATTTAATTGTTGAATCAATGACTAAATATAATAAACAAAAAGGAATTATATATGTAAATGATTGTAATAATGCTGAAAATTTATACAAATTATTAAAGAAACAAAATAATATCAATGTATATATTTATATTTCAAAAAATATAAAAGTAGAAACAGATAGTGATACAGATATAAAAACATTTGAACAAGATAAAGAACAATGTGTTATTATATGTGTAGGGAAAATCGGATACGGTTATGATAATGACTTTATAGATTTTATTTGTTTGGGTGATCCTAGACAATCTGATATTGATATAAGACAAATAATTGGCAGAGGATTAAGATGGAATAAAAAATTATATCCAAATAAGTTATTACATTTATTAGTTCCATTATATAGAGATGAATTTGGTAATTGTGCAAAAAATGAACATTTGAAAAAATATTTAGATTATATAATTGGTGAATGTGGTCAAGATATTATATTTAAAAGTGATGGAAAAGTTATAATTAATAATGGATCACAAAGAGATGGACAAAATTATGATGGTGAAAATATACCAAGTGAAATATTAAATGAATATTGCACAACTGGTTATAATAAATATACTGATTTTATAAAATTTTTAAAAAGTAATAGATTATATGATGAAATATTATATAATCAATTAAAAGAAACACAAGAATGGTTAGTATCATTAGGTGAAATACAAACAAAATATCCAAAATTTTGTTTCAGACATATTCACCCTAATAATATTAATTATTATTGGACAAAACAAGAAGCATTAAATGCATATGAATTGTGTAATAATAAATTAATTAATGACATGGGTAAAGATAAATATAGAAAATTAGATTCACGATATAAATTAAATAAAATAAATGAATTAGATAAAAAAATACCAATAATTAATTTTGATTTATATTATCCAAAAAATTAAATATTAATTGATTTAGTTTTTGTTTTAGATTTTTTAACATCTTTTACATCTTTTACATCTTTATCTACCTGTATTATTTTGTCAATATTATTATTATTTTTAATTGAAGATAAATATTTAATTAATTGATTATTTAATTTATCATTTATCAAATCAATATTTATAAGATAATTATTAATAGTTTTTTCAAAACATATAATATCATCAATAATATTAGAATAATTATTATTTATTAAAATTGGGATTTTGATAAGTTTTAATTGATCCATGTTTAATGATCCATTTTCACTCATAACTCCTCTACCATATCTTTTAATATCTAACATTTTTAAACAATAATATAAATATTTATTTGGAATTTCCTTAATTATACTATTAATAGATGCAATTGCTTCATTTGTATATAAATCACAACCTGCAATTGCTAATTTACCAATACTTAATTTAAATGATAATAATAATGAATTTTTTTTTACTAATTTTACATTACTTTTTTGAACACCTAAATCAGTAATCTTTTCATTTGTGTCAGTAATTATATTATTATTTAATTCAGAAATAGAAACCCATAAATTATTACCATCTTCCCAATATTCAGATTTATCTCTTGACGGTGTTCCGCCTATTTTAATATCACATATTTCATTCATATTTTTAATAATTATATTATTATTTTCAGTTTCTGTTTTAATAAATAATTCTAATAATGATAATAATAATTTTTCAGTATCATTTTTCATTATATTTAATAATTTAATTTGATTTAACATAATATCATTAATAGATATTATTTTCTCTTGTTCTTCTAAAGTTGGTATAGGGATTTTCATTCTATTAAAATTCTTTTGATCAAGAGATTTATTACATGATCCTTTCTCATATACTGTTTCTATATGCTCTTTAATTGAATTTAAATAATAATAGATATATTTTTTATTAATTTTATTTAGATAATTATTATTTATTTTACAATTTAACATCAAATCAGAATGAATACATTTTTCTTCAGTATATCTTATAGGACATTTACCGTTACCATTAAATGCATTTGCAATAAATATACCACCTTGTAAATATTCATCATATATTATTTTTCGTGATTCATCTGTAATATCTGCTTTACCAATGAATAATATATTACCATTTTCATTTTCTTCAACTTTAGAACTTTGTAATTTACCTTTTTCTAATGTAAATATATCGCCAAATTCTATCCAATCAAAATTAGTCATTTTTGAACTAAGAGTTTCAATATATTCATCTTTTAAATAATCGCGGAGATACCATGAACAATTTGATTCTTTTTCAATATCTTCAATTGATACAGTAGTTATTTTTGTTAAAGTATTGCATTCTTTATTAGCTTGAATAAAATTTATTGCTTTTGTTCCTTTTTTATCTTTTTCAAAAATGAGAGCACATGTTTTAATTCCTGTATGTGTGAATGTTCCACCTTCAAATAATATAATATCTGTAATATTTGTTTCTTTCATAAAATATTTTCGTGTATCTTTATTTGATGAGCCAAAAAATAATTCACCATATGGAAGAATAATTAAACACATTCCATTTTCTTCTAATTTAAATAGATCTAATTCTAAAAATTGTATTGGTGGTGAATTATCTTTTAATTCATATATATCATCTAATTTAATTTTATTTTTCTTTGTAAAATCATCTGATTTAAAATTGTCTTTAATTTGATCAAATTTTTTATCAGTTTGAAAAGGAGGATTTGTTAATATAAAATGATGTTTATTAGAATTAATATGTGTTAAGCTACTTTCACACAATACATCATGTGGAAACTGTTTCAATGTTAAAATTAAATTCATTAATCCATATTGAAATGTAGTAGATTTAACTTCACCACCTGATAATAATAATCTATTTCCATATTGTTCTTTGAATAAATTATATCCTGTAACTAACCAACCACCAGTTCCCATACAAGAATCATAAAATTTAATTTTATCTTTTTTATCTAATTTCTTAATAATTTCATTAATTCTATTTTTTTTATAATTAAAAATTAATTTCATTAATTTTCTCGGTGTAAAGAATTGTCCCAGTTTAGAGCCTTTTTTAACATAACCATTAATAATATGTTCATAAATTTCACCAATTACATCTTCATTTTGTTCAATATCATTTATATTTAATGGTATAATTACTTCATTTAATAATCCTTGAATAGTTGGTGCTTTTTTTGCTTTTATAAAATTATTCTCTGTAAATATTTGTCCGGTAATAGGATGTGTTTTTAATATTTCGCCCATTTGTCGGATAATATCGGTAGTTTCTGTCATCTTACGAATTGCATCAAGTGGTTGAATTGCTAATAATTTTAAATTAGTGAAATAATTTAATATTTCTATTAATTGATCATCATCATATAAATCTTTATAATATTTTTTATTTAATAAATCTATTTTCCCTTCTTCCTCTTTATCAGAAATGATAGGTTGAATAAATTTAATAAATAGAAAGTTCATAATATCGTTTAATGCATCTTCACCTTCGATATTTTCAGAATTATATAAATAATTATGACCTTTATCAATCATCTTTAATATATTTTTTTTAGATTCATTTTTAATTTTATTATCTTCTTTTTCTAATTCAATTAAAATTTCATTACTAGGTAATCTTAAATATGAATAGTCTATTTTAACTTCATCTTTTTTAATTAATTTCTTTTTTATTATTTTTGGTTGGGTAGCATGTATTTCTTCAGTATTAGTATCAATAACTTTATTGATAACTTTTGTATTTTTAACCATTTTTATTAATTGATAAAAGAAGTTATATTAAATTAATAAAAATCAATTTTTATATAATATAGATAAAAATTAATTTTTATTATTTATTATTTATAGGTTTTTACATTTGAAAGATTTTCTATGATAATTAGAATATCCATGTGTTCTAATTCCATCTATATATTTTTTTGTTCCATATCCCATATTGTTTAATAAATCATATTTGATATTTAGTTCTGGATATTCTGCACATTTATATAATAGTCTAAGTTTTATAAACTAATATTTTGTATAATATCATTAACAAATTCAACAGGTTTATTATTACCATTCCAAAAATCATTATTTTTTAATATTAATAAATCATTTGCTATAAAATTTAAATTTAGTGTATAATAATAAATTATATCATCCGTATTAAATTCATAAGTAGCTAGGATGGGTTTATTATAAAATAAATTAATTAATTTTTTTAATTTATCTAACCAATCATTTATATTTCTATATAAAATACATTTATTTGCATAATAATCATACATATAAACTCCTAAAAATGTGAGTACATTAGGTTCAAATATAACATATTCAATATTAGTTTCATTCTTAGCAATATTTTTTTTTTCCATAAAATCCATACCAAAATAACCATCATAATCTAATAATTTATGTGATTTAAATATTTCACATATAAACGTAAATACTTCATCAAGTCCTATAGATGCACCTGCATTCAAAGTGCCATTAAATGGTATTTTAATATAGTTTTGCTTATTAATAGAGTTAAAATAATCATTTAATATTGTAAATATAAATGTTTGTTGATTAGTTGTTCTAGTATTAATATCAAATGATGATAAAAACATTATTAATTTTTTAGAATTTTTAAATATTAAATGCCTCCCTAGATTTTCTGGATACCGTCCAATATAATAAGTTGCATTACATCCATCAAGTCCTTTATAATTTATACTATTATAATGATTTTGTTCACCTGGTATACTAGTATTAATATTATTAATAATTGTGCCTACATCAAAGTTTGAATTAAACCATTGTGTTTGTTTAGTATCATAATACCAATAATTATCAATAATATGATCTATATTATTATTAGTAGTAGCTCCCTCCCTAAAATTTGCCCCTAATACAAAATATGTATTTTCAGGAATATCAAATCTACCAAATTTATTAATTAATGCAATATATTTTGTATTATTTGTTATTATATAATCTATAAACCCATCAAGCGTTGCGGCTCTAGTAATAAACCATTGGTTTAATCTCCAATATGTATTACTATTAAAATAGCTATCAATTTTAAGTGCAGGGCTCGGTCTATTAATATTTGAAGACGTGCTAAGAGTTTGATATACATTCTTTCTATTATCTAATGAATGATTTGTATGATACATACCATCCATAATATTTCGTAAATTAACTAATGATTGGTTGTATGATTGAGGAGTGCCCTGTTGTAATTTATGTAAATTTGTTAATAATGGAATAACATTATCATATGAATCTTTTTCAATATGATATGATTCTAATTCATTAAATTTTAATTTTAAAAAATTATTTGTATTATTTGGAATTTTCATAATTAGTATATCATTTAATTGAATATTATTAAAAATTAAATTAAATTTTGTATATAAAATATGTAATAAATAAATTAAAATAGCATATAATAGAGGTGTTGAAAACTTTTTTATAGAATTATAATTTGTAATCTGAGAAATAATATTTTCTCTAATTAAATAAGTACCTGTATTATATATTACTACACTCAATGGTTTTGCCATAAACAATGGGAATTGTTCATATATTTGATTACTATATTCAATATGTTTGGTTAAATCAACTGATGAAGCAAATTTTTCAAATACATATATTTTATTATTAAAATTTCCTACAAATATATCATTAACAATAATATCATATATCTTAGTAACAGTACCAATTTCATACGTTTTATAAGTGGTCCCAGTTGAAGTAATATAAATATTATTATAAATTTTTTGACTTATATTATTTATAGGAGGGAACGATGTGACAATATTTGTTTCAAACGTTTGATTATAATGAAACACAATACAATAGTTAGTTTCTAATAAATTTATATGTGGTTCAACACATTTGGATTTTAGATCAATAACACGTTTATTATTATCTAGGGTATCAATATCAATAGGATAATTCTCAACATTTATTAATATTGATTCATAACCAAGAATATTATATCTTAAACGATAATTAGTGGTTCCTGTGCATATTGTGTGTGTTGTGCCAAATAAAGCCTCATAATATTTGTCGTCAAATTCTTGTTTTGAAGCTTTTGCATTTGGAATTGTATATTGTAAAGGTACTTTTCTAAATGTTATAACTAATCTATGAAAATCATATATTTTAGGTAATATAAATACCTGTGCAAAATATTTATGTGTTGTATCAAATATATTTTGAAAAATTATGTCTGGTAATTTAGTAATAAAATCATCTAAATGGTCTTCTTCTATTTCAAAATAATATCCAGAATGACACATATACTCATTTTTAGATAATTTGTATATTCTTAAATGTATATTACCATTTATAGGTGTTGTGCCTTCAATAATTTTAGTTATATTATTAATTGGAGGAATCTCACTAGATGTGTGAAAATGAATAACTTCTGGTATACTACCTGCTTCAATGGAATTATAAACATATTGTTTTGTTAATATTGCAAAATCAAACATATCTTTTAATATACTTCTATTAAAATAAAAATTAGCAGCATGCATACCATTTGCATTAACTATTAATATATGATTATTATGAACTGGATCTATAGTAGGTGTTATAAAATAGTTTCTCCATTGTATATATGGTATTGGATTATAATTGTTATTACTTAATGTTATATTATTTTTTCCAATTGTATAATTAGCATATGTAACAAAATTATAATAATCATCATTAAACATTTTTGACAAATGATTATCGCTTCTTACATATACTCGATAATTATTAACAAATGCAAGACTATATGTATATGGAAATTTACTATCGTCAGTTTGAAAATAACATTTTTCTACTAGAGGATCAAATGGGTTATGCTGATTATTTTGACATTTAGGATATGTATAATATTTAAATATTATTTGTATATTATTTTTAATTGGTAAATATATAAATTTATTATAAATATTTTTATAAAAATTATTATTTAATATATTTTCATATAAAATACCAATTTGTTCATTTAAATTAACATCAGTAACTTTTTTATATGGTTTAGTTCCACCGTGTTGATTTTTTAGATCTATATATTTTTTTTTATATTTAAGATATTTTTGATAATACATATATATATATATATATATATATTATTTATAAGTTTTTACATTTGAAAGATTTTCTATGATAATTAGAATATCCGTGTGTTCTAATTCCATCTATATGTTTTTTTGTTCCATAACCCATATTGTTTAATAAATCATATTTGATATTTAGTTCTGGATATTCTGCACATAAATCAGTTATATATTTATCATGATATTCTTTAGCAATAATTGATGCAGCTGCAATTGATAAAAATTTAGAATCGCCTTTAATTATTGATTTAGTTTTATAATTAGTAAATTTCTTTTCCCATCCAGTGCCATCTATAAGTAGTGTAATATTATTATCAAAATTATATTTCTGTTTTAAATCAAAAATTGCTCTATCCATTGCTAATTTAGTTGCTTCTAATATATTTATGTCATCAATTTCATTTGATTCTGCCCAACCAACCCCATATGCTTTTACATTATGTGTAATCCATTCTAATGCAACAGCTCTTTTTTTAGGAGTTAGTTTTTTTGAATCTGTAATAAAACTAGTATTTTCATTTATATCTCCCCAAATAACAGCACCAGCATAAACACGACCTATTAATGGTCCTCTACCAGCTTCATCTATACCAATTTCAGTATTCGGATTAATTAAAAATGAATTCATTAATTATATATATAATCAGTTCTTAAATTAATTTGTATTATATGCCCATTGTTTTCTACACAATGGACAATTTCTATTATGAAGTAACCATGTTCTAATACAGTCACTATGAAATACATGACCACATCCACCTTTCATAATCATACTTTGATTATTATAATCAGTATAATCAATACTATTTAAATTATCTTGACAAATAAGACATGTTTGAATACCTTCAATCTGTATTACACTAATACCCACTAGAACAACACTAATAATAGTGCATTTTATATTTTTTAGTTCTAGATATAATAGTTGATCGGGTTGCATTATTATTTCTTTATCTTTATAATTAATTACAACTTCGCCATATTTTAATAGCCAATCTATTGTTTTATTATTATTCATAGTTTTGTATTTTGTTAAATACTCTTTTAAAATTAGTGTAAGTGGTGTATTTAAATCTTGAATACTTTGACTAGTAATAATACAATTTATTTCAGGTATTTGCCATGCACCATAACTTGTTATTAAAATACTTGCATTAGTATCCTGACAATTTGTATATGATGTATCTGTATTTTCAATAACCGTATTAATTATTCTAATTATTTTAGTAAACGATTTATATGGAATTTTTTGTTTGCATACGCCCCATATTATATATTCCATCCTAATATAATTATTAAATTCTATTTTATTTTTAATATTCATATAATACAGTAATCGTTCTACTAATAATTGATAATATTTGTCAATAAAAACACTGTTTGATGTAGGAACATATTCGATTATATGTTTTATTATATTTATTTTATAATCGCTAGATTTATCTGATTGCAATATGATTATATGAATTGTTTCAATTAATAAATCTGTGTTTTCTTTAGTACTTATAACTGTGGAAATAATAATTTTCAAACGACCCGAATCTGTTTTATTATTTATTATTTTAAAAATATACTCTAAAATATTAAATAAGTTTATTATACTTTTAACATCAGATACAGATTTAATTATTTTACTAATAAAAGTTGGTAATACATGTGAAATATTTGTAATACTTTCATAAAATTCAGTAGAAGATATATATTTTTCTAAAAAAGAAAAATAATTATTAAATACATCTAATAATTGTTCTAATGTAGAAGATTCACATAATAACAAAGATAATATATTTTCTAAAATATAATTATATATAGGTTCCGCTATAATATTTAAATAAGTTTTTTGTTTGGCGTAAGCATCCCCAATATTTCGTTTTGTGGGTGGTTGTTCAACAATAACTAGACTTGTATTAATAAATAGATAATTTTTATAAATTTTATTATATTTTTGGACACAATTTTCTATATTTTGTATATATTGATATTCTGGAGATAATGGTGTATAACTTATTTCTAATAATTGTTGTTTACAAAAACAACCAATATTTTTAAGTATATTAATTATTAATGATAAGATAGTATATTCATCATATATACTAATCATATCTATTATATCAAAAAACTGTGTAATGTCTTTTGTGTGTCCATCTGTTAGGAAAGCATCACATATATATTTTACAATTTTAATATCTAATAAAAATATTTCAGATAATTGCGTTATTCTTATTGTCATAATAGTAGGTATTTTTGATAATAGCGTATATCTTTCTAATATAATATTTATAAATTCTGATATTTTAATATAATCAATTAAAAAATTATTTAAATTAGTTAATTTATTATATTTTGCCATTTCACCAATTAAATATTTTTTTTTACTTAATAAATCTGATTTTGTATAATCACTTATTATTTTACATAATTCAATTATATCAATATTTTTTGTTTGCAATATATATTTAATTAAATCTAACACATGAGTAGGTGGTGAATTAGTACATATACTTTCAAAATAATTTTGCATAATTTGTGTTATGTCTTTTTGTGATAATTCTAACAAATCAATAGAACAACCATCTTGTATATCAAGTATATCTCTTTGAGGATTGTGAATATCCATGCGTGAAAATTAATATAGGTTAATTTATATTTAATAATAAAGATATTATTCAATTTTTACAGTATCATAGGATTATATCTAGGAACGTCTAATT
>Ga0209596_1001816_pt1 | contig 17998 bp, 16 predicted proteins | sample M_130807_MF_Meta_FD_187314 | JGI IMG/M metagenome (GOLD analysis project Ga0209596, IMG submission 187314) | Freshwater microbial communities from Lake Montjoie, Canada to study carbon cycling - M_130807_MF_MetaG (SPAdes) (version 2) | ecosystem: Environmental > Aquatic > Freshwater > Lake...
ACGCCGCAATCGCCCTGTCGGCGTCCACGGCCATGGTCGGCGGGTCGCAGACCGTCACCGCCAGCGCCGCGCTGTTTGCCGCGACGGACGTAGGCCGAGCGCTGGCCATTCGGGCAATTGCGCCGAAGCGAAACGCGGCGACAGCCTATGCCGTGGGGGCCGTGTTCAGCGCCAGCTACGCCGGGGTAACGCGGCTGTATCGCGTGCTCGTCGCGGGAACGACCGCGTCCTTCAGCAGCTCCGGCACAACGCCCGACTACGATCTGAACGCGCCGCGCGAGGTCGGTAATTCGATCACCGACGGATCGGCGACGTTGAAATACCTCGGCCAGGGGCAGCATTGCTGGGGGTGGTCGGTGATCACCGGATTTACCGACAGCACGCATGTGACGGTGAACGTCGACACGCGCGGGCCGTTCGTCAGCACATCCGGCAGCACGCGCTGGAAGCTGGGGGAGTTCAACGATACGCGCGGCTGGCCGGCCGCGATGACGTTTCACCAGGGACGCGCCTGGTGGGTGCGCAACAAGGTCCGCCCACAATCTGTGTGGGGCAGCCAACTCGGCGATTTCGAGAACATGACGCCGACGGAGCCGGACGGCACCGTGCTGGCGACGAACGCGATTACGGTCACGCTGGACGACGACCAGCTGAATACTGCGTCTTGGGTGCTGAGCTTTACGACCGGGCTGGCGATCGGCGCGGCGTCGGGCGAATTCATGATCCAGCCCGCCAATCCGAACAGCGGGATCAGCCCCGACAATATCCGCGCGACGCGGCAGAGCGATCGCGGGTCCGACCTGCAGGTTGCGCCGGCGCGCGTTTCGGGCGTGGTGCTGTTCACGCAGCGCGGCGGGCGGAAAGTCCGCCAACTGGAATACGACTTCAGCACGAACAGCTTCACCACGCTCGACCTGACGGCGCTGGCCGATCACATCACGGGCATCGGCGTGGTCGAAAGCGCGTGGCAGACCTTGCCCGACGGCGTGCTGTGGCTGGTACGCGCCGACGGAACGCTGGCCACGCTGACGTTCGATCGGGAGCACAAGGTGCGCGCCTGGTCGCGCCAGGTGTTGGGCGGATCGAACGTTGTCGTGGAAAGCGTGTGCGTGGTGCCGTCGCCGGACGGGACAAGCGACGACGTTTACCTGGCAGTCGCGCGGACGTTCAACGGCGCAACGACCCGCACGATCGAATACATCCGCGCGCCCTTCCGGGGCGACATCGATGTCGCGTCGGCGGGGTTCTTTGTCGATTGCGGGCTTAGCTACAGCGGCACGCCGGCGACGACGTTTTCCGGGCTGGATCACCTCGAAGGGCAAACGGTGTCGATCTGCGCCGACGGATCGATGCGCCAGCCGAAAGTGGTGACCGGCGGCAGCGTGACCGCGACGGGGCCGGCATCGTCGGTCGCGCATATCGGCCTGCCTTACACGACGCGCATCGAGACCTTGCCGATCGAAGCAGGGGCCGGCGCGGGCACGGCGCAGAACCAACTGAAGAAAATCGACGAAGTTTCGCTGCGGTTCCTGGATACGGCGGGCGGCCGGTATGGGCGCGACGGGCACATGGAAACTATCAGCGGTCGCACGCTCGATATGCCGATGTCCAGTGCCGTGCCGCTGTTTACCGGCGATCGCCGGCTGAAGTTCCCGGCCGGCTGGGATCGGCAAGGGCAGGTCGTCGTCGAAAGCGACGATCCCCTGCCGCTGACCCTGCTGGCAATTATCACGGATGTGCAAACCAATGGTTGAGATCGGCGAATTCCGGGATACCGACCTGGACCAATTCACGCCCGCGCTGGCGGAACTGGCGGGCGTGGACGACTGGCGCAAGATGCTGTTGGGCGCGGCGCTGTTCGGCCCGGCCTGGACCGGGCGGATCGACGGCCGCGTGATCGGGTGCGCCGGCCTCGCAAACCTGTGGCAAGGCCGCGCGCAGGCGTGGTGCGCGCTGGATCGCGACGTGCCGAAATCGGCCTGGGTCGGCATTCACCGGGCCGTTGTCGCGCGGTTGAATCGCGCGCAGGCCGAGGGGCTGCGGCGCATCGAAGGGGAAACGCTGGTCGGGTTCCTGCCGGGGCGGCGCTGGCTGGAGATGCTGGGTTTCGAGCATGAAGGGTTGGCGCGGGCCTATGGTCCGCGCGGCGAAGACTTCCTGCGCTTTGCGAGGATCGTCTGATGGCGCCGGTTCTGGCGTTGATCCCCGCGGCGGCGGCAGGCGCGGCCGGGGTTGCCGGTGCCGGGTCGACGATGGGAATGCTGGCGGCGGGCGGCAGCGCGTTGGCGGCGGGCGTCAGCGCCATGTCGTCGATCAGCGCGGGCAACACGCAGGCGGCGATCGCCGAGCAGAATGCGGCGACGGCGCGGGTGAATGCGGGGGCGGCGCTGAACGCGGCCGAGGCCGAAACCGCGCGCACCGAGCGGACGACGCAGCGCAAGCTGGCGTTGGGCGAAACGGCGATGGCCGGCAATGGGATCGATTTCACGTCAGGCAGCCCGTTGGACGTGATGGGCGACATGGCGGCGGAGGGCGCGCTTGACGCGCAAATTGCGCGCTGGCGCGGGGGGCAGGCGGCGGCGGGCTATCTAACGCAAGCCGATCAGATGCGGCAGCAAGGGCAGGCCGCCAGGACGGCGGGGATCGTCAGCGCCGGTACCGGGCTGCTGACCAACGCGGTCAACGGCTGGCAGCAAAAAGTGCTGCTGAGCGGGCTGGAGGGGCGGCGCTGATGCCGGCCTTTCCAACAATCCTGAGCGAAATGGGCTACGGCGTTACGCCGCAGCCGATGCAGTCGCCGGATGCGTTGTCGCGCGCCGATCAAATCATGGCGCAGGGCATGCAGCATGTGGCCGGGCAGTTCGCGCAGATCGCGGGGCAAATCCAGCAACAGCAGGATGTGACCGACGCGGCGAAACTGACGACGCAGATGGCGATGGAGCAGGTCGAGATGCGGCAGCGCTATGCGCTCGATCCCGATCCGGCGACGGTGCCGCAGCGCTTCAAGGCGGAAATCGAGCAGCGCAACGCCGGTGTGCTGAAGGGCATTCAGAGCGACGGCGTCCGGTCCCACGTGGCGCGCGACCTGTCGCACCGCGTGCCGGTGATGTTCGCGGAAATCTCCGGCGACGCATTCCGGCGACAGACGCAGGCGCAGCTGGGCGCGGTGCAGACGGCGGTCGGGCAGCAGGCGCAAATCCTGGCGGGCGCGGCAAACGAGGCCGACCACACGCTGGCGATGCAGGGGATCAAGCAAAGCCTGGCGGGGGCGCATGCGTCCGGGTTGATCAATCCGGCGCAGATGCAGGGGATGTTCAGCCAGGCCGTGGGGCAGGCGGTGACGATCCAGAGCGCGGCGGACCCGATGAAGGCGCGGGCGCTGCTGAACCGGTATGCGGCGGAGATGGATACCGGGACCGTGGCGGCGCTGACGACGCACCTGCACAGCCCGTTACAGCGGCAGGAAGCGATGGCGGCGGCGCGCACGGCGGCGACGACGACGACGGACAGTACGGCGGGCGCGGAGGCAGTCTACCAAGGCATGCGCGCGCGCGGTTACGACGACGCGACGGCGCGGGGTTTCGCGGCAAACGCGGTGCAGGAAAGTCAGGCTCGGCATAACCCGCCGCCCGGCGACGGCGGTGCTTCGCGCGGGCTGTTCCAATGGAACAAGGGGCGGCTGGACGCCTACCGGGCGCGATACGGGCATGACCCGGAGCAAGGCTCGCTGGATGAGGCGTTGGACTTTGCGCACGCAGAATTGCAGGGCGTCGAAAACAAAGCGCTGGTTGCAATCCAAGCGGCAGGAAATACGCCGGCCGAAAAAGCCAAGGCTATATCGACGTATTTTCTGCGCCCCACAAAGACCGCGATTGAGGAAGAGCGGCGCGCCGCGATCGCCGATCGTCTGGCGGTAGGCGGATCGCGCAGCATGCTGGAGCAGCGGACCGACCAGGTAAAAAAGCTGACGGCCGGCAGCGACCCCGAGGTCCAGCGGCACGCGGAAAGCTACGTGATCGAGGACTTCCATCGGGAGCAACAAATGCTGGCCCCGGCGCGGGCCGATCTGGCGCGGAAAATCGCCTCGCTGAAGACGGCTTATGAGGCGGGGCTGACGACGGAGGAACCCCCGATAGCGGAAATGCGCAGGCTGCTGTCCCCGGAAGATAGTCGTCGGCACGAAGAAGAGTTGCGCATCGTGCGCGGGGCGGGCGATCAGTTCCGCGCGGTGCAGTGGGCCAGCCCGCAGGAAGAACAAGCGACGCGCCAGATGCTGTCGGTGCCCGGCACCCTGGCGGCGACCGACGCGCGCAAAACGGGCAGGACCGTCGGCACGCCCGCCGGCGACGCGACACCCCTGCCGGAAACGCCGGAGGGGTTGAAGCTGCGGCTGCAACAGGCCGCGAAATATGAGGACCTGCTGAAGCGCAAGCACGAAGCGCTGGCAACCGACCCGCTGGCCTATGTCGGCGCATCGCCGGTCCTGCAGGCTCGGCTGAAAGACGCGGACCCGAACGATCCGAACGCGCAAGCCAGTCTGCGGGCGATCGGGCTGGCATTGCAGGCGCAGGTCGGCGTGCCGGAACGGCAGCGGCGCGTGCTGACGAATGCGCAGGTGGCCGCGATCAGCGGGCAACTGGCGAGCCTGGACCCGGCCGAGGCCGACATGGGGTTGGAACTGGACCGGCTGGCGCAACAGTTCGGCGACCATTGGCCGCAGGCGTTTGGGGAGTTGGTGCGCGTCGGCAAGATCGGCGGCGACTATCAACTGTTGGCGGCGATGGACCACCCCAGCCAGGCATTCGCGCGGCAGGATTTTCAGCGTGCGCTGCGATTCACCGCGCAGAAGGGCGGGATGGAAAAGCTGCGGCACGACGTGCCGCCCGACGTGGCCAAGGACATCGACCGGTTGATCGACGGCACGCTGGAGCCGTTCCGGGAAGTCGCCCGCTACACGTCCGGCGGGCTGGATGCGCTGACGCAGATGCGGGACAGCGTGCGCAAGCTGGCGATGTATCGGGCGATCCAGGGTGACACGGCATCGAATGCCCTGGAAACGGCCTATCAGGGGTTGTTCGGGCTGAAATACGACACCAAGGGCACGATGCTCGCGCCCAAAGGGCAAATGGACGCGGTAGCGCGGGCAACCCAGTTTGTGCAGGCGGAGCTTAAGGTGGACGACCTGGCGACGCCGCCGGCGCGGGAGCATATGCCCGGCGAAACCGAGGCCGATCGGCGGGAAGCGCTTCGCGTGGCGATTTCCCCAGGGCAAGGCAAATGGGTGCCGAACGCCGACAGTTCCGGCCTGGTGCTGCTGGCCAAGCTGCGCAACGGCGAAGTGCTGCCCGTGCAACGGAAAGACGGCAGCAGGATCGAGGTGCGATTCAACAATCTGCCGCAGCCAAACGACCAGTGGTCAGCGCCGCCCAGCCAGGCGGGCGTGCCGGACCCTAGGTCCATGGGGATGGACCTGAAAATGCAGAACGTTCCGCAAGATGAAATTCCTTTAGCTTTGCCTCCGGCTAACGCGGACAGAGGGTTCGGAAAGCTTCAAACACGGGAAAGCATGATTCAAAACCGCTCGGTTGGCGCGACGATTAAAGATTGGTGGAACAACGAAATCACGCCGGCATCGCCGATGCGCTATCCGGGGAAAGGCCAATGACCGGCCTGATCTTCGGCGAGCCGCTGGACAGCGTCACGCTGCGCGGAATGGGCGTCGACGCGCTGGAAACAACGTCGGGGCAGGTCGCGGGGGCGGTTGCCGGATCGGCCTGGGCAAGCAACCTGTCGCCGCGGCTACTGCGCGCGGCTCGGCGTGGCGACATGCCGATCATGGACGAAGACATGGGGGCTTTCGGCGCGCCGGATATGCCGCCCGAACCAACCATGGACCCGGAAGAGGCCAACCGCCGCTACGGCCTGAAGGGTGTTCTGTCGTTCGACAAGCCGGTGACGGAGGTGATCGCCAAGGACCTGCACGACGCGCGCGTGGCGGAGATGAAGCGGCAAGACATCATCGAGCGACGCGGCGACGGGGTGATGAGCGGCATGATCGCGCGCGGCGCAACGTCGCTGGCGGTTGGGCTGCTCGATCCGCTGAACCTCGCGATCGGGTTTATCCCCATAGTCGGCGAGGTGCGTGGCGCGGCGTTGGTGGCCAACGCCGGCAGCACGGCGGGCCGGATCGGCGCGCGGGCCGCCATCGGCGCGGCCAATGGCGCGGGCGGCATGGCCCTGATGGAACCGCTGAACTTCGTGCTGGATCAGCAAGAGCGCAACGACTGGCACATGAGCGAGGCGTTACGCAACGTGGCGTTCGGCGGGCTGATCGGCGGCGGGCTGCATGTGGCAATGGCATATCCGCGCGCGCCGATCAGTCGCCGACTGGAAGCGTTGGCGCCGGAAGATCGCGCGGCGGTGCTGCAAGCCGGGATCGCCCAGCACCTTGACGACGCGCCGGTAAACATCGCGCCGCTGATCGACACGGCGGAACTCCGATCAGCCTATGCCGACCGCCTGGCGGCGCGCGGCGACGCGGCGATCGGCAGCTATCCCGCCTATACCCCGCAGGGCCTGCGGGTGGACCTGCGGCCGGAAGTCGTCGAGGCATCCAGCCTGATCGCCAGTCACGACGCGACGGGCGTCGTCAACCCAGCTTTCCCGCACGCCGAAGGCATGCAGCCGCGTGACCGCACATCGGCGGCGTCACGCGCGCAGATCGTCGAGATGGCATCGCGGATCGAACCGGAACGGCTTGGCCCATCCAGCGAAGCCAGCACCGGCGCGCCGATCGTCAACGGCGATCACGTCGTGGAAAGCGGCAACGGGCGCATCATGGCCCTGCGGCAACTCTACAGCGACCCGGCGCTGAAGCCGCAGGCCGACGCCTATCGCACATACCTGCAAGCGCGCGGGCATGACGTCGAGGGCATGACGCACCCCGTGTTGATCGGTCGGCGCGTGACCGCGCTTTCGCCCGACGACACGCGCGCCTTCGTGCGCGGCGCCAACGAGCGCGCGACCCTCGGCATGAACGCGACGGAACAGGCTCGGCTTGACGCCGGGCGCGCCGGAAAGGCGGCGGAAACCTATCGACCGGGATCCATAACCGCCCCGGCCAACAAGGGGTTCGTCGCGGCGTTCATGGCGCAGGTGCCGGCGGAAGAGCGCGCGGCGATGATCCTGGGGAATGGCGATCTGTCGGCGCAGGGCGCGGCGCGCATTCGATCCGCGCTGCTGGCGCATGCCTATGGCGACGCGTTAGGACCGACGCTGGAACGCGTGCTGAACGGCGACGTGGACCACATGAAGGCGGCGGCGGGCGCGTTGCAGGATGTGGCGGGCGCGTGGTCGCAAATGCGTGGCGCGGCGGCGCGCGGGGAAATCCCGGCCGGGCTGGATATCACCGGGCCGATCGGCGAGGCGGTGCAGCTGATGGACCGCGCGCATACCAGCGGGCAGTCGGTCGCGACGCTGCTGGCGCAGACGGACATGCTGAACGCGCCGTCGCCGGTTGCGGAAGCGCTGCTGCGGCTGATGTTCCGCGACGACGGTTTGCGCGCCAAGACCGGGCGGGAGTGGCTGACGAACCTGCTGGACCGCTACGTCGAGCAAGCGATGGAAGCCAAGCCCGGCGGCGGGCTGTTCGGCGAGGCGGAGACGACGGCGGCGGATATCTTGGGATCGATCGCCGGAACCGATGCGCGGGTTGTGCGCGTGACGGCGGCGCTGGAAGACGCGGCGTCGGCGGATGCGCGGCGCTTGCCGGAACAGGAAGCCGCCAGTCGACAGGCCGAGCAAGCGGCGAAAGCGGCGGGGGAAACGCATATCGGCGACGGGGCCGAGGCGTCGCTGTTTGGGGAAGCGGCGGAACAGACGCCGCGCGCGCAGATATCGCCGGAACTGCGCGAGGCGATGCGAATGGCCGACGAAGCAACGGCGGCACTGGACCTTGACCTGGCGGCGGGGCGGCTGACCGAAGCAGACATGGCTCCGATGCGCGCGGCCGAGGCGGGCATTGAAACGGCAAAGGTCCGGGCGCAGGCGGCGGAAGTCGCGGCGGCGTGCCTGATTGGCAAAGGACTGGGCCAGTGAGCACGAACGACTGCATCCAAACGATATCGTCGGCAATCGGACGGAAACTGTCCAACGATGAAATCCGGAACATCGCGGACGAGGTCGAGGCGCGGATCACGTCAAAGCTCAAGCGCGGGGAAATCCGCGAGGACGCGGGAAAGTCGGCGGGGCGGCAGTTGGCGGGCGAAGAGTTGCTTGCGGCGCTGATCGAAAAGCGGAATGCCGCGATCAACATCCGCGTGCGGCAGGCGGTCGATCTGCGGATTGTGCCGGAAAAGGAAGCGGAGGGCATACGCGCAATCCTGACGGGTGCGCACGGCGTCTTCGCCGGGGCGGCGCGATCGATCGACGCCATGCGCCACGGGCTGTTTGCGGAACGCATCGGCGGGATGATCGCCGACCTGAAGCGCGAAGGGCTGATGAACGCGCTGATGCGGCGCGACAAGAATTTTGACCGGGATGTGGCGGTCGAACTATGGGCGCTGCGCGAGCCGTCCAGCGCGCGGCCGACGCATAACCCGCAAGCCTACGCGACGGCGCAAATCCTGAACAAATACCAGGAAGCCTTGCGCGGCGACCTGAATAACGCCGGGGCCTGGATCGGCAAGCAGGACAATTACGTCGTGCGGCAAAGTCACGACATGCTGAAGGTGCGCGGCGACGGCAGCGCGGCGGCGTTCCAGACGTGGCGCGAGGTGATCGAACCGAAACTGGACGAGCGCACCTTTGACGGCCGACCGGATCGGACAGAGTTTCTGCGCAACGTTTGGAAAGCGTTATCGAGCGGCGTGCATGAAATTGCCAAAAGCGAGACGATGGCGGGGTTTACCGGACCGGGCAGCCTCGCCAAGCGGGTAAGCCACGAGCGGCTGTTGCACTTCAAGGGGCCGGACGCCTGGTTCGATTACAACGAGCAATTCGGCAAGGGCGCGGTGATCGATGCGGTCGGCAGCGCAATCGAAAAAGGGACGCGCGACCTGGCGCTGATGCGGACCCTGGGGACCAATCCCGAGGCGATGTATCAGGCGGTGCGCGACAAGGCGATTGCGGAAGCGCTCAATCGGGAAGACTTCCGCACCGTCGACCGGCTGAAAGGCCAGACCAACGACAAGATCATGGCTGTGCTGACGGGCGCGGCCGATATCCCGTCGCATACCACCTGGGCGAAAATCGGCAGCACGGTGCGCGTGCTGGAAAGCATGACCAAGCTGGGCGGCGTCGTGCTGTCATCGATCCCCGATCTGGCGGTGAATGCCGCGATGCTGCGGCATAACGGCGTGCCGCTGTTTGAGGCCTATGCGCGGCAGATGCACGGCTTGCTGCCGATGGGGCCGGAGCGGCGTGAGATCGCCGATATGCTGGGCGTCGGCATCGACCACATGTTGGGGACCGTGATTCACCGCTTCCAGGCGGAGGACGGGGCGCTTGGAAAAATGTCGGCGGCGGCGCGAACATTCTATCGACTGACCGGCTTGACCTATTGGACCGACAGCCTGAAAGCCAGCAGCGGTCTGATGCTGTCGAGCAATTTGGCGGAGCGGGCCGGCACGGCGTTCGGCAGCCTGAATTCTCGCTTTCAGGCAACGCTGCTGCGGTATGGGATCGACGAGGCGGAATGGGCAAAGCTGGCGGCGGAAAAGCAGATCGCCGCCGACGGTCGGCATTACATCCTGCCGGCGCATGTGCAGGACCGGGAGCTTGCCGACAAGCTGAGCACTTACATCACCGACCAGGTGCGCGAAGGCATGACGGAGCCGACGGCGTTCAACCGCGTCATCGCGACTGGTGGGTTGCAACGTGGCACAGGGTGGGGCGAAGGCGTGCGGCTGATAATGCAGTTCAAGCAATACGCAATTACCTATCTGGACCGCACAGTCGGGCGGGAATTGTATCGCGGCGAAGGGAAAGATGTCGGCGGGCTGGCGCATCTGATCGTTGCCACAACGGCGCTCGGCTATCTGTCGATGACTTTGAAAGAACTGGCAAAAGGCCGGAACCCACGCAGCCCGGAAAGTAAAGGCGATTACCTCAAACTGCTTGGCGCGGCGATGATCCAAGGCGGCGGCGCGGGGATTTACGGCGATTTTCTGTTCGGCGAAGCAAACCGAATGGGTGGTGGAGTTGTCGATACATTCTTCGGTCCGACTGCGGGCACGGTGAAAGAGGCGCACCGCGTATGGGCGGATACCTTGCGCCAGGATGGGCATCCGTTGGCGGAGGCCTTCGGCGCGGTGAAGAACTCCACCCCGTTCCTGAACCTGTTCTACACGCGCGCGGTGCTGGATCACCTGGTGCTGTTCCGCATGCAGGAATGGGCAAACCCCGGCTACCTGCGCCGCTACGAGCAGCGGGTGAAGAAAGAAAACAAGCAGACATTCTGGCTATCGCCGAGCGCAACCGCTTTTTGAAGGGGCCGAGATGACAATCACCAGCACGACGGTATCGGTAACCTACGCGGGGGACGACAGCTCAACAAACTTTGCCGTGCCGTTTGCGTTTTATGGGCTGGACGAGATCACGGTGCGGTTGCGCGACGCGGCCGGCGCGCTGACGCTGCTGACGCGCGGGGTGCAATACAACGTGACCGGCGGGGCGGGCGCGACGGGCACCGTGGTTGCGACGGCCGCGCCCAGCGCCGGCACATATTGGGTCATTCGCCGGCAGACGGCGCGGACGCAGCAGGTGGTCTATGCCGACTACGATCCATTCCCGGCACCGACGCACGAACTGGCGATCGACCGCCTGACCGCGCAATCGCAGGAGACCGACGAGAGTGTCGGGCGATCCCTGCGCGGCCCGATCGGGGATGGCGCGGTCGATGCGCTGCCGATGGCAACCACGCGCGCCGGCAAATACCTGATGTTCGACGGCGGCGGGCAGCCGACGGTCGGTGTGCCGTCGGGCACCGGCGCGCCGATCAGCGCGGGGATGACGCCCGTGGTCGCGGCGGCAACCCCAGGCGTGGCGCTGCTGCTGCTGTTGGGCGGATTGTCCACGGCGACGGTGTCGGCGGCGACGGGATCGACGCGATCGGCCAGCGGCTCGGACGGCAACAAGATGATCCGCCGCAGCAACAGCGGCACGCTGATGGTCGATACCCTGCCGGGGTCCGGAATGGGGATCATGGCGGCCGGCTGGATGACGTACCTGAACAACAGCGACACGACGGCGATGCTGGTCGTGCAAGTCGGCAGCGGCGCGACGCTGGATGGCGGAACGGGATACATCTACATCGGCCCCGGCCAGACCGTGGGGTTCCTGTCGGACGGCACAAAATACTTCAGCATGGGCGCCGACGCCCGCGCGCGATGCGGCGCGGCGCTGACCATCTACGTCGCGACGACTGGCAGCGACAATAATCACGGGCTGTCGGCGGCAGCGCCGGTGCTGACGCCGAAGAAGGCCGTGGCCCTGCTGTATCAGCGGTTCGACCATAACGGCTTTGCCCCAACGATCCGAATAGCGGACGGCACGTATACCGCCGGAACGGAGGGGCACATCTATGTGCTGGGCTGCCCGGTGGGGATTGGATATTTCTACATCGTCGGGAATACGACGACCTGGGCAAACGTCGTGTTGACGGCGACCGGTTCAACCGTTGTGAACGCCGGCGGCGGCGTCAACGTGTTTATCAACGGCGCCAAGGTAACGGCGACGGGCACCACGACATCGACCGTCGCGGCGGGTCAGGCGTTCACAGCCTATGGCGGCGCCAACATTCTGTTTGGGCAGATCGACTTTGGCGCATGCAACGTGTGCCATATGTCCGCGACCCAGGCAGGGGCGTGCAACTCCTTGGGCCAGGCTTACAAGATCACCGCCGGATCGGTGGAGCACGTCGCGGCCAGCCAGCTGGGGCTGATCATCACCACAGGATCCACGGTGACGTTGGTCGGCACGCCGGGGTTCTCGTTCTTCGGATACATCGGCAGCAACTCCACCTGGGATGCGAAGACGATGACGTTTGTCGGTAGCGCGACTGGGTATCGGTTTGGCATGGCAAACAACGCCACGATCGAAACGGGCAGCAGCGGGACGACGACATACTTTCCGGGCAATGCTTATGCCGCGCCGCCGTCCGGCTGCCAGTATTCATAAGGGGCGGGCGATGACCATACCGGTGATGATGAATGCCGCGACCGCGCCGATGCTGGATCTGGCATTTGCGACATCGACCAATGTCGATGCGCGGGTCAGCGTGACTCGGTCGGGAACGGCTTCGACCCTATTTCGATGCGGCGGGCATTCTGCGGACGGCATCCGCTAACACGCCGCGGCTGGACTTTGACCCGGCGACGCTGGCCGGTCGCGGCCTGTTGATCGAGGAGGCGCGCACCAACCTGGTGGTGAATTCCAAAACGTTCAACTCCGGCTGGACAGGCAACGGTCTGTCGGCGACAATCCTGGCCCCGACGTTATTGCCGGACGGCACCACGGGCGGATACCTGATCCAGGATACCGCCCTGCCTGGCACGCACGAGATGTATCGGTATATCCCGCACACGCCGGGAACGACCTATACCGCGTCTATCGTGCTGAAAGCCGGAACCAGGCATTGGGCAACCGTGGGGTTTCAAGACGGGGTGAACTTTTTCGGCGCGTTCTTCAATCTGCAAGCCGGCGTGATGGGTGGATCGACGGGGTATACGGCACCGACCAGCAAGCAAATGCAGAGCCTGGGGAACGGCTGGTATCGATGCTCCGTCACCGCAACCGCGGGCGGCACGGGCGGCGCTCTGTACTTCGACATTGCGTTGGCGGACGGAGCACTAACCTTTCCCGGCACGGGCAGCGATAACATTTACGCCTACCACGCGCAGAGTGAGGCGGGAGCGTTCCCGACATCGATCATCCTGAGCGGCGGATCGGCAACCACGCGGCCGGCGGATGTGGCGTCGATGGCGCTGGCGTCGACGGCGTTCACGCCCGCACAGTTTTCCGCGCGGCTCGATTTCCAACGGCGCGATGGCGGGACATCCGGCGGGCGAGCGTTGTTCGCTTTCACGAACGGCGGACAGGGCAGCTTTCTGAATTCCGTGCAGCTGAACAGCCCAATATTCGAAAGCAGCACCTATGTCGGGGCGGCGACCGGCCCATCGGCCAGCGACACCGCGGCGCATAAATACGCGTTCGCGATCAACAGCGCGGGCACCTTCCAGGAATGTCAGGACGGCGGCGTCGCGACGCTTCTCTCACTGACCCCATGGTCCGCGCCATCGATCACGCAATTGAACCTTGGCGCCGATCGGACGGCGTCGGTGTTCCTGAACGGCTGGATCAGGCGCGTTGCCCTGTTCCCGCAAACGCTGGCCGGAACCACCTTGCAGGGGATGACGCGATGACGGTGACACCAAGTCGGACCGGGGACCTGGCGCACGACGCCCTCCAAATAGCGACCGTCGCCGAAACAAAGCTGGATGGGCACGTCGACGAGTGCGGGCGGCGATACAGGGAAACGGCGGATGCACTGGGGAAAGTGCACGGGCGGATCGACCGGATCGAATACATCGCGGTCACGACGCTGATTGGTGTCGTCGTGACCTTCGGGACGACGATTGTGAACATGATGACGCGGGGGCGCTGACATGGCGTTTGGCATTGACGATGCGGTAGCGAATGCGTCGGCGTTGTTTACCGCGGCGATATCTCGGATATGGCCGGACCCGTTGGATCGGGCCAAGGCCGAGGCCGTGTCGATCCAGGCGACGGCGGATGCGGCGCTGTCGCAGATGCGACAGAGCATGTCGGTGATGTTGGCCGAGGCGCAATCGACGGACCAATGGACGAGCCGAGCGCGGCCGACAATGATGTATGTGATGTATGTGATGATCCTGGCGTCAATCCCGATGGGCGTGCTGTGGGCATTCGAGCCGGCAGCGGCGGAGCGTGTCGCGACGGGAATGCAGCGCTGGCTGGCGGCGATCCCCGATTCACTCTGGAGCTTGTTCGGATTCTGCTTTGTAGGCTACACGGGGGCGCGGACGTATGAAAAAGCCAAGGGCGTGGCGCGGTAGGAGTTTGACAATCATCGGCGCGTAGGGCGTTGATATAATGGGATATTTGGAGAACTCTTAATCAGCGGGTCCAAGGTTCGAGTCCTTGTGCACCCACCAAACAAATCAAAAGCTTGTAAAATACAGACCAGGAACAGACGCCGACTGTCAGACTGATCGGCAGTCTGATAAGTCTGACAAGGTTCAGGCGATGTTCTCGGTTGCCGGTTTTCCCCTAGCTTGCGTCGTGCTTTCCGCGTCGACGCGTTTGCCGAATGCCAGCGCGGCCATCTTTGCGGTCCGCACCATGTAGCGCTCGATGATCGACTGCACCGTAGCCTGGCTGTGTCCGGTGACGGTGGCGATCAGGCTATTTTCCGCGCCGGCCTCCGCCAGTCGGGTGACGGCAGTGTGGCGAAGCGACATAAACGTCAGCTGTTCCATCCGCACGACAAACGCGTGGGGATCGGAGGCGGAGCGGCCCGGCATCAGGTGATCGACCTCGAACCCGTGCGGCGCATCCAGCGCGGCGACGGCGCGGACTTCGGCGAACAAATGGCGGAAGTTGTCCTCCTTGTAGGGGAGGCCGGTCGTCTCGTTGACCACCACGGTGAAGGGCAACGGCGCGCCGAGGCCGACGCGGGATTGTTGGCGCGCTTCCTCCTGCTGGTAGCGCCCGATCAGGCGATCGACCAGATGGATCGGCAGCACGACGCCGGCGCCGGTCTTGGACTGGTTCAGCACCAGGCTGCCGTTGCGGAATGCCTGCCTGGGCATGCGCAGGATATCGCCCTCTCGCTGGCCGAGCCATTCGTTAAGCAGGACGGCGGTGCCGATGGAGTGACGGCCAAGCCGATCGGCGGCAGCGACGAAGACATCGACCGCGCCGCGCGGCCAGATCAGGCCGGTAGGCGCCGTGCCGCTGAGGTTGGGGCGCAACGCTGGGTTGATGGTGATCCAGCCGCCGCGGCGGGCATGCTCCAAAAGCAGGCGCAGCACGCGGGCGACGGCGTTGGCGACGGCGGGCGTGGCGCGCAGGTTCTCGATCAGCGTCTGCACGCGCGCGGCGGTGATCACGCGCACGGGGACGTCGCCGCCCCATGCCTCCAGCCGAGCGAGGCACTGGTTATAGCCGCGCTGACTTTTGGGCATGAGGTCGCGCCAGCCTCGGCTGGCCTTATAGTCGACGATCAGTTCGTGCAGGGTGCGCGCGGACAGTGGCGGCGGCGGGCGGACGGACGCCAGGGCGGCGGCATCGACCAGGGCTTCGCGCGATGCGTCGACCTTGGCGTTCAGGTCTTGGGCGGCGGCGATGGCCGCGGCCTCCAACAACGCGGGATCCGTGATGTGCGCCCAGTCCGCCGGGACGCGCATCGGTCGCCAGCCGAGCGCGCGCAGTTTGCTGGATGGCTGCCAGAAATAGCGGAGGCTTGCGCCGCGCGCGCCGGGGAAGATTACCAGATGGCGGATGCGGATTTGGGTCACAAGCCCTCCAATTGCGGATGGTCTATTAAGCCTGAAGGATTACTAAATCGGAAACCTCAGGATGCGGAAGGTGGCCACCGACACCCAAGGGTTGGCATCAAAATCGTCGCGGCCATAACGGTCTGTCCACAGCAAGCGGTAGAAGCGATTTGCGCACCTCGACCGATCCACACAAAATCGCGGCCGCTCGACTGGAAAATCCGCTTCGGATCAGGCTGGCGGTCCATGGCGCCCTCCCATCATCTGTGCCCGCGTATCGAGCCGGGCGGTGAATTCATCGTCGGTCAAGGCGGGGTCGCATGGCAGGGAAACTTCCGGAAGTTTCCGAAAGTTTCCGGAAGTCTCGCCTCGCTGCGTGCCAAGCCATGCGTCGATTGCGGCGGGGTCCCAGCGGTTGCCGAACCCTGGGATCGGACCGGGGAAGGCGTTGTCTTGCCGCAGGCGCTTCATGTTCACGCGCATCCAGCGGACGGAGCGGCCCATGCGCTCCGCCAGTTCAGCGTAGTTTAAGCAGCGGTTTTCAGGCATCGGGCGACGCCTCCTGAAAAGCAGCCTCTAAAAGCCGCCTACGACGGATTCGGCGGGTGCATCGGACATGTTCGCGCTCCACCAGCTGCGCCGCGCGGTCGTTGATCAAGGCCGACAGGGCGCGGAACTGTTTTGCCTGAGCGGGGGAGCCACTGCCCTCGTAGAGGGCGGCGGTAATTCTGTGCGCCTCGGCCAGGAAGACCAGCAACGCGGCGTCGTGGACCTCTGACAGAAAGCGGTGCGCGTTGCGCAGCACCGGCTGGGGGATCAGCGGGAACTGAACCAGTAAATCTGTGAGAGACATCACGGTAACCTCCTGATGATTTCCTCGGATGGCAGGCGGAGTTGCACGACATCGCCAAGGGGCGCGCCGTTCGACAGCAGCCGAGCGTGGATGGTGGTTTCGGGAACGGTGACTTCGACGTGGTCAACGACGTAAAGGCGGTGACCGCGGCGGATGCGATCAAGCGGCCAGACGTGGCTGGCCGGCATCTCGATCGAGGTGGGGCTGATGGCGTTCATGCGGAACGCCGGCGGGAAACGTGAAAACTGAACGGCATTCTGCCTTCACTGCCCAAGATCATGGCCAGATGCACCAGACAAAGATGCACACGACCAGGCCAACCGACAGCAGGGCAGACAGGTCGTCATCCTGGAGGGGCATCATTGATAGTAATCCTTGCTATCAAGCCGTCGCGCGCCAACGGAATGGATCAGGGTCAGCGCCTGATCAATCGCCTCACAGAGGGCGCATTCGCAATCGGACGGCATCGTTCGGCGATACTCGGACAAAAGCGTAAGGCCCGCCGCCACGACAAACTGCGTGGGGATATTCCCCGGCTGGTGAATGGTCGCGTAAATCTGCCCCGCTTGCGGCATCTCGCCAACGGCAATGACGATCGGTTTTGCGTCCGGGGCCTGCCGCAGGAAGTCGAGTATGCGTTGCTCTTGCTTGGTCATGGCGCATCTCCCCCAAACGCAGCAAGCCGGGCGGGCGTCGGCAGGTCGTTGATGAACTCGTGGCGATGGTCGTAGGCCCAGGCGCGGGCTTGCGCCCGATCCAGGTCCCTCGGGGCATAGCACCACGCGATGTCGAGAATATTCCCCGTGCTGAGGGCAAGCAGCGCGTGGATGTCATCGCGCGGCAGGGTGACGGTCTGCCATGTCGGATTCTCGCCGACGGTCTGCTGCCACTGCCGCCCCCAGGCACACGCCGCGAGCAGCGTTTCGAACGGGCCGACCGTGTCGATGCGGTGGTCGCGGATCAAAACGACGTAGCTCTGAAAGGTTGGGGCAGTCATGGCGCGGTGTCCTCGGTGACGGCGTCAGGGCTGGACGGGGGAAAGCCGTTGATGAAACGGTAAGCGTTGGCAGCGGCCCAATCCCGCGCTGCATCTCGATCAAGGTCGGCAGGCGCGCAAAGGCGCGCGAGACCGATGGCGTGGTGAGGCCGGTAAGCCGACGCGGCGTGCACGTCGAAATAGCGCAGAAGGGTCCCTAGGCTGCGGAAGTCGCCGGTGAAGTAATCCCAGCGGTCTATCCAATCGCCCGCCGCTTCCCTTGAAGGGAACGGTCCGGCGATATCGACCCGGCGGTCGCGCACCAGGACGACGTAAGGTTTGACGAGGGGGTCAGCCATTGGCCGAACCTCCCGCGTCGGAGCGCAGCAGGTCGTAGATCGCGACGCGGCAGCGGGCGGTTTGCTCGGCCACGGCGGCGTCGTAGTTCGCGAACAGGTCGCGCGGGCTGACGATCGTGGGCAGGCCCTCGGGCGGGGAGCCGTCGGACAGCGTCTCCTCGTCCCCGAACCAGATGGGGGCGATGGCGACGGCGCAGGCGCTGATGCGCGCGCCGTCGCCGCCGTTCAGAAACACCAGGATCGGCGGCTGGCTGATCGCCCGCGTCAGCAGCCA
>Ga0209596_1001818_pt1 | contig 17993 bp, 43 predicted proteins | sample M_130807_MF_Meta_FD_187314 | JGI IMG/M metagenome (GOLD analysis project Ga0209596, IMG submission 187314) | Freshwater microbial communities from Lake Montjoie, Canada to study carbon cycling - M_130807_MF_MetaG (SPAdes) (version 2) | ecosystem: Environmental > Aquatic > Freshwater > Lake...
AAAAAATGTGCGAAAAAGAAAATCCTTTTGAGGAGGCGTCTTTATCTGATTCAAAGAATTTAATTCTAAAAAAATTACCAGAAGTATTTAAACTCCTACCTCCATTGCAGAGAAATGCTGCAAGAATGTATTTTCTCGAAGGAAAAGATAGACATCAAATATGCAAAGTGTTAAAATCTACTGAGGGTGCAGTATCATCTGCAATCAGCAAATCGATCAAAAGCATTTCAAAATATTTTCAAACCGCAAACATAATCTAATGAATACTATTCAAATAAAAACTCTTTGTACTCGTTGCCTCGAACCTTTGGTTTGTGAATGGCCCGAAGAAATGAATTGGGAAGGAACCACTGTAACAGCGCAGGAATACATGGCAAATGCTCTTAATTCAGAAGATGTAAAAATTTGTTGCGATGATTGCTTGGATACAATGCCTGATGTAGATTTAGATAAAATGGAAATTCAATACATATGAGTAAATATATTTTATTTGGTGGCCAATGTTATTATGCGAAAGGTGGAGTCAATGACTTCATCCAGTTCGGAGATACAGTCGAAGAATTGGAGTACGAGTTTGATCAATTAAAACAAAAAGCTCCATACCATTACGATTGGTATCAAATTGCAGATAAATTTTTAAATGTAATTTCTGAATCTCAAGAAAAACCTCATGGCAATTAATATGAAAAGACTAGTAAAAATAACCAAAATTAAAGCATCAGAACATCCAGAGTACGCAACTCCTAATTGGAAAGATTATGCAGTTGGAAAACTTAATGGTGGGATATCAATTCCTGTTGATTATTATTTAGAAGGCTACTTGATACGAGAAGTTCAAGTTGGAAAGCCTGTATTAGTAGAAAGAATCAGTAGAAATGGAGAAAAAATTGGAGGATTCTTTTCTACCTCATTGGTTACTGAAGTTTGTGATAATGGATTTGTTACTTTAAATTCTGTATATAAAATGGATTATATTATGTGAAACCATTGTTTCTAGTTTATACGAATCATCCAATGTGCAGTCTAGACTGCGCAGATGCGATATGTGACGTATTAAATGATTCAGGAATGTATAGGGCCAAGATGATTGGCCCTCATTCTTTTCCAGAGATAGAGTTCTCAGAAAAAAATTTAATGAAAGCAGATTGTTTAATAATTCCAGGTGGGTGGGGAGATTCAGATCAATTTGATCAACAGTTAATATCTTATTCTAAAATTATTATTAATTATGTAGCAAAGGGAGGAAAATATTTGGGCATTTGCATGGGATCTTATTTTGCTGGTAGTCATTATTTAAATATTTTAAATAAAGCCGATGCTGTACAGTATGTAAAAAGAAAAGGTTCAACAGTAAAACATGAAAAGCATGATGTTGTTGATTTGATGTGGAATGGTGAAGAAAAAACTATTTATTTTCATGATGGTGCTGCATTTATTCCAGTTGGAACAAACAAAATTCCAGCAAAAATAATTGCAACTTATCGCAACGGTGATATCGCCGCAATGATTCAAAAATATAAAAAAGGTCGCGTTGGAGTTATCGGCCCACATCCAGAAGCAATGAAATGGTGGTTTTATTCTCAAACTAGAATAAAAAATCGTTGGAAAGATTGCATTCATCACGAACTTATTTTTGACTTTGTAGAAAAATTACTTTTATGATTATATATCAAGCACAACCCGCAAGATTATATCCAAATATTTTAAGAAGTATTCTTCCAAATATAAATATGCAAGCGGATGAATTTCATTATCCATATCAAGTTAAAAGTTTTTATAAATGGTTTAATAAAAATAATATATTAACAGGAATACCAAAAGATTGTTTGCATATAAGAACGGATGGATTTTTGTATGGAGTATTTGCAAGTAGTCATTTAAATGTACAACCAAGTGATTTTATTTTTACAGTATTAAATAATCCAGTTGATCATATTTATGAAACATATGCTTTTTTTAAATTTACTAGAAATCCAATAACTCCGAACTTTTCAGCAAGAAGTTCAAACATAAATATAGATAGAATGTGTGCGCAGGCAAAAGTTTTTCAAACTTTTGAAGATTTTAGTTTAGAAAAATATATTAATTTAATTTTAGAAGATCATGATTTTTCTTTTAAATATTTAGATATTGATTATTTAACCGCAAAAGAAGCAATTTATGGATTTTCTGATTTCTCACATTTTTCTCACGTAGGTAAATTTTCAGAATTAGAAAAAACATTTAAAAAATTAAATGAAATTTTTAATGTAGAATTATCGATCCCAGAAGATTTAAGGGTAAATTCTTACATCGGAGATTATTACAAGAGGGATCTTCTGGAAGAAAAATTCAAAAAAGAAATCGAATTTTACGAAAATCTATAGATTTTGCTTGATGCAAGCAATCACTCATGGTAAATTTCTAGCATGAATACAACTAATATTGCAATCGTAAATGAATTCGTAGTCGAAGCTGATGACTATCATGAATTTTATATCATTAAAAAAACATTAGAGTCAACTTTGGGATTGCTTTACTCTTATAAAGAGAGTGAAATTCATCCCATAACTAGATATACCAAAGCATACAAAGCTACCTTTACATTCAAAGGTATCCGCCATCCCGCTCAATACTCAGCAGACGTTGAATAATATGGAAGAATTTAAATTATCTATTGAAATCAGATCTAACGAAGAAGATGATGTATTCATCATCTCTTCAAAAGAAATGATGTGTCATTACCCAATTAAAAAAGATTTAAACACGCTAAAAAATCAAATAGCGCACTTAATTGAGGAGTGGATAGATATAAGAGAAGTTTTATGAAATACCAAATTAGAAAAGTAGAATCAATTACAATTCATCGTGCAACTTGCGTAATCGAAGTTGATGATCAATATTTTCGTGAATTATGTGATCCTTACACAGGAAATTCAGCAGAAGAATTCGCCAAATATTTAGCTGGAATCGATCTAGAAGAATTGTCTTATGAAGTAGAAGACACCGATATGGAGACAGGAGATAAACTAAGGGATTTAGCAGCATCTTCTTGGGAGCAATACGCATCTTCCGCAGAAGATGGAAGTGATATCTTTTTACAAATAGGAGAAAAAGATGAAAGCTATTATAAATCTGGAGGATTCCGAATTGACGAGCATATAGAGAGTAGATATTAAAATGATTTTCTTTCTTAATATTTATAAAAAAGATCGTCGCACAAAAAATGGCGTGCGCATGGTTGGCTCATATGAGTATGAGCGTAAAAATAAAGAAGCAATGATTAGAGAGGTTGAATCTCTCAGTAATCTTTATAGAGAATCTAATGGTTATTCATTTGAAATTCTAGAGGTAGACTGCGCAAATGAAACATAAAATAGTACAAAAAGATTACTACCATGAATGTGGTGATGGTTGCTGCCTTGATTATGGACATGAATGGTATGTAGATGGAGAGCTTGTGCATGGCAGTCCTTGTGCAGATAGCGGTTGGTTAGCAGTTCTGAGGCATCTAGGTATTGAAGCTGAATTAATTGGTCAAAATGAAAAAGGAGAGGATATTTGGGAACTATGAAAATCATATTAGAAGGCCACAAAAACTTTGAAAAGAAATTTAAATTTAAGTTTCTTAAGCCAAAAAATCGCATCCATACTAATGGATTTATTTCTGTTGAATTGGATTGGACAAATTTAGAATGCGATGAATTTTATAAGTTTAAATATGCAAACTTAGCTCATCGAACTTATGGTGGAGATTTTTACGTAGGAAAGAAGCGATATATTAATACAGTTTCTGCATCATTTGAATTTGAGGAAGCGATTCAAGAATGTGAAGCTTCAGAAATAACGCCTTGGTTTAGCATTTCAATAAGTGAAGAAGAAGGAGAATTTCTAGAGCCTTTTACTAATGAATATGATTATATCTTTTTTGAGAATACAAAGTATGGATTAATTTGTTGGTTTGCGCCGAAAGGTTGGGAAGATTGGAGTAATGCAGAAGTATATAAATAATATGTTTAATAAAGAATGTGACGGAATAATTTGAACAGTTAAGCTTGACGTTCCACAGGAACCCCTCTAATATTGTAGCATGACAAAGGTGCAACAGATAGAAGAGCTGCAACTACTTCAAGTAATTTCAGTAGCTAACTGGTTTGACAACTTCGAAGTTGTCTATGATCCAGTAGACAAAATGACAATCATTCGAGGTTGGGCACGTTATTGCACGAACAACTTCTTCTGGACTTCAGAAGACCCAATAAAAGAGTTCTACCAAGGACTGGAGAGATTCTTTATGGAAGAAGGTAGCGAGCAATTCAAATAATATGACACTAGTACAACAAATCACATTTATAACATTCCCACTTGCTGCATTGATTGCAATGTTTGGTGGATGGTTTGCGTATCAATTGTCTCTAGAACATGTTCGGAAAGAAGATGATTTTAATCGATTCTTTTTACAAATTATGGTAGGGGTATCAGTTGTTCTTATATTTTTTATCGTAATAATTACAGATACAACTTTTCAAAAATTGATACAATTGGGATATTAATATGGACACGCACTTAGTACAAATTACAGCCCTCGTAAAAGACTATGCAAAAATTATTGATGACCTGAGAGAAGAAAATAAAGATTTACGAGAAAGAAATAGTAATCAGGCAGAGTCAATTAATAATTACTATAAAGAATTAAATAGGTTAGCAATGGAAATTCATCAGCTTAAAAATGAAATTCAACAGACAACACCTTGAAGAACTAACTCTTCAAAAAATCAAAGAAGTTAATGACGAATCTGGATACCGAAGTTATCTTGAGGCTCCAGAGATGGTAAATATTGTTGCTACGATTATGGAAGATAAGTTTAGAGTTGAACCAGCATGGAAAAGCTGGAATTGGCCTATGTACACTCCGTTTACTCCTACTAATATCATCGATAGAGCTAAAAAAGAATCCCAAGAGATTGAACAAATCTTAGGCAAAGCATTAGGTTATCCTTGGTATAAAGATGATCCAAAGAACTTTCCTAATGCTACGGAAGCTGATGGAGTTTGTATTGGCCCTAATACTGCTGCATCATTGGCGATGGAAGCGGCAGATAGAATTAAGAATTTAGAAGACAAGTTGATGGATTATATCAATTTAAATTAATTATGATTCCCGAAAAAGGTAAAAGATATTTAATCAAATATAATTTTGGCTCCAACTATACTGATATTGGCACTTATATAGGTGAAACGTATTCAGATAGAGGCTATACAGAATATGCCATTAAAGTTGAAGGTGGCATAATTTTAGTGACCTACGAAGAGATTATTGAATGCGTGGATAATCCTCACGATGGTTCGACTTTGGATAATTTTCTTTTACTTGAAGAATATAATAAATTAAAAAGTATCACCGATAGAATCGTGCGCGAGTTTCCAGTTGGAAACATTGCAGAGCATACGATTGAATCCATTCCTGATCGGGTATCTTATTATTTAAAAGAGCTTGCTGAATATACTCAAAGAGTAGAAGATTTAGAGGATAAAAAGTTAGATCCCAAACAGCCAATTTGCACAAAATGTATTAATAATTTAACATATTACGATGGTTGGCATTGCCAGTGCGAACAAAAAGATGTTGACCATAGTTGTTGGATAAATTTTGATAAATCTTGGGAAGAATAAATTAAAAAACAAATGAAACAATTCGAAACAGACAAACCTTATGTTAGATATTCTTTATTAATATTAGGAGTATTGATAGCATCGTTTACAGGAACTATTGCTGGTATTTTGTTGGTTGGTACTTTTTTAAAATAATATGGCAACACGATCAATGATATCAATTAGGAATGAAGACGAAACTTACGATGCAGTTTACTGCCACTTCGATGGGTTTCCAACTGGAGATAGAAGCGTAGGACGCACTTTATTCTACGACTATACTTCTGAAGAAAAAATTAGAGCATTAATCTCTTTGGGAGATATGTCCTGCTTGCATCCGATTGTTGAACAATGTGAATTTTATACAAAGCGGGGCGAAGAACTGCATAATTATAAAGGTTGGACACTCTCTAAGCTAAAAAAACAAGCAAAAGATATTAGTTGCGAGTATTTATATATTTTTTATAAAGGTGAGTGGAATTGTATTGATTTGTGCGAAAGTAATAAAGAGTTTACTCTGAAATAATTATGGTGTTACAAGATTTATTAAATAAAAAGCATTTTCATTATCTTCTTGGATATATAGAAAATGGTGCATTCTGGTGCGTGCAGGAATGCTCAAGTTTAGAAAAAGCAAAAGATTTATATGATCAACAGATAAAAATTTTTCCTAAAAAGGAAGAATATTTAATTCTTAAAAAGACTATCTCATATGAGCAAATTAAAGATTAATCGTGAAGAACTACTTTCTTTATATATGAAGGAAGTAGATGACATTTGCGAAGAATGTGATTGGAAGACATCTTTCGGGACAAAAGAGATTGTTGCTATTATTGCTAATATTCTTGAATCTAATACTCATTTGATTGATTCTCTTGAGTATGAAAGAGGTTATGAATCAGGCTACGAAGCAGGCTTAGATGCCGCATACATTACACTTCAGAATAGTGCAGAGATCTAACATGAATGGAAAAGGATCAAAACCCAGACCAATTAAAAACATTAAAAAATATATCTCTAACTGGGAGCAAATAAATTGGAAGAAGAAATCGTCATCACCTTCAGAAAACACAGAGAAATAATCTATCAATTTACTTTAATTGAAGGATCGTCATATCCTAATGGCAATTTTTATACAGAGATAGGCGTTAAAAGAGTAAATAAACTTAAAAATGATGGAGTTCATTTCCAAGTCATAGACAAAGTAAAATTAATCCATGCAATGTTTAAATATAACTTTACATTGCATGACGAAGAAGTAAATTATATAGAAACGCCAAAAGGTAGAAGGGTAATTTGTAAATGGAAAACCCAACAAAAGTAGGTGATTCTTTAGAGAAATTGGTTCTTAATTATGATCGAGAGCAACAAAATCTTGACACTAAGATAGAAAATCTAATAGAATTGCTCGAAATCCTAATAGATTTGAATGAAAAAAATAAAAATCTACAGAAGTAAAATCCTAGATGCCTGTAGAGCTTATACTATGGAGCATGGGCAAATTAATTGGGATGATTTTGGCTTGCAGTGGTTAAATCCACCATCACATATCGAAAATTATATTTACTTTGAAGTATTAGATAAGGATAAGTTGCTTTGGGCAATGTTTAAATATAATTTTACTGTTTATTATACTGATTCCTGTGAATAATATGATTAAAATGAGTCGCAATCATGCGATGCAAATATGGAGCAAATTAAATGAAGCTCAAGAAAGAAATGAATTTCCTATTGGTTGGGCCAGATTGGGATTAAAATTTCTTGCTATAGATCAATTTCCTCGACTAACTACTGAAATCTTTGATCGTTTATTATATTTTAATATTATAAATAAGCATAAATTTACATGGCTCACAATGCAGTTTGATATTGAATATGAACCCTGCAACAATAAAGAACGAAGACTATATCAAAATTTACTGTAGAGATTTATTTAATACTATTGGATTTCATCAGTCGCAATCTTGCAAACAATGGAATCAATATGGTATTGAATCTTTCAATTCGGGATTTGATGATGATTTTAATTCTAGTGGTCAGCGTGGTGATTTTGTAGTATTTCAAATAATTGATAGACAAAAGTTTATTTGGACTTGTTTGCAGTATGAAATCAATTTTTTTTTGCTATGAAGTATGATTTGGGATTTGAGGTAGTTAGTAATGAGTGATATTATTGTCATAAAGCGTCATTTAGCTTTCGATATAACTAATTTGAAATCAATTTATAATAAATCTTAATTAAAATTAAGCATTGTGGAGTATTTGCGGGTTATTGTAATATAGTCTTTACTCTGTTGTTTATTGTTTCTTTAGTGCATTATAAACAAAGTACACTGCAAGGAATAAATAGATCATATAAGCATGATAAATTAGCTAACCGCTTACACAATAAGGCTATAAAAAAGAAGTCATTTTTTATTCGATTCTGCGCCTTGTTTTTGCCTCGCTTTCCACACCCCCCAACAGAGTAAAACAGTATAATAAACAATAGTATTCTGTTATTGATAATATACCCCATATAAGATGCATAATAAGATAAGCAATATAGTGAATATAAAGATGCCAAAGATGTTAAGTAAAGATAATAATTGAATTGGAAACTAACAGGCCGTTCTAACTCCACCAAAACATTCATTTAACTCCCTGTGGAACAATGTTCCACACCATCCAACAGAGTAAAATCCCGCCGCAAGACGTAAAATAAGCTCAAAAAAACCCAAAAAATTACTAGACAGAAGCCAAATAATGACGTATAATGGGGTGGAATGCGCGTTGAATTAGGGCACGAAAAAAACCCTGTTGTTACTAGGGTGGCTAAAATGATTTTTAATAACATACTTTTCTTTTGATTCTTTTCTGAGAGCAATCATGCCGCCACTCATAGAGCGAGTCTTGATCAGAACGTATGTAAAGAAATATGTCGAGATACTTTTTATTAACCCGCACTAACGGATCTGACTCGTCGTTATCTTCGCATTACTAGATTTGTTCTAGAGCGATTTAATAAACCGTATCTAAAATATTATACACTAGCCAAAACGAAAATCCAAAAATTATTAGAAAAAATTTCAAATAAGCGCAAAAAACATCTTGACGCGATTCAAACGATTTCGCCGCCTTTCGTTTACTTTCGTGCGATTAGAATATAATAGAATGAATTAGAGAAAATCAAACATTACCAGAAAAACAAGCAAATAAAGAGAAAAGTGAGGTTGGGCCAGGTCTAGGCCTGGTCGCACACGTAGCACCTCCCATGCCAACTGGCATGGGATTATTTTTGGCTATTAATGCACTTTTTATTGACGCGCACATTCCTTTGTGGTCTAATGCTCACCTATGGAAAACAACATTGCATCCGCCGCCGCCAACGAAACCCTCAAGCGTGGACGTGGCCGCCCATCTGGCTCCAACTCCTTCGAGCATGTTCAGATCAAACATTTGCTTACGTTCCTTTCTGAGGAAGCATCAATCCCTGTATCCAAACTCTGGATGCGCGATACCCTTGGTGTTATCATTGCGGCTCGCCCCATTCAGGTGATTCAAAATGACAATGCGCCTTCTGAACAAACAGAAGAAAAAGTTCAGTTTGCGCTGAACACTTTTGAAGAATAGTTCTTGACCACAGTTTTAATTGCTTATATATTTGCCTGCTATGTTTGACAACCTTATCGGCCAACCAGAAATCAAACGCCAGTTGGAGTTTTACTCCACTGCATATCAGAAGACTTCTGTTGTTCCTTTCCTCTTGCTCAATGGTGCAAAGGGTCTGGGCAAGACAGAGTTCCTCAAGCAGTTCAGCAAATCGCTGACTAACGAAGATGGCAAACCTCGCCCCATGCTGGAGCTGAATAGCTCCACCATCAAGAACAATCAAATGTTCTTCGAGCAGATCTTCATGCCCATCGTGCAGAACAATGAAATTACTTTGTTCTTTGATGAAGCTCACGCACTTCCCAAAGATCTGGTGATGGCATTCCTGTCCATCCTCAACACTGAGCGCACGCCTTTTAAAGAATTTAATTGGCGCGAGTACACGTTCCAGTTTGACTTCACAAAGATTTCCATGATCTTTGCGACCACTGAACTGGATAAGCTGTTTCCTCCTTTGAAAGATCGTCTCACCATCTTGGATTTCAAGCCGTACAAAACGGATGAGATCAGTGAGATCATCAAAGGTCGCCTGCGTGATGTTGACTTCGAAGATGGCGTACTGGCTGAGATTGCCAGTACTACCAGAGGCAACGCTCGCAGTGCAGTCAAACGCGCAAAAGAGATTGAGACGTTCTGCGAAACCCAGAACTCCACCACCTTCTTCAAGGAAGAGTGGAAGGAACTTCGCCAGATCCTTGGCATCAAGCCCCTTGGTCTGACTAACACTGAGGTGCAGGTGCTGGAGATTCTCAAGGAGCGTGGCCCATCCACACTCCAGACTATCGCAGCAGTGACAGGCATGTCACGCACTGCGATCCAGCGTGACGCAGAATTGTATCTACTGCAACGTGGCCTGATGAAGATCGATGGCACTCGCGAGATCACAAAAGCTGGAATGCTCACGCTTAACGAGATCACAGAGAAAGGTTTTTAGATTCTGGGAACTGACGTGGCTCAGGTAAAGCCTCACATGTTGTGAGGTCTGTGTTTGTCTCACAGGAACCCCGCACCTTGTTGGTGCGGGGTTTTTTATTACAAAAAATTACTACAAATAAGCGTAATAATATCTTGACGAAGATCCAGGTCTAGACCTGGCATAATGCGAAAACCCCCTGCGCCACCCAGCGCAGGGGGAAATCACACATGAAACACACTAGCTATTATGAATGCTCTGGGGGGAGCAGGGGGGAAATTATTTTATTTTTTATTTATATAGAGGAGATACATTGCAACCATTATCATTCCCCATATCATTCGAGTATCCTCGACTTTCCACTTTCAAGATGGATCAGTTCAAGGTCTTCGTGAGCTGGGCGCATGAGCATGAATCTATGCCAGTGGTGCGCCTTTGTCAAGGCATTTGCGTCAGGATATCTGTCCAGATACTTCCAGATCCTGCCTGTTGACCTGTTCCGAATAACATACTCTGCTTTGTTAGGATGCGTAAGCCAGAGGTTGCTGTCGAAACATCTTTCGGGTATGAACCCGAAAGACAACATACACTTGCGCCATGTGGGGCCATGACCCCAGCCTTTGTACTGCTCCCAATCAAGAGCGTGTGCCCATTCGTGGATGATCGTATCTTTTATTTTAGATAAAAAATCAGGAGTATTAAGATTCAGCGCAATGATCTTGGTTGACAACTCAATCTTTTTTGTTCCGTCTGATGCTCGCACTGCACGACCCATCGCATTCTTGAGTCGCGTATTCCAAGTAATTTTCCAACCCTGAAGGCATGGATGTTTTTGTTTAATCTCTTCAGAGAGGGCAGAGTACAATCGGGCAACTTCGTTGAAGGTAGTCATATTAGTCTTCAGGATTAAAGCAATTTGTTCCGTCTTCGTCAATCTGAAAAGATTCGTCCAAGTAATGTTCGCGATCTTTATTATTGATTGATAACTGCATCGCTAATTCTCTAGCTTCTTCGAGAGAAGAAGCTTCGACATCAACAGTACCATAGAGTGAATAAGTGTAGGCAATTTTGTAAATCATTTTATTCCTCGTCTTCTGTTTTTTCACCCAATGGGTCTGAATCAATAGTAAAGAAAACTTCACCCTTATATAGGTAATCACCTTCTCCACTTGCGACCTCAACGCTTTCTACATTATGAAAGAAGTCGTTAACTTCGACGATCATATTTTGATCGAGTTGTTCTGCCGTCATGCGGCCAATATGTTTTTGCAATTCTCTAAATGTCATAAGTTTTTGTGCAATTAAAAAGTACACCCAGAAGGAATCGAACCTTCATCAACGGATTAGAAATCCGCTGCTCTGTCCGTTGAGCTATGGGTGCGTTAAACTAAAATTTAGAATAATGATTTTCTATGCTGGTGGTTCTCTGATTATGATCTATGATGCCAGTTCCATCGCTATTAATAATAACAATTCCATAGCAATCATCTAAAGAAGGATACTGCGAATAAAGCAAAATCCAAGTCATTTCTTCAATCAAATTGTCGAAGTTGGTTTTGAAAGAACCTTTCGCGTAATGGCACGTCACTGCGTCCATTGGAATGTCAACCTCTTCTTTTTGATTGTCAAATGCAATCACAGATTCAATCGAGCCATCATCACCATCGCTGAAATCATAAGCGACTTCAATATGATGAATATTATTATCAAGACAGACTTTTGTGAAGGTCTGTTTATTTTGTTCAAATGCGTTCATAACACAACCACTCTATCAGGTTAATAAGGACGGTCAATACCTTTTCTTCACAAAGTGAAGAAAAAATCAAATATATCGTAATACGCTCTTAATAAGGAGTTTATCGATGCGCCAGGTCTAGACCTGGCAGTGGACTGAGATGGACTCGAACCATCAACCAACGCCTTAAAAGGGCGCTGCTCTACCATTGAGCTACCAGTCCTTATGCCAGAGCCTCCCCCGCACACTCATGCGGGGGAGGATGGATGACACACACCAAACCACACCGAAATTATTTTGTAGACTCGAAGCAATGCCCAGCGTGTACGTCTAAGTAATGACGTAAAGAATTTATGTTTGCGTGCATCGTTTTCCTCTGTTCAACAGCCTTCAGCCATGCAGCATCACCCAGAGGGTAATAGTCGCGAGAATGAAATTCAATCGCAAAAAAAGCATCTTGAAATTTATTGAGAACTCTCAATGCTTCAAAGTACTCTTTGCCAAGTGCGGTTCCACTGTTTCCGTTCGAATGAATGAGGGGCAACTGCATTGACGGATTATCTAGCGCAACGGATGTAGTATCGAGGTTCATGAATTTAAATGTGCAATTAGTTTTTCTCTGAGTTTCAGAATATGCTCTTCAGCAATATTCATTTCAAAAGCAATATTACTCAACTGCTCGTCTTCTTGCAAGCAATGTTTTGCGATTTGTAAAAGAATTGTGATCTCTTCAGGAGTCATATAAAAAGAATTAAAATTGGTACTGATGGCGGGACTCGAACCCGCACGCCCTACTGGGCAACAGATTTTAAGTCTGTTGTGTCTGCCATTTCACCACATCAGCATTGAAAACAGTGGGGACGGAGGGATTCGAACCCCCAACCAAGCGATTATGAGTCGCCTGCTCTAACCCTTGAGCTACATCCCCAAAGTGTTAGAAAGTTACATGAAGAACATTTGTTGGTTGCTCTTCTTCTACTGAATAACCTAACTCAGTCAGAGCTTTAAGGCAAGCATTTTCGTACCAGCCTTCCATAAATTTGAACACCAGAGTGGAGTCGCTCCAATCGATCACCATAAATTCTTTGATGTCGTCAGAGTCCTGCGAAAGATCTTGGCCATCTGTGCGCTTTAGATAAAAGCCAACGTGCGCCAACGCTTGTGAATAAGCGTCTTCCGCATTAAGTTCGGTGTACTCTGTCGAGTCGTCTGAGCTGTTTCTGATTGCGTATGTCATTGAGATGAATCTATCAGACGCTAAATCAAAAGCAACAGAAATCTTCACGAATGTGAAGATTTTTCAAAGTTAATGTAAATAGCTCGTAATAAGACGCTTATCGTTTCCAGGTCCAGGCCTGGCACAGAAAAAATGCAGGCAGCGCATTCTGCGCCACCTGCATTAAGGGCTTTGCGGGGGATTTCTCCCCCGCCGCCTCACCGCTTACTCAGCGACCGCAAGCGCTTCAACGTCAATCACTTCTTCAGCGAAGATCGAGCGATGCCCAGCGATCTTGTCAAAGATGGATTGCATAACCATTGTTCGCGCAGGGAGTTTAGTAAGGTCTGAACCCTTCAGATTCTCCGTCACTGAGTTGTACAAGTTCCACAAGGTGGGCGTGTTAAACTCTGGGTGACGAGGTGCTTTGAACTCCTGAGTGACAGGGAACACTTCGCGAGCGGGGAGAGCTTTCGCTTCCGCAAGCTGAATCGACAACGCGCAAGCCTGATCGAAACCGATTTCGGCATTTTTATAAGAATTAATTCGCGTTTCCATATCTGTCCACTGGCTGAACAAACGCCCGATAGCTTCAGACAACACGCGAGGAATGTCGCGCAAAATGTTCGTCGTGTGACGACGAGCCAATTTGATATCTGAACTGAAGCACAGATTCTCGCAAACAATCATGCGATTACCTACGCAAATGGAAGCGGCGAAGGTGCGGTCATGCGAATTGCGCAAGCCCAGAACCAACTTGCGTTCTTCGCTGTTGATATCTGGCCCAGCGATCTGGAATCCGCCGAAGTACCGCTGACCGAAGCGAGCGAGCGCGTGCTTTTCTTCCGTTACGGAATAGCCTGCGCGATCCAGAGCTTCAAGAGTCTGATCGACGAGAAACGAATGTGCGATGGGCGTGAAAGAATCGGTCGCGTCAGGCGTGCGGACGTTGACGAGTTCTTCGCGTGAGATGAGGTTTTTTGCAATGATCATGGTCTGTTGTATGTTTTGAGGTTTAACTAACGAGAAGAAATATAAGCGATCCGAACTCAGCTTGCAACACTTTTTCAAAAGTTTTTCATCTTTTTTTTCAGCAAATCCAAACATTCCTAAGTCCTTATGCAATAAGGACTTACGCAGCCCCCAGGGCTAGGCCTGGCGGCCCCCACAACCCTTTCGGGTTGTGGGAGTTAGCTTTTATTATTTAGTTATCTGTTTTGTGCATTGGCACTAACGCTAAAAGCTCAGGTGTTTTAATTATTTTTAATGCTTTAAGCATTATGTTTTGAGCTTGCAGAAGAGCTTCATTGATAACCACATCCATGCGAATGCATTGTTCATTTGACGCATCTGATTTCGTCAACATGATTCCAGCCATAAGTAGTTGAACCTCAAGATGTTTTAAGCTATGCTCGATTTTTTTTAGTGAAGGATCTTTTTTCATTTGTTTTCCGCAGCATATAACACAATCACACAAAACACAATCAAAAAAAGTGTCATACGTGAATTACAAAACCAGATTTGTCTTGACGTGCTGGACCTTTGGCGCGTAGCCCAACGATCACGCCCCGCTTGTCAATGAAGCGGAGGTCATGTTTATCTCCGTCAATTACTTCTTTGCCGTTATATTCAGAAGGAAGATCAAAACCTTTCTTTGTGCTGAATACTGCTGCGATATTGTGACCAGCATTCAACGCTAGAGCGCAGTGCACATGATTCAATGGGGACTCACTGCGTGAGAATGTCAAGTGATAATTTGGAATCCCAAGATTCAAACGAGAATACGTTTTTGAATAATCATAAAATTGATGATTGGGGAAATGCTCAAAAATTGTCTTGCCATTGTGTTTGATGCGTTCCCATTTCACATCGCTGGTGAGATTGAGACGAAAGCAGGCTGTCAAATCTTTTTTTGCAGCATACTCAATTCCCTTTTGAATTTCTTCAATTAATCTCTCCATGAAGGCAGGGATATTCGCAAAGAATGTCTTAGTCTTTTCGATGCGTGCTTCTTTCACGTTTCCCATCTGCCCACGTCCTGCGAAGTCAAGACATGATGCCTTGCAACCTTCGCTTGCATCTGGGCAAACGTCGAAGCCTGAAAGGTCGCTATGCGCGAAGTGAATACCGAATGTTAAGTAGCCCAACCCCAAGGACTTGAGCGTTTTATCGTTTGATGTGGTCAAGATTGTCTGCATGGGTGAACTATAACAAAGCGTAAAAAAAAAGCAAAGAAAAAAGCAAAAATTCCTAAGTCGTTATGTAATAACGACTTACGTAGCCCCCAGGGCTAGGCCTGGGGTATAAAAAAATCCCACAACCCTTTCGGGCTGTGGGACTTACGTTTGTTAGGGTTAAGCTGCCTGTTTAAGGTTCGCTTCAACCAGCATCTGGTTGAACTGGTCAAGCACTTTCTGCTTACTGCCTCTCAAACCAAACTCTTTTTTGATTTGAGCATACGCAGAACATCCTTTGATAGGATAGATTCCTTTGGTTTCAAGCTTGAGTGCGCTTGCCAGCATTAGGAGGCGATAGCCAGAGATGAGTTCAGGTGTGTCGAATGTCATAAGATTACTTTTTATTACTTTAAAACTAATTTGTCAAGATACATAGTTCTGTATCCAGATTCTTCACGCTTGCCATTCTTTAAGACTGCATAAAGCGTAACCGCACCTTCTGGGCAATAATTCTTGCCACCTTTTAGATGTTTCTTAACTCCAGTGCGCACAACATAGTTATTGCGTTCACCCTTTTTGTTTTCGTATACAACGCCAAAGAATTTGCCGTTAGATTCTGCGATTGCTTGTCTGATGCTTTCGGTGTTCATGTTATATGCTTTCTTCAATGATGTTTTCCAACTCTTCTACTACTAAAGGTGATGTGATATTATAGCCTTCTGAGTTCAATGCAATCTTATTTTGCAGAACGTCATCAATCCAGACTTTGACAAGGCTATATTTGCGACCCCTGATATTAAAGTCATAAATTACTTTTTTGATTTCTTCAGTCCTTGCGCTGATTAACATACTTGAGTTTGTGAGCGTTGTCATGAAATGAATCTACCAGATGCGTGATCAGATGCAAAATAAAAATGAAAACAATTATCATGCCAAACTTAAACATTTCTAAGTCCTTATGCAATAAGGACTTACGCAGCCCCCAGGGCTAGGCCTGGCCTCCCCGCAAGCCGTTCGGCCTGCGGGGGTTAGGTTCTACTTACTGATAGCAGACAGGATGAATATCCTTGCGCTCTTCAAACATTTTCTGCCTGCTGATTACTTCTCGCTCGATGCCTCTTGCATGAGCTAGAGCTTCATCAATTATTTCTAATGTGAATTCGTCAGCGTCTGTATATCGCTTGACGTACACGAGAACGTATGCGGAGAATTCTTCGTCAGTCATATTAGAACTCCATTCCTCTCTCGCGCCGATCAGCGCAATCGTTGCAGATTACATAAGACCTGCGAAGGAAAACCTTTTCCTCGCACTGCTTGCAAATCTTCCACTCACTGTCCTTTTGCATCTGGTGATAGAACTCAATGTCCTCTTCACTCTCGATGTTATAGTGACCGAAGTTGTCGTCGTAGTAGGATGCCATATTACCAAGCTGTTGATTGAATTTCAGAAGCGTACTCAGATCGGATCTCTGCAATCCAAGCGAAATGTTCAAGCGCTTTTTCTTCTGTAATGATTCCTTCTTTCTTCAGTTCTTGAAAGATTTCGGTGCGAGTCCAACACTCGACAATCTCAGACCAACCAAAAGAAAGATTGTATGATTCGTTAGCAGTCTTGATGACTAGATCGGCAAGGCTGCACAGGATGCGGGTTTCGTCAATTGGGTTCATATTAAACTAATTTAAGTGAATTTTTTGGGGTGTAAAGCCTTCCAACGTAGACGTGTTGATGAGATGCGTGATTCCAACCAAACACTTCATAGACATTCTCGTTCACATCTCCATTTGCAAAATGATGCTGCTGGGTGACGCGATTATCTGGCAACATCAAATCTTCCATCTTATTGGAGAAGACTGGCTGCAAATTAGGCTCGAACCAAGCATAGATGTTTTCGCTAAAGATGCAATCTTTGAAAAAGGTCATCATCGTTTCGTTTTGGGTTTCGGGTAGCTGTATCACTTGCATACATACATTATAGCACACGCAATCTCACAAAGAAGAGAAAAAAGCAAAGATTACGCACTTTGTGCGTAATAGTCATAATGGCCCCTGGCCAGGGCTAGGCCTGGGCGGGCACAAAAAACCCCGCCGAAGCGGGGTTTTTATACTTGACTTGTGAGAGACTACCAATCTCCCCCCAAGTCGTGAGCCTCATTGCGAGACTCCCAAAACGAGTCAAGATGGCGATCTTCACCGCCCACTTGCTCCTTCTCCTCTTCACCCTCCTCTTCTTCGCTAAACTGATCATCCCATTCTTGATCAGTGATACCAGTCTTTATAAACTCGCGATCCCCAGCGGACAAGTGCGGGAATGCATTTTGCAATAACGCGCCATTCGCGTAGTTGTCGAGCTGTTCCTGCGTGACAGGAAGGTCGAGAGTGCGGCTGATGCCAGACAGAACCGAAGTACGTGTGATTTCCATAGGAGATAAAATTACCAAATAGACAGTGCATTGCAACACTTTTTTAAACATTTTTAATTACTTGATTAATAAGCATTTGCGCAAGCGCCAGGCCCAGGCCTGGACATACACAAAAAACCCCCAACCCTTTCGGGTTGAGGGTCTTAGCGTCTGATCTTATGCGTGAGCGTGACGCTCAAAACGAGCCGCTGACTCTTCAATGAGTTCCTCGCGCATCACTTCAATTGCGGATGTAATCTTTGCTAAGTC
>Ga0209596_1001823_pt1 | contig 17961 bp, 19 predicted proteins | sample M_130807_MF_Meta_FD_187314 | JGI IMG/M metagenome (GOLD analysis project Ga0209596, IMG submission 187314) | Freshwater microbial communities from Lake Montjoie, Canada to study carbon cycling - M_130807_MF_MetaG (SPAdes) (version 2) | ecosystem: Environmental > Aquatic > Freshwater > Lake...
GGGGGCACCGCCGGCGCACTCGTCGTCGCACTCCTCGCCACCCTGGTGGATCAGGTTCACGAGTTGGGGCACGTTGCCCACCATCTTGGCGTAGCCCGCCTGCTTGCCAGGCTCCTGCGTGAGCTCATTCCAGATGTGCAGCCAGTCGCCGTAGTGCTTGTCGATGCGCTGGCCGCCAATCTCCAGCTCCACGTAGTTCACCAGGTTGTGGCCCACCCAGTTCAGCCAGCGGAACTGGGCACCAGAGCCGTCCGTGTCCAGCAGTTGCACCTTGGGCAGGGTGGCCTGCAGGTAGATGCGGTAGATTAAGTCACCGTTGCGCTGGATTGTGCAAGTTACCTTGCGGCCAAAGCCGGGAGAGCCGTTGAAGGGGTTCTCAATGGACTCCATCGCGAAGTTGGTGTGGCGGCGATACACCACCTTGAAAAAAGTGATCTGAGGGTTGCCCGTCAGATACACGTCCTGTGCGCCATAGGCCACTAACTGCATGAGACCACCACCTGTCATTTGTTATACCTCCGGTTTAGAAAAAAAATTCGGAAAAAGAGCATTTAATTTCTTCACGCCCGGAGGCATGTTCCCCGGATTTGGCACGCGATTTTCATTCAGGTTTAAAGGGATATATGCCGGTATTCTTAGTATAGTATAATGGACCCATTTTTTAAGATTCGCCCATCAAGACGATCAAATCCAGAATCGAGGACCACCCTCGATACGGTTCACCAACACAATCTCTCAAAAATAAGACGTCTTGACCAAGATATTAAGGATATGAAGTTCCAGACAAACCAATTATTAGAACAATATAGAGGAGAAACCAGTGATATCGAGCGGTATAAACTTGAGAAAGAAATAAAGGTATTTCAAAATAAAATACATACTGTCGACAAGGATTCAGCCATTTTCGACTACTTTCTTGACAACGGCGACCTCTTATTTGAATACTATGATATCCAGGATCGCATCAATCAAGGGGTTGACAACGTGGTCCACATGGCGGATCGCGCGAGACCTGGGAGTGTTTTTGAGGCCCTTGAGAATGCATCCAAGCAAGATCTAAGTGGAGTCAGATTATCAAAAATACCCGATAGCCATAGTCATAATGCAGGAGATACCTTGCACCGCGATGTTATACTCGACCAGTATCTCCAGAGAACCGACCCACAATACAATCGCCCAACTATCCAGTGTCTCAATGACACCTCATTCATCTGTGATGCATGCGGTGAAGATATGCGTGTCTCAGTGAATGACGCTACTGTCTCTTGCCCCGAGTGCGGATTCCACAAACTCATTCTGATGGACTCAGATAAGCCGAGTTACAAGGATCCTCCCAGAGAAGTGTCATATTATGCATATAAACGTATCAACCACTTCAATGAATGGCTCGCCCAATTCCAGGCAAAGGAGAGCACTGAGATACCCGAGGAAGTTTTCGAAAATATCGAGAATCAGATTAAGAAGGAGCGCCTACAAGCATCATCTCTTAACAGGAGCAAAATTCGCGAAATTCTCAAGAAACTCAAATACAATTCATTCTATGAGCACGTTCCCCACATCATGAGCAGACTAAATGGAAACACGGCGCCCGTAATGGACCGCGAAACGGAAGAGAAGTTGCGTTATCTCTTCAAGGAAATTCAGCCCTCGTTTCAGAAGCACTGCCCCTCGGACCGCTCGAATTTCCTTTCCTATTCGTATGTTCTCTACAAACTCTGCGAACTCCTCGAGTTGGATAGGTTCCTCCATTGTTTCCCCCTCTTAAAAAACCGCGACAAGTTATACGCCCAAGACAAGATCTGGGAAAAAATCTGCAAGGATCTTCAATGGGAATTCATTCGCAGCATCTAGCGACCATTCGCCTTCAATATATTTATGAGGCTGAAATGGCCTCTTCCAAATTCCTGTTCTAGGATTGCCATGCTGTCCTTCTTCGTCTTGTCCACGTGCAATTCATCGTATCGCTTACAGATTGCCGTAATATTCTCAGCACTAAGAGATTTCCCAGAATTTACCGGCTTTCTGGAGACTTTTGTCGCCGTGACTTGCTGGCCGAATGCAGACCCATATACGACCTTCGAATGTTGGTCGTATGCGTGTTTGTTTAGTTCACATCCCACGAATGCACGACCCTCCTTTCTCGCAACATAGGCCGTCGTAAAGTTGCCGAGGAAGAAGTCTGCAACCGTGTCGCCGGGTTTGGAAGAATACAGGATCATCTTTCTCACAAGGGCGTCAGGCAGTTTATTTACATTTTTCTTCTCTCCCTGCGCGAACTCCTTGGGAATCGTCCAGACATCCTCCATGTCCGTATACTGGGCATTGTGGCCATCTCCCGTCTTTTCCGTCTCATTGAAGTATGCGAGGCTATAGAAGGCCGGCGTATTTTTAGTAACCGAGCAGCGCAGAATATGGTAATGCGACGAGACGAACTTTTTCTGGGTGTAGACGCCGAAATTGTATTTCCATATGATGTGATTGACTACGGTCAGACCAGGTGCAGGAGCCGATCGTATGGCCAATTCAATGTCGCATACGTGATTCCATGCACACACGATATAGAGCGTCCCGTCCTTTTTCAGAATACGGGGTATCTCGTGGATCCATGTCTTTGCCCAGTCCTCATATGACTTTGCATCTTGTGGAGCGGTCTGGTAGCCTTCGATTACTTGGTCAGCATCGCGCGCATAATGCTTGTCGAACGTATTTTCGCCGAGGCCGAATGGCGGATCACAGACTACACACTGCACGCTCTGATTTGCCAAGGATCGAATAAAACTCATGCAATCTTGGTTAGATAGATGTAGGTTTTCGGTGCGAATAGTGGATGTGCCGATATTCATTTGATTATTGCTATCTTTTTTCATGGATTTTTCAAAGGTCAATTTTTGAATCTAGCGAACACTGACCATCCGCACACCACTCGATTTCCTCACTGCCAAGTCGACGATAAACATCAGGAAAAGCCCCGTCATGACAAATGTCAAAACTTCCAATTGTGGATTGGCACCCGCCGCCCGATTCTCCAGATCATCAATCCGAGCCATGAGTTCGTCGATTTTTGCCCTCAGATTCTCTAGGTCCCCGACATCCATGCCCGGAAAGTGAGATGGCTTCGAGGCCACCTTGGAACTCTCAACACGATCTGAAGACATGAGTTTCCATCGATTGCGCAATTCGGGGACTGGGAGATCAACTCCTGCAGCCTTCATATACCCGCCTTCACTGAACGACTTTGTAAAATCATTTTCTAACATGAAGGCGTTCGGATTTGTAGCGCTTTTCAAAAACGGTGATAAGGTGTCTTCACTAGGATTGGCGAATGGCTCGACGCCGAAATAACTCGGTGTATTCGTCGGCTTGAATTTAGTCAGTGTCTCGGCCGTCGGCAGCGAATTCATTACCGTCGGCTTATTCGCAAATTTTGTACTCTCGTCTAAGAGGCTGTCGGGTATTTGATCCTTATTCATCGCGGCCACATCTGTCATCCGCTTCACTGCCGGGCGATCTGCATCCGTCGGGGGCAATGGCGGATCATTCACGCGAAATGTTCTCCGTTTTTCCGAACCTGAACTTGGAAACGCGTCCTCCAGGGAAGCAAACTCCATCCCTCTTCTACATGTTGCGAATGAAATCAATTCCGAACAGATTCGCGCCTCATGGTAGAGGGATGTCGAAACCCAGTTCACCGAAAGCAGAGAAATCAGTCACCATTGATACGAGTTTGGAATCCTGGATTTACAATATTCGCACCATACTCAATGCACCCACCTGGCTATTTTTTACACTCGCCCTCCTTGTTCTCGGCACCTTCGCCGAATCTGTCCCCGGGGATACCCTCACATTCCTTGACAATTCACTGGGCCACGTTGCGCTCTTCGGATTTCCACTAGTCGTTTCCCTATATGTGGACTGGGCCGCTGGACTTCTTACCGCATCCATTGCACTCATAGTATTTGCACGTCTCAAGCGGGCTGAAGATATGCCTCTCAAAGAGGGGTTTCTTTATGAAAGAAACGATAGTATGCAGACGACGAAGTTTGTATCAAACCCCCACCGGTGGTTCATCGAACAGGTGCTCGGAGAAACCCCCATTGCTGCTGTAACGGAACGGATACAGACAAAGCGTCAAGAGGACAATGACAGTCGCACCAGTTCTTCGAGTTCCATGGCAACCACTTACACTTCCGATGGCACACGATAAAAAATCCAAATGGAGAGTAAGATGGATATAGTCAATTTAGAACCAAATGGCCCCGTTGATATGGGGTTGCGGATGATCACAATTTTCGGCTTGATGGGATGGAATATATTTGAAAGCCTTTCTCTCCGGACACCCTTTCCTGCCACTATGGTCGCTCTATGGGAGTATCCTATCTGGCGATTTATCCTTCTATTGACAATATTGCTCGGCGCCGAATGGTGCCCCCGAGTAGGCCTCATGACGGCCGTCGCCGTTATTTTTTACATTGTTAACATGATACAGATTGTCTGATCGGGTGCCGCTTTATTGCCATCTTACAATCCGGAAATTCCGAATTGTAAGATAGATGAGTTTCGGAGGGATGATGCCAAGTGCTCCAAGTTCGGGACCCTCGGGACCCTTTGAAGCATATCTTACTTCTATTGCATCGTCACCTTATTCTATTGGTCTTGCCATGTTCTTGTTGAATACATGCAGTCGATTTATACCATTTGAAATATCAAGGGAACAGGAAAAGTTCCTAAATCAGCCGAATATTCGCAGGCTGATTATCTTCGTCATATTTTTCGTGGCGACCCGCAACATTGTCGTGGCTGGTATGATGTCTATTACCATTATAATTTGCATAACGTATCTATTTAATGAAAATAGCAGCCTCTGTCTTTTCGGGAAAAAGATGGCCACTCCCGTAACGGCCGGTGCGCAGAATCCAATGGACGGCCTCTCGCCCGAAGAACAGCAGATTCTAAAGAGTCTTTCAGACAAGGCGGAAAGAACGAAGCCTGCGAGCACTGATACAGGAAGTGCTCAGCCAGAGAATGTTGGTCTTAGACTTCACGAGAAATATCAGAAGGCTCTCGAAAGGCTCTAAATTAGACGTCGAAGCCCACCACGTTTCCTACCGGGGCAGCACGCCGCGAGCGGCCCCTCCTGCCACCTCCAGTGCGCACAGACTCCGTCTGACTCGCAAAGTCGTCACTGGCTACACTCTGTAACTCCGATACAGCAACCATCGCAGGTTGTTGCTGTGTGGGTGGCATCATGTTCACCGGCGGCGGCGCACGGCCAATCGACTCCATCTCTACACGACGGACCTCCTCGAACGTCTTGAGGATATCATCGACGCCAGATGGCCCCTTCATCTCGCGCCTTTGGCCACCTCCCACTCCGGCTGCCTGCTGCGCGGCCTGGCTGGGATTCGGCGGGGATCTGGAATTATTTCCAAAGAACGCCCCCGTCTGATCCACAGGCACTTGCGGTTGTCCCATATTGCCTTGTGGCATACCCATGGCCATTCCCATGAAATTCCCGAACCCCGGGCCAGCCTGGCTCGCCGCAGCCTGCGCCATCTGTTTCGCCAACATCGGGTTGCTCCGCAGCACATCGTCCATGGTCGGCATCTTCTGGCGGAAGAACGAGTTGCTCACATGGCACATGAAGCCGCTCCCGGCCACGGCCATCATCAGGCGCATCTCAGGCGGCATCTTGCCACGGTCCTTATATTTGTCATAGAGTTCCTCGAAAATCTCGTCGAAATCCTCGACATTCGTGTGGACGGACTCGGACCATCCTTCCAACTTGACGTCAAAGGGGTCGAACTTGTTATTCATCCACTCGAGACCCGTAATCGCGCCCATCAGCATCTGGCGCTGGAATCGGAGACTGCTCTCTAGATTCCGGGCGTCAACTAGGCGAGTGTATTCCTGTTTGATTTCCTCGAAGGAGTTGTCCATGGTAAAACGCTTGCTCACCGGAAACCCCTTCGACTCCAGGCGCTGGAGTTTGTTTAAATACTCAACCTTGTCGCGGTTCTCCTGCTCAAAGTCCCGGGGGGCCGCCGGGGTCAGCGATATAGAGGGGGCCGTAGAAGAGGTCTGCATGTTGTTATAGGGTGACTGCTGCCGGTCGATGGTGATCTCGGCGAGAGGTGCAGCGCCGGGAATTTCTGTCGTTATTCCGTTTCCGAAGGTGTTCAATTCTATGGGCTCGAGGCCGCCGAAACTGACCTGCTTGTAGTCGGATTCGGGCACCGACAGGCGAATTGGCGAAGACCCGAATGAGGGCTGCGAGTTGCCATCAATCTTGATCTTGCTCTGGTTGGCCAACATATTCAAGCCGAGATCGTCATCCAGATTATTGACCTCTATCACATTCCCGATATCGGTAGAAATGTTGATGGGGGGGCCAAGTTCGGAAGCGGCGGCTTGCATATCTTGGATACTGACACTCATTCTTCTCCGTTCCTAAGTTCTTTTTTGGCGTTGCCTTTAGACGCGCTGCACTTTTAGGCACTTTTTAGGGCACTTTTTAGGAAAAAGTGCGCAAAAATCTTTAGGCACTTTTTAGGGCACTTTTTAGGGCACTTTTTAGGGCACTTTTTAGGAATCTGCGCAAAAATCTTTAGGGACTTTTTAGGGCACTTTTTAGGAAAAAGTGCGCAAAAATCCTTAGGCACTTTTTAGGGCACTTTTTAGGAAAAAGTGCGCAAAAATCCTTAGGCACTTTTTAGGAATCTGCGCAAAAATCCTTAGGCACTTTTTAGGAATCTGCGCAAAAATCTTTAGGCACTTTGTAAGTGTCTGTGCATAACACTGATATAAACTAACGATTCATTTTACGGGTTTGTGTTTTCCTTTTTTCCGCTGCACGTTTTCTCGCAAGTTTCCTAGAGGGTAGATTATATTGTTGCGCATATTTTGACATCTTTGGTCCAAAATTTTTAGGAATTATAGACTCTAAAATGCCTTTGATAACTACCGGAATTTTCATTCTACACCTTACGAGAATTTAAGACACTAGGGCACTTTTTAGGCATGTGCGCAAAATGCCTTAAGCACTTTGTAAGTGTCTGCGCAAGAAGCCTTAAGCACTTTTTACTAATCTAAGATAATTGCCCCACACGGGGATAAAACAAAACTGTTAACACCAAGAACTATAGTAATTAATCCAGATGACGCATTTACATACACTCCAACCGCAGATCGATTTAAATCTGCTAGACTATTCATTTGAAATAGGGTTTGCGTAAACGTTGTATTACCTACTTGAAAAGTAATATTGCTTCCATTAATACTAATAACTTTATAATTATCAACTATACCAGTATTTGTTTGATAATAAGCATTCAATACATTAAAATTCACGGGACAATCATTTGTCCCTGAAGTTCCCGTAGATGGCAACTTAAGTATCCTATCCTTCTCCTCCTTCGTCGTGAATACTGCTCCTAGATTTTTGGTAGTCACGTCGCTCGCCGTAAATTTCGGCGTGAATATCTTATCACCAAAATCGACTTGCTGACGCTGTGAAACGAAGTTTGCAAAGACCATTCTAGAATTCCTAATCTGCGTCTTCTCAGATGATAAGATCGGCTTCTGAATTGGGTATGACATCTTCTATACAGTATGTAATATAAAATTGACACCGGTCAAGCGGTCCACGAAATACAAAGCATGGATCTAAGCCGCACCGTAAATACCGCAATCGCCATCTATCTCAGACAGAAAGTGGGAAACGTCGGACTCATCTACGAGGCCGCTGCTTTACTACACTTTGTTCGCCGAATGGGCCTAGATAACTCCGCCTTTGCCGCCCTGGCACCTACCATCCAGCCCCTCTCCGAGAAGATTAGTGCAAAGAAGCGGGCCACTTGGGCCACATGGCTTGCAAATTACAGTAGCACACCTATAGGCGCAGGATACGACCTCGAGGGTCGCCGGGTCGTAGATATTGTCAATGTCACGCAATCCGACGATATGGGTGGCACTGGAGACCTCGTCCTAAAACTCGACGACGGCAGCGAGAGATCTATCAGTATTCACTGCGGAGAAGTGCAGCAATCCGGGGCGATCAAAAAGTGTCTAACAAATCCCTCCTACAAGCGATTTGGCTGCACAGACGAGCACAAGAAGATCTTCGATCAAATTGCAAAAGACGCAAAAGATGCCTATATCGTCGAGATGACGGCCAGACATCCAGATAAAAGCACATGGAAGAACATACCGAAGGGTCACGTCGATAGAACTACCGTCGCAGCCTGTAAGGCGACCACGGAAGTTGCACGAATCACGGTGGACCACTTTTGTAAGATGCCCCCAGAGGCGCAGAAAAAGATGGCCGATGACCTCTTGTGTATTACAGGCGGAAAGAAGCCAGCCGACTATGCACTCGTCGTCTGCGAAGATTTGAGCCGGTTCCGCCTCTTTCGGATCGTCTCCGCGAAAGTGGATACTAGCAAAATCACGGTGAGGCAGAGGGGCTTTTGGATCGATTTTGTCAGCGGAGACGACAAGGTTATCGGGTCGACCCAGGTCAAGTTCAATAATGGTGTCTGGCGCGAAAACAAGAGTGGAAAGTGGGCACAGTCATCCATCTGCACCTCGTGGAATTCCACGTTCAACTTGGCAGACGTGTTTGAGATGGCCGAGATCTAGAGGTCAAGGCGGAGTCTCAATCGGCCGAAACACATGCGCATTCTCTTCTGAGCACATATCATTCCACTCGAGCCGCTTGACACCCTCATCTTCCGATCCGACCCAAACCCCCGCAAGTCCGCCTTCCTCATGCCAGGTATTTTTTACCCACATCGACGGGTATTTCTTGAGAAGGGATTCCAGCCAAGCAAAGTCCGGCTGCCAACGTGACCAGAGTTTGAATTGCATGCCCTCGACACCCTTGACATAAATCTCATAAGCCCATTCAGGCACGTCCTTGAACTCCTCTTCAGAGAAGCGATCCATGTCCTCCTTTGTGGCCCTCACCGTCATTTTATTCCAACAGTCGTTCGGCATTCTATAGTATATATGTGCTGCGCAGATTTAGGCCTGAATCTGCGAATCACCTTTCCCTACGCGATAACTGTCAGAGTCGTGGTGTGTTGTTGACACCTCGAAAATGTCGCCTTCTTCCTGACACAGAATCTGATGTGGATCGCCGACGAAATTCGTAATTGTGTCACCCGGCACCAGAGTCTCCTCGATGATATCTGCGTTTTTTGTATTGATCCAGCGAAAGATGAAGCGCCCTGATGTAACATGCCATGTTTCCTGCTTCTTCATATGGAAGTGCATGCTGAATTTTGATCCGGTCTTAAAATGCAATATCTTTCCGCAATACAGGTCGTTGTTGACGATGATAGTCTCGTGACCCCACCCCTTCTCCACCTTCGACACGGCGACCTTCTTGGTTAGCAGCGCTAAAGGCACCAGCGGCGCCAGTGGCGCTAAAGGCGCTAAAGGCGCCAAAGGCCATACAGCATCCACATTATGCGATTTGTCGTCGATATATAAATCGTAGTCAGGCTTACCCATAAGAAGCCTATGAAACTTACAACCCCATTCGACTAACTGCGTCCGTGTCAGGTCTGTCAAGTCGAGCCCAGAAGCACTACCTCTTGCCGTCCAATATGTAATAATATGCCCCTCATCATAAAGCGCATTCACTTTATGTATGCGCTCTAAGATGGGCACCGCCGCCCGATAGCGCTGCACAGTATCCTTACAGTCCGCGTCTAGAGTACAAATTGTGCCGTCTAAATCCACATGATATTTCATTCTATAGTGCTTATATAGCATGGCCCGTTTAGACTCCAAGCCAAAGTCGATTCTGGTCATGGGAGATCTGATGCTCGACATACAGATTCACGGAGTCATTGAGAAAATGGCCAACGAGGCACCTATTCCCGTCTTGAAAAAACGTGAAGTAAGAATGAATCTTGGCGGCTGTGGAAATGTTATCATGAATTTGCTCGGCCTCGGATCCAAGCGACTCTTTCTCATGTCGATGGTCGGAGATTACGTCGGTGCAAATGAAATCAATAATATTCTGATCTCTCATCCAGAAATCACGCCGACACTTTTCAAAAGCCCCAAATACTGCACAACGGTAAAAACACGCGGCTTCGCAAATAACAAGATCATTTTTCGCTATGACAATGAGGAGTGGCACGAATTAACTGCAGCCCATCTTGCCGAGGCGGTAGCGAATGTGGATAGGCTCTTGACAAGCGCCCAGATAGACGCCATTGTATTTTCCGACTACAACAAGGGCTTCCTCTGCAAGGATCTCACACAACGGGTCATCGCGCTGGCGAATCAGAAGGGTGTCCCCACATTCGTTGATCCGAAGGTCGACCACACGAAATATATCGGCTGCACGATTTTCAAGCCGAATATCAAAGAAATCGGCGACATTTTCGGGATTCAGTATAGGGTCGAGCATCTGAAGGCCATTCATGCGACAATAAAGGCCGAAGTAAAGTGTAAAGATACGATCATAACACTGTCCGACCAGGGTATAACGGCTCTCACAGATTCGGGCGAGTTCATTCACGAACGCACACAGTCTTCAGAGGTCGCAGATGTCACTGGAGCCGGTGATGTGGTTTTGTCTATCCTGGCTTACTTCTATGGAACGATGGAGAAGCGCGAATTGATCCGGCTCGCTACTTGGATGGGGACGCATTCGGTCAAATTCACGGGCGCCTATGTAATTCGGCCCGCGGATTTGCTGGAGGCCAATCGGGCCATTACAGGCTGTAAACGCATTATGCGCGACAGCCTCGGCGACTTGAACGTGCCGATCGTAGTCACGAATGGCTGTTTCGATATCGTGCATGAGGGGCACATTGCGCTGTTTCAGCACTGCCGATCCATTATTCCTCCTGGCGGTGTTTTCATTGTCGCTCTGAATGGTGACGAGTCGATAAGGCGTTTGAAGGGGGAAACGCGTCCCATCAACACCCTGGCTGCGCGTGTAGCCTTGTTAAGCCAGTTTTCCATGATTGACTGGATCGTCGTGTTCGACGAGGACACACCCCATGAACTATATGGGGCTATGAAGCCGAAGACAATTGTGAAGGGCGGAGATTATACGGCGGAAACTGTGGTCGGCAGCGAGTTCTGTGAGCGCGTGGAGATTTTCAAGTATATGGAGGGAAAGTCTACTACGAAGATTATTGAGCGTATTAGTGGCTCTTTGGTGTAGATAGTGCCTTTGGCCACGCATATGAACTAAATTACCTCCACCAGGCGGTATCCGTCATTTATTTCTTTTACTATAATATATATGAAAGGCACCTCCTGGAATCGCAAGCGTTGTAAGAAGAATACTCGACGTAAGAGGGGGTGTTCTCAGCGAGGTGGGGGGTTATTAGAAGGAATATTTGGGGGTAAGGCTAGCAAAATTAGAGACAAACTTCTTTATATGCGTGGAAATCAAGGAGATTTATATAACAAATTGCGTGCATACCTCGAAGCAGTAAAGACTTATAAGGGAGTGACATCTGATGGTTTTGTTAATATAGACAACTATTACAGTCACTGTAGTAGGGCAGGGGGGGGAAAAAAAGATTGGCTTTTTGCGATACTATTGATGAAGCAGTGGAAATGTTTACGAATCCAGAAAAGTCAAATAATTTGGATGTTATGATTGAAGTTGCAGAAAAGCGTGCGAAAATTTTTGAAACAACACAAGGAGTCCGGGAAAAGATACATTTAATGGAAGATCGCTATAAAAAGATAGATACTTTTCAATTAGGCAGTGCGATGCTTCCAACGGGAGATCGTTGGACCAATTACTTTATACCAGAAAAACTAGTTGTTGCGCGTAAGAAATTAATGGAAACAGTCGATGATGTAATTCAGAAAAAGAAAAATTTGGAAGGTATTGTGAATCTTGCAAGAACTGAACTATTGAATCTTGGTGAAAATAGCGAGGCTATAAATACCCTCCTGAAAGAGCCGCTTAGAGGGGTCGAGAACTCTCGCACTGCTGCAATTAAAAGAATACAAGATTTTATGCGCGAGGATTTTGAAAAGAGAAAACCGAATGTAGATGAGCATTATAAAAATAATGTTGTTACTAAGCAAATTAAGAATGAATTGAATATAATTTTAGATTTATTGCAAAAAAATTAGACCAACGGTCTAACGTTGGTATTTTCGGAATTAATGTGAATTGCTCATAATTTAGACCACTGGGCATTTGTCCCGCTTGCGGGAGGTAGTTTGCGCCCTCAAATGTCCCAGCAGTCTATTTTGGCAGTTCACGTTACTTATCAGATTCCGCTGCACCCTTTGTCGCGGCATTTGGTATTTCCAAGCGTATATCTTCATCATTCGTGGGATGGCCGGGCCAGATGGGGTTCTTGGCTACGGTCTTGCCTGTCACAACGGGTAGGGTAGCATTTGTCAATGTGGAGACCATGGACGTCGCATGTTTTACGGGCTCCTTGCTATTGAAGCCGCTGGCGAAGCCGCTGGGTGTCGTAGAATGGGTGGCGCCATGTATAGTGATATTCGTGGGTGTTGTGGCTCCGCTGGTCTTATTCATCTGTTTGACAACCGTGCGAATCTTGGCGTCGAGATCATCCATGACCAACTGCTTGAGAACACCCTTCTTCAGATTCAGAGTTAGAGCGGCGTCTTCGGCCATCTTCTTAAGTCTTGTGCCCGAGTCGGAGAAGACTTGTGTGTGATGGAGATTGCCGGTGATATCTGGCTTCTTTAGATCTACTTCTTCCTTGAACTCGTAGATGAAGTTGTTGATGATTGCCTCGGGAATCGTTGGCGACTGCTCAATGAGTCGGTCAAGTTCTACGCGGAACATCTTCATGAATGCGAAGGCATCCATGCGCTCGTCGGGGTGTAGAGATAATTCAATAACAATAAGGCGATTGAACTTACCCCAGGAAATAGACGCGCCACGATGAGCCTCTGAAGAACTAGCATAGCCAAGTCTATTTGCTATGGTTGTTAAAATGCCGGTGGCTATAGATAGGCCGCCGAGGCCGAGTTGCACGTATTTTTGTATTTCAGGGTCATTTGATATAGAATTCATGGCGAAGTTGGCTGCGCCGCCGACGGTGCTCAAGATAATAATGGGAAACATGAAACCTTGGTCTCTCGTCTGATACATGCGCCCGGTCTTCTCGTGCATCCATCGATAGCAGGAGGCCTTATCGGCCCATTCGGCAAAGAGGTGCTCAATCTCGCGAGTCCAGCCGTTGAGGAACTTCTTGGGGGCGCTAGGGTCCCTGACAGGGACGAGATCTTCGGAGGATTTATCCTGATTTTCGCCTTGTCCCCCTGGGACTTCTTGCGCTTGTTGTTGCGCAGGTGGCCCTTGTGATCCTTGTGGCCCTTTTGGCCCTTGTGTAGGTAAACCTTGTCCAACTTGCTGTGTTGCCATCTAAACAATATATATACAATATCCAAGAAGGATGTTATTGGCTCTTGATATTGGAATTAAGAATCTTGCGTATTGTATTGCTGTGCCTTCGGCACCTTTGGCGCCTACGCCGCAACAGGACGCATCAGGCACTATTCTTGAAATCAAGCATTGGTCTCTAGTGAATCTTACCAATCTCGATAATCAGGCCAAGCCAGTCTGCAGCGTCTGTGGAAAACCTCCAAAGGCTAACGCACCCACGCCTCTCGGATTAGTGTGTGGTCGGCATATTCCGAAGGAATCTCCGCAGATCTATGACGAGGCAACGGGAAAGCCGATTACCAAGCCCCCGACCATTGGGCAACTCAAGGCATTTCTGCAGGCGAGAGGTCTCGACACGAAGGGTCAGCGACCGGCCTTGCTCGAGCGCGCAGAGACAGTCGCGACGATGCCCCTTGTGAAAAAGAAGAGTGTGGCCTCTTTCGCGGATAATACGAGCCGGCTCCATGACGCAATCCGGGATTGGATTCGGCGCGACTGGGATTACTTGAAGGATGTTCGACAGATCTACATTGAACACCAGCCAGTTTTGAAAAATCCTGTGATGAAGACGGTGCAGATCCTGATTTTTGCGACATTAAGGGAGCGGCTGCTGTCTCTAGCAGGGACCCAGAAGGTGGAATTCCACTTTATTCACGCGGGGAAGAAGGTGAAGGGTGAAGAAGTGGGTGACGCGGGATACAAGGATAGAAAGGCTGGGGGCGAAGCGCGTGTGCGTGCTTACCTCAAGAGGTTTCCGATGGGCACAGAGCAGGGTAGGTGGTATCAATGGTGGTTGACGCAGCCTAAAAAAGATGACTTGGCTGATACACTGTGTATGTTATTGGATGCAAAGCACTTTTAAGAAAAGTGCGCAAAAGGCCTTTTAAGAAAAGTTCGCAAAGCACTTTTAAGAAAAGTTCGCAAAGCACTTTTAAGAAAAGTTCGCAAAGCACTTTTAAGAAAAGTTCGCAAAGCACTTTTAAGAAAAGTTCGCAAAGCACTTTTAAGAAAAGTTCGCAAAGCACTTTTAAGAAAAGTTCGCAAAGCACTTTTAAGAAAAGTGCGCAAAAGGGTTTTTAGACCCGTGCTCAATTTAAATTAGCGTTTTTAGTAAGCAATGGTGGGACAACAACACTCTACCGATTATAAATTAACTGCTATAAAGCATTATGAAAAGTCTGAAAACTTTACTGAAACTTGTAGGATGTTTCACTGTAATCGTCATACATTGAGATTCTGGTATAATAAATATAAATCAGATAAGAATTTAACAAGAAAAGCAAGGCAAGAAGGCTCATACAAACTAAAGAAAGGGTTAGTCCAATATGCCACTACTCGTATCAAAGATAAACCTGATATTTTTATTAAGGACTTATTGGAAGATGTAAAAGGTAAATTCCCTGATATAACTTTATCAAGGCAACATTTGGGACGAATACTTCGTAATGATAATAAGACAAGAAAGCGTCTTAGACATATATACACCAACCTGCTACATATTGGGGAAAACCAAGAGATCATAATAAGGAAATAACTGACTATCTTGGCAAGATCCAAAAACAACCAATAGATAAAATATATATAAACTGAAGATATATTAGACTGGTAGGCATTTCAAACCGGCATAAAATTTTTAGACATTATTTGATTATTACATCGTTTAAGGAGGAGGAAGAATGGTAGTAACAGTTCTTCCAAAAAAGGCAACACCTGAACTAGGCGATGTTATACCTAATTGACCATTTGCTATACTTACAGTTGTTAACCCAGAATTTGCGAACGCATCAGTACCAATACTTGTAACTGAATTGGGAATTGTTATAGACGTCAATCCGGCACATTGACGGAACGCACCAGCACCAATACTTGTAACTGAATTTCCAATTATTATAGACGTCAATCCGGTACAAGTAATGAACGTATTAACACCAATACTTGTAACTGAATTGGGAATTGTTATAGATGTCAATCCGGTACAACTATTGAATGCATTATCACCAATACTTGTAACTGAATTAGGAATTGTTATAGACGTGAATTTGATACAAGAAATGAATGCAGCAGCACCAATACTTGTAACTGAATCTGGAATTGTAACACTGATTAAATTAGCATAATCCGGGACTCTACTTGCTGGGATAGATGTTATAATAGCAGTGTAAGAAAAATTTGGCAAATCTGTATTTCTAGTAAAAGTATTCCCGCCCCACTCAAAACTGGACCCTTGATCTGTATCATACACTAGAATTGTTAATGGAATATATGTGGGGGTGGAACAACAGGAGCCTGTCGCCCTGGAATTATTCATGGTCGTAATAATTGAGGCTGGATTACTCGATCCTTCAAGTCGCTTCGCCGGGTTCTGTAAATGAAAATTATAAATTAATCGCCCTCTTAAAATGTTATATCTATTTGTATAAGTTGTATCAGTATTTGACATCCTGTTAATATAGCCACATATAAAATTACTACAAACGCTAATTTAAAATGAGCATAGGTCTAAGAAAAGTGCGCAAAAGGGCTTTTAGACACGGGTTGAGCGTAGCAATTTGATTAATATACCTCTAATGCCATCTTAATCGCATCTTATAAGCCTAAAGCCTCCGTCTTATATCTAAACATATACAGTCGAGTCAATGGTAAATTTAAGCGCAGAGCAGAGAGCAATCATTGAGGCCGTCTTATCAAATAAAAACTGCCTCGTGGATGCAGTCGCCGGCTCAGGTAAAACGACGACTGTCATGGGTCTAGCCCAGGCCGACACCGCAAAACGCATTCTTCAGATTACCTATAATAGACATCTGAAGGATGAGGTGAAAGGTAAAGTCGATGCAGAAAAAATCGCAAATATGACCGTCTACACGTATCACGGACTTTGTGTAAGATACTATAATCACAAGGCGCACACTGACGCCGTGATGAAATCCGTCCTGCATAAGGATACTAAGGCCCGTCAGACTATACCTGACTTCGATATACTTGTTATAGACGAAGCGCAAGATATGAATCAACTATTTTTTAACTTTGTCCGAAAGTTTCTAAGAGACTATGGAAAGCCAGTCACGCTTCTGGTTCTAGGGGATAAGTATCAGTCTATCAATGAATTCAGAGGGGCAGACAGGCGATTTCTGACTCTCGCAGGCGAGATCTTCAAATCCTATGGTGACTTTGTAAATCTGACACTCAAGACCAGTTACAGGCTTACAAATCAAATTGCGGCATTTATAAATAAGAATATGCTGGGAGAAACCCGGATTGAAACGGTGAGAGACGGGCCAAAGGTAGAGTTCATGCGAAACAACGTATGGAGGCCCGACAAAATCGTGGAAAAGATTGTTAGCCTCATTGAAACGAAGCGCTGTTCACCTGGCGACATCTTTGTCCTCGCTGGAAGCACACGTAGTAAGAGGGGCGAGCCGATGCCGATTAACCGTCTTGAGCAGGCTCTAGTCAGTCGAAAAATCCCCTGCTTCGGAACAAATGACGAGGAAGAATTATCTGCGAATTTAACGGAAGGCAAGGTGGTCTTCAGCACAATTCATCAATCAAAGGGACGTGAGCGGCCCATTGTCATATTATACGGGTTTGATTCAAACTGGTTCTCCTTCTTCGGACGTGATCTGAATCGGAACGTCTGCCCATCAGAACTGTATGTGGCCGTAACAAGAGCCTCAGAGTTACTAATCTTGATTGAAGGCTGTGATACGAAGGCCCTGGAGTTTTTAAAGGGTCGTGCCGAGTTTTACAGGACGCCATATATAAACTATTATCAAAACTGCGATGTAATCAAGGGGCCCGCTCCAGACAAGCCCCTCAATACAAACCCCACAGACATGTTGCGTCACATGAACGAGGAAGTCATGTATGTTTTATTGCAGATAAAGCATCAGATTTTCACATGTAGAAACCTGCCATGTAAGTCTGTAGATATTCCATCAGAGACAGCGAATAACATAGGGACATCCGAAAACGTATCAGACCTAAATGGGCTATGTATACCGGCTATTTGGGAAGAAAAAATGCGCGGCATATCGAATGTAAAGAAGGATGTTATAGTGTATATGTCAGCCTCTAAGCCTGTGGACATCATATCCCTCACCTATGACAAGGTAAACATCAAATCGACGAATCTGTCTGATTATTTACTCCTGACAAATCTATACCAGTCTATAAATACGAACTTCCATTTCAAACTTGCGCAAATCGAAAAATATGACTGGTTAACGGAAGATATGGTGAATGATTGCCATAAAAGCATGTCGAAATATATAGGTGAAAATCCGGAATTTGAACATCCTATACACACAGTAATATACCATTTGAAGGACCATGGGCCTGTTCGCCTAAATGCGAGACTGGATGCCTTCGACGACACAACTGTATGGGAATTCAAGTGTGTTTCTAGCCTACAACTGGAACATTTCATACAACTGATCATTTATGCATGGCTATGGAATCAGCCGCAGGGTGAAGATGGAGAATTCGAATCGGATGCCGAGACCTATGGCCCGCGTAAGTTTTGCTTGATGAATATCAGGACAGAGGAG
>Ga0209596_1001825_pt1 | contig 17960 bp, 17 predicted proteins | sample M_130807_MF_Meta_FD_187314 | JGI IMG/M metagenome (GOLD analysis project Ga0209596, IMG submission 187314) | Freshwater microbial communities from Lake Montjoie, Canada to study carbon cycling - M_130807_MF_MetaG (SPAdes) (version 2) | ecosystem: Environmental > Aquatic > Freshwater > Lake...
CTACTGAATGTGAAGTGTTTTATATCTCACAAATACCAATGGAAAGCAACGCTGGATTAGGTGGTTACATTTTACACCTCAAAGAACCTGTTGCACCTGAATTAGAATACAGAAATAAAATTTCAGACTTAGCCAAATCATTAGAAGGAGTGAGAGTTGATAAACTTGAAAACTGTTTTGCACCTTCAACTGAACTGATTGAACAATCGCAGGATGAGGTAAGAAAGGAGGCGGTGAAGTTTGCAGAGTGGATTTCAGACAAAGAATATTTTAAAAGTATGAATGAAAAAGGTGAATGGTATGTTTTAAATTATTCAGATAATGATTCTGAAAATGTAACAAAAACTATTGCAAATACTACTGAGGAATTATTCACTATTTATAAAAATAATGGTTGATTCAACCTTTATAGAACTTCTTACCATGCACTCTGATTACTTTATGAGAGTCTTAAATAGTCGCTTCAAATTAAAGTTCACAAGGGAAAAGGAGTTTATTCTGATTCCTGATGAAGAAATAACGAATAAGATTATATTAGATTATACGATTAGGTTTCATATATCAATAAAACAGATTGACAATTATATAAAAATAAAAAAGTCCAGTTAGTTTCACAACGAACCGGACCCAATTTAGTCACCAAACTAAACACTCTTGAGGAGTTATTTTTTCAATCTTGCATTGTTAATTCCTAATAAGGTAAACAAAGCCATTACAGCCGTTATTGCTTCGTTGATATGCGGTAAGACCTCTCCGCCAAAATCAATCCCTCCTGCTGCGCTAATTGAAGTAGCAAGGGCAATTAAGACAGCGTAAAGAGTTGATGAAGTCCAATTGAATGAACTGATTGAATACCGCTCGAATATTGCAAGTCCTGATCCTACAATTACTTCGATTAAAGGAAGCGCAGTACCTAAATCGAATCCTAAAATACTTTGAACAAATGGAGCAAGTAATAATAATGCAGCCATTATTTGAGTGTAAGTTGTTTTCATTGTTTTTATTTAAGGTTTAAATTTAATTATTATTAATTGTATTAGGTATTATTTTTTCAACCTTAGCCCTTACCATTCTCCAATTCTTTAGTTCCCAATGTGGGAAGTCAGATAAGGATTGAAAATTTCCGCCCCAAACTATTTTATCTGAAACTAAAGCGGCGTGACTTCTTGCTATGTTCTTAAATTCTATGTTATTCCAGTCTATACTTTTCCCATCATCACTCATTACCCATGTATCAACGGCACAATTAAAGTTATGGGGGGATTGTCCGGCTTGCGCCCTTGTTACTATTTTACCTGGAGCCGACCTACCTTGTTCGTATAGTTTAGTTTGTTCTTCTAAGGAACGGAAGCCAAAGATTATAATCAGTTCACGATTCATTTGCTTCATTACCTTTTCAGCAAGTGATTCAATACAAGCAACCACCCGAATATCAACTCCTAATAATCGTTCTTCGTGTATCATTGATTAATTATTTTCTTTAAAGTTTCTGATTTATCACGACTGCCCTGAGAACTTCCGAAGTAATAACCAACTACTCCCATTGATAGCGTAGTTAGTGAACCGATAATACCTGCCATGATAGTTTCTTTTTGTGGTGAAATATCTTTAAATAAAACCATGTACCAAAGTAAAAAACAACTTCCTAAAATAAGCAAAGCAAGTAAAGGAGTAATAATTTTATTAAGTAGTGGAGCGTGTTCACTTGTTGCAATTGCTATCTCTCTATTTCGTGCATCAGCTAAATCAGCTAAGAGTAAAGGAAGTTCCTTATCGTAATCGTCTAATAATGGTTGTATTTCTTCCTTCATTTCGGGAATCAACATATCGACTACATTACCAATCTGACTTACAATAGGGATGCCTGACTTTCCTGCGACCTCTGCAATTTTATCAATTACATGAGGTGCTTTCTCTTTTAAGAATGAACCTATTTTAGTGTCAACGAATTTCTTTTTCATTTCTTTACAAGTGCGTAAGTTTTGTAAAACTCTTTTATCCCTTCGTCGTAGCTTGTAATCTTTTCAGAAATATAGTCTAACTTTTTATTCACCTCATGATATTGAATATTGTTTATTTTCTGCATGGTTTCAAGCTGACCCATCATTTTTTGAATTAACTCTTCGTGTTCGTTTAATCTGTGTTCATGGTCTTTTATTACCTCGTCATTTTTATTTATTGAGCGAACAATAAAGAATCCGATTATACTTACCATTAAAGTACAGATTACATACACGAAGTGTTCAGGTGTCATTTGATTAGGTTTCTAAGGGTTGATTTAATATATGCTTTTGTGTCAAGTAAATTTAAAGCTGTTTCTATTTGCGTTGCACCCTTCATACAATGGCTTGCATCAGCGATATAAAACGGATAAACAGGATTTGAAGTAGTTGGTGTTTCTCCTGCACTTAATACCTGACAACTTCCTATGTAAGGACACTTATGATTTGAACCCCCGAAACATTTTAAAGTATTATCCTTCCCACCATAACATAGTATTAAAGGCTTATCAGTCACATCAATATCAGCCATTGTAAATGCTGCGCCACTTATCGCTATTCCACCTGCTATATTGAATGAATAATTGTAGGCAAAGTGATTCATCCATTTCATTGTATCGCAGTCAGCATATTCAGAAGGTTGCCAATGAACAGCCATTACTCCGCATACAGCACCCCAACTTACACCTGCTATCCATATCTGATTTTTGTCTATGTGATAAATAGAAGGCATTGAAAGCATATAACCTACGCAAGCATAAGCATCTTGTAAACTTCTATACATTTCTTCGTGCATCAGTATAGTACACTCGTCAACTGTCTTATGTAAAAATTGTCTTGTATCGGCTAAACGATAATTAGGATAAGCTACTGTCACTCCTAAACTTGAAACCAAACCATCAAACAAAGGATGAAGTCCGTCGCCTTTATCTCCTAAAAATCCACCGCCTCCATGTAGCGCAATTATTAAGGCATGGTCTTGATTATTATTTGGCTTAGTGACATCGAAGTATAAATTCTCCATTGTATCATGTACGCCTAATGCCTGTCCGTACATTATATCGTACTTGATAGTTTTGGTATATGTAGTTTGAGCATTCGCTAAATACCCGAATAACAATATTATCAGTCCAATTATCAAAGCCAATAAGAATTTCAAATCCAAAGTTAAAGGACTTAGAAAATCCAATAACCACAAATACAATCTTGCTTTTAGCTTGTTCATAATAGTCTATCACTCCATTTTTCTGCCATAGTATTTTAATTTAAAATGTTTAGCAAATCTGTTTTTCTCTGTGCAGTAAGGTAAGCCGCCGCACTTGCTGTAATTGCTGTTTGTAAGGTATCTAATCCCCTTTCGTAATCAGTCATTGAATTTCTGTTAGTGGTTATAAAGTTAGATAGGTTTGCACTCGTTACATTTACTGCAAGGTATTGAATTGCCAATTCTAATTTTGACTTCCGTAAATTCAGATTGTCAACATTAATATTTGGTAGTATTATTTGGGAAGGTGTAATGTCAGTCACACCCGAATAAACAGAATGAATAATTTCATTTGTTTGAGCGTATGCAATTACATTATCGCCTGCCTGTATTTCTTCTTCAAACTCTACACTTGTATTTGGTGCGATGCTTCCCTCTCTTACATTACTTGTTTCTAAATAAAAGCCAACGGCATTTACAGAAGTGTTCTGAAAAACAAACTTTAAGGTTTGCGTTGTTTGTGAAAAGAATATTATTGTAGGTTGTGTGTTTAACATTTTAGTAAACGGCTATCCAAAAGCTCCCAACATCTACCGTAAGTCCACTCATTGCCTGAGTAGCTGGTAATGCTGTAACTCCTGTTTTATAACCCCATATTTTAGCTGAGTTAGTAAAGTCTAATGCTTGAATGTTTGCGTTGGTTATGTTACCACAAAATCCCACTGCAGGTGCAGTAACTACCGCACTTCTATTCCATAATAAAGCTACAAAGTAAATCCCTGCTGCTGCTGCATAGGTAGAACTGAAAGCCTTAGAACCCAATGTAGCACTTGCGGCTGTTTGCCATAAAGTACCATCGTTAGCACACGAAGCAACAAGAGTTAATGTACCTCCTGAATAAGAATAAAGTCCTATTCTGTTTTCGTTGTTAGCTGTGTAATTTCCTAATGTACCTTGCCACCACTTAACACCTGTTAATGTTTGAGATGTATTAAGATAAACAGCAACAAAACTTATTAACTGATTTATTAATACTCCTGTTGAGGTTATTCTTGCTATTGACTGTCCAACTGTTTGTGCTTTAATCGCAGAACCTAAAGCCTGATATGCTTTTATAGTAACATCTTCTATTGATGCTGCTGTGATTGCATTTATCTGAGTTTGGATATTTGATGAAGAACCTTTGACAAAAGCCAATTCAGCAAGGGAAGGATAAGTAGCGACTGGTGCTGAAACTACATTTTTACTTCCATCTGTAATTAATATTTCAGAAGCTGTTAAATAACTTCCATTTATTGATGTTGCAAAAGTTGGTGAAATTAATGGTGCTTTTAATCCTAAGTCGGTATCGTCCGCTATCGTTCCGTTTCTATCCTGAAAAGTGTAAGTTCTTGCTGCTGTATTCGAGTTTGTAAAGAATGAAATAAAAGTATTCAGTACATTTTTGAAATTGATTTTAAAAAGTGTCAATCCTACATATCCGCCCGTTGCATCTTTGTTGGCTAATAATTCAAGGTCTGAAATCTTTTTACCGCCGTCCTTTATTAGTTTTCCGGTAGTTCCATTAAATACAGCAATGTCATCAGCCGTTGCTCCTGCCGGTCCAACTACATCACCACTTACTCCTGCTACCGCAGTCTGAACAAATGCTGTTGAAGCAGGAGTAGTATCATTAGTTCCTGCTGTTTGTGTTGTTACTCTTTCAACAACTCTTGTAAATACTTGCAATACTCCATTGCCAACGCCATTGTGTAACACAACACCTATTGATTGAGCGAAGTTCGGTGAAATAGGTTTTGTAGCTGTTAATATGCCTGCCGTTGTTGGTGAAACATATAACAAATCGCCAACTGCGAATGCCGATAAATCAAACTTTTCTAACACTCCGATTATCATCATCCATCCAAATCCATTGTTGGCTGTTGTTTGGTACATTATACCATAAGCAGGTAATGTAGTAGATGAATCTGCCTTTGCCTTTGATACATTAGGAACCGAACCTGTTGCACCTGTTATATACACTACCGAACCCTTAGCTATTGATGCTCCGCTTGTATTTCTTACTATCGTTAAATTATCTCTTGTTATTTCAATCTCATTTCCATTCTCATCTAATATGTGAGGAACTGATAGTCCATTTTGGTCTTTTGAAAAAAGAAAAATATTATTTGCTGGAGGATTTGATGGAACTGCTTGGTCAATTAAAACAAGTTTATTGGCGTAAACAGGATTCAATAACTCCCATCGTGTATTGGCAAGATTATATTCAAGAATACAAACCGCTAAAGCATTCGGTATATCTCCTGCTACTAATGCCTGACCGCCTTGTTTTACTATTGTTTTGGCTCCTGTTCCATCTGCGTTGAATGTAGGAGCTGTTGAAGTATTCGCTCCTGTTGCTACAAAAGCACACATCAACTTATCAGCTAATACTAATACAGGTGAATAAGTAGCTGTGATTACATCAACTGTTCCTGCTGCTGTTGCTATTGGTAAGCCACTTCCACCACTACTAACTGCATACTCAACAACATTTCCACTTGCATCAACTCCGATAGCGTATGTAGGTGTTCCGGCAAAAGTATTTACTCCATATTTATTTAACTGTAATTGCCCCGTTCCTTTAACAGTATGCACTTGCCATTCAGTAGCCCCTGCATTTCTTAACCATAATTCATGTTGAGCAGTTTCAGCTCCTGCTGTTGCTGTTGTCCATTTAGTAATTATTAAAGCTGTACTCTTTGTTGTTCCGGCAGAATCAGAAAGGTTAATATGAGTTTGTACGCCCATTCCTGTAAGTGCTAACGGAACTGCTCTGTTCATTATTAATCCATCAACTATGTTATTCCTTCCTGTAGCTTTATTAATAGACCATAGCGGAACACTCGTACTCTCACCAGCTATTCCAACACTTGAACCCTCTCCATAAATACCATACTGCGCCCCATGTACCCATAATATTCCCGTAGGACTATAATTCGTTGCATCCCCTAAAATCTCTAAATAATAAGAAGGATCGCCTGTTGTTCCTATTGAAGTTATTTTTACCAACTGACCACCTAACTGAAAATGATTAGGTACATCCTCTGTCAATCCGTTATTTACTGTATAAACAGAACCTCCTCCACCTCCTAATCCTTGTATCTGCCAATTCGTACCATCGTAAATTAATTGATATGCTCCACCTGCAATTATATCTCCTGCGCTTAAATTAGTTGATACATTTTTTTTAATAGTCTTTGCGCCATAGCTGCTTAAATTCAAAGAGCAAGTCCCTGTGTTAGCATTGGCGAAAATTACATTTACAGTAAGACCTTCATAATAACCTATAAATTCATTAAGTTCATACCAGGACTTGCCAAAATCAGAAGTATAAGTATCGGTTCCGTTAGCAACTACCCATTCAAAAGGGGACTTGTAATAAGTTAAATCGTTCCAATTTGTTAATCCGTCACCTAACTTATATTGGTTTGTATCAACTTCTAATCCATAAGAACCAAGATCTAAAATAGGATTTGTTGAAGTCCAATAAGTAGATATGTGCGCTAAGTTCATTTAACAATTAGATTTAATTACTGATTGAACCCCTCTCTTGAATGTAACTTTTACTCCTGCTATCCTTCTGTTGTTTTTATTAAAGTAAGTAGGTTCATAACCTGAATCCCTAACTACTAACATTTGACTAATATCATAGTCTGAGTTATTTATATTGTAATCAGATACTCTTAAATAGTCGGCCATTAATCCATAGGTCATTAATCTTGTATGAATGAACTGAGGAGTATCCTGTCGCATTAAAAACTCAAATGATTGAATAGCCTCATCCCTTATCTTTTCAATTTTTCCATGATAAGGATTACCCCATTCTAATTGAATTGTCTTATACTCACCTACTTTCTCGTAACCAAAAAAACCATTTACTCTAATAGAATCTTCCCAATACACTCCGCTCATGTCGTGAATCATATAATCAATTCTTTTATCACCTATTTTTCCTGTGATACTGCTTTCAAACTTTACTGTTCCATGAGCCTGGTTACAATTAAATTCTAATAAATTAAATGCCTCACTTACCATACAAGTTGATATTCCGCTTCCGTTGGCAATAAACTTTATCCGGTAAACTCCAACCCCTAATTCATCAAGAACATAACCCCAATTAATCTTGTATCCGATATAAGTATTATGCCCTGCAATACTTCCTAATCCATAGTAAGTTCCATAAGTATCATCTGTTAAAGTATCTTGATTAACCCAGCTTCCTGATTCTAATTTTTGAATCCAAAAAGTAATAGATGGATTTAATAAAGCTAAAAAATTAACTAAAAATGAGCTTATATCATTCTCGTAAGTCGAAGTATCTATTCCTATTTGTCCGAATACAGTATTTCGATAACAACATGGATCATAAGGCTCTCTGCATTCAGTCGTTGTACAATTAACAAACGGAACAAACCCTAAAACCTGATAAGTACTTGTTCGTTTAGATTGTTGGCCGATAACTACAACATCATCTTTATTACTGAATGTTGCCACTTCAATAGAATGTCCTACTAAATCAAATTGTACTTCTGTTCCTAAAATTATCTGTGGCATCTATGAAGTAATTTTTAAAAATCCAAGTTTATGATAAAGCTGAATGCCCTCATTATTAATTGCCCAATTCTGAATAGTATCGTCGTACCAACATTCAACAGTTATTGATGAAGTGCCAAAAATATTAATTGTTAAATTGTTACTATGCCAGCTTGTAGTAGCTCCAACATCTTCAGTTACATAACTAAATGGTGAATCGCTCTCTGAGTTAAACTCTGTTGATGCCGTCCGTCTGTTATATACACCTCCATTATCTAATAAGTCTGCAAAAATATAAGCATAAAAAGAATTATAATCAGTTGGCATTACTGAGAAGTTGCCTGTATAAATTGCTTTAATTCTTGTTTTTTCTCCTATTAAAACACATCCGAATAATGTAGGGTCGGCCGGATCCGTTTCACCAACCATTTTCCCATCCTTATCATAAAACTCAATAGTTGTTGTAAATGTTGGGCCGGAATCAGGAGCTGCGCCAATAGCTTTAATAACAATAGAAGTGTATGCCCAGAAACTTGTAATCCAATCATCATATCCTTTTGCAGTTGCAACAAACTTTAATTTTAATTCCCAACCTCCGTCAATCATTGAAATCCACGACTGAGTAATATCTTCAATGTCTTTATAGATAGGATATTGAAACTGCTCAGAAGTTCTTATAACCTCGAGCCAATAGTCATATCGTAAAACAAAAGCATATTTAATCCTAAACCCTACTTGCCTTCCAACATCTAATGTATCATCTCTTATAATTGATGCAATGTTCCACGAGGAACCTTCTAAAGCGTTAAACCCTAATGTTTCACTTTCGTCAATTGTCTGAACACCATTAAACTTCCTTACTAATCCTACTGAAAAAACTTTTGAATCAATTACAAAATCATCTTCACCACTCTTAACGGCTACAATTTGCATTCCTGCAGTCATTAAAGTTGGTGTCACCCCATCTATTGCAGTTGATTCAATCAAGAAAGGGAAGTCAGTATAAATAGGGTCACCCTCCCAACCCTCAACTACATTTTCAGCGTTTATTCCATCGTTGGGAAAAGTAAATACATGAATATCATCTACAGCTTCAATTAATGTACTATCATCTTGATTATAAGTACAGTTATTAAAATCAGCAAGTAAGGCTATCCGGTCGCATTGTTGTGTGGTTGTAATTAAATAGTCTTGAGTAGTTACTACTATTGCAAAGTTTCTATTAGTTGAAGCTAAGTCAGTTAATTTGGCTATTACCTGTGATGCCATTTCAACATCAAAATATAAAGTAATTTGATTAGCTGAATTATAAGTAACTTCTATGTTTTTGAATATCTGATATGCTGTTCCATAATATTCTCCATTCTGAATTGCATCAGCTATTTCAAAAAAGCACCTGTCATTTAAAAGGTTTTGTCTAAGTGTTGTTTGTGTATCGGTGTAATTAGTTTGAAGCAAATCACAAAAAATAAAGTCTAACTGTAATGATGTACTTGGCGCACTTGGTGCTGAGTAAACAAACGCCCCACTTGCTGAATTTATAACTATTTCAACACTCGTTGTATCTGTTATTTCTATACTGTCAATTTCATTTGCATCAGAATCAAAATAAGTTACTGATGTTATTGAATAGTCACTTCGTGAACCTGAACTATTAGCATTTAACCAACTGCTTATTCCGTTTTCACGATTAGTTATTCCGTCAGTAGTATGTGGAATAATCGGATTACAATCTTCAAACTTGCAATCTATTTTAAAGATATGCTTTAGTGATGTGGGTGGGAATAAATATCCTGGAGGCTGATTTAGGTTGAAGTTATTAAACTGTTCTGCAGTCCAAAGTGGGGCGGCTGTAAAATACTGAGTTAGTTTAAAATATTGCTTGTAATCAGTTATTGAAACTCCTTCTATAAATACTTCGTCAGTTTGGCCTAAGCTATCTATTAACTCATTTGTTACCCATCCCCATGAAGATGTACCAACATAACAATTAACAGGAGTAACTACACTTGCATCTAATCCGCTTGTAATATATTTCTGTAGTGAAAATTTATCAGTTAAGGAAATGTAACTATCCTGACTGCTATTCTGAACAAGATTATAATAGTAATCTAAAGCTGTTATTGGAGTTACATCATAAAAGCTACAATCTTCATCTGTTTCATTAACTAATGCTTCTGCAACTGTTATTACTCTTGCTTCTACTTTTGTAATAGTATAGTCGCCGTCATTACTTGCAGTATCGGAAACAGTTATTGTCATTCCAACTATCCATCCATCAGTTAAGAAATTAGTAGTATCAATTCTATTTGCGTTTGTAATTGTTTTAGTCGCCGAATCAAATGTTAATCTTTTATTTTCCTCTGCTAAATAGGTGTGAAATTCAATCTCACATCTAATTCTGTTTCCGATATTGGCATTGAAATAATTAATACCCCCTCCACCGCTTCCGGTGAACTCATCGTAAAATGTACGGTTATCAATTATTACGCTCATAAGCTGTTGTAAACTATTTCTGCTTTATTAAAGTCTGTAAATTTAATTACTATTATTCCGCTTTCTGTTAAACTTATTGAACAGTCAGGTGTTTCTTTTGAGAATTTAACTTTATGCTTTTCTGCTTCAGCTTTTAATAGTTCCATTTTAGGGGACAACTCATTAATAGCCGCCTTAATCTTTTCGCTGTACTCTTTTATTTGTTCTTCCATAATTTTTTATTGTGGCCAAATAGTACCCCCTCCACCTTGTCCGCTTCCATTTCCGCCTGCTGAACCTCCTAACCCTGCTACGCTTCCATCTAATCCATCGATTATTAATCGCTCTGTTAAGTTTGTAGTGTATAATTGATTAATACGATAATCAGCAACAGCTATCTCGGTTTCTAAGTCCCATGTAATTTTCGTGAATTTTCCGGTTACTATTTGCCCCTGTTCATTTCTTACCTGAAACACATTTGATGTTAATGCTTTCTGAAAATCAGCGCAACAAAATTTAAACTTCTTATCGTAATAAGTTAGCCATTGGTTGCCTCTCGTCGCTAAATTCAAACCATGAAACCAATACAATAAAGCCTGTGCGCTCATTCGTTCATGGTTATTAGGATGCACCTCCCAATCAGTACCAATTTGAGTTCCTACAAATATTTTAGGAATGCTGAATGAATCATTACTTAATTCTAACCACCCAATCCTTAAACTAATCATGTCAGGAATAGGATTAAATACTTTTCCTATTAAAAACCCTGCGATATATCCAGGAAACCCAGCCATTGCAGCCATAGTTAATGGAATAGCCACATTTAAAGCAGGTATTAAAACATTTAAATCATTAATCATATTAATTATTATCAGTTCAGGCTTTGTAAAATATTCCTTTCGTTTAGCCAATGAACATGGAAATTGTATATTAATCCCTTTTGAATTTAATAGGTTTCTTTTGTCGCCAATTACAAAAGGTTGAACCTGTACTGAAACGCTCGTTCCTTCGTATTCATGAATAGTATTTAACTCATCATTATCTAATTGAAACTGTAAAGCATAAACACTCGGGCACTCGCTTGCATTTGTTCCATGCGGAGCAGGTAGGTTAAAAGTAAATCCTTCCTCATCTGTGTTGTCAATCAGATAAGTATCTTGCGTATTCCAATGGTGTATTTCTTCAAAGTATAAAGTGTTATTATTAACTTTAACTTCTGCATTAAATAACAACATCATATCCTGTATGAACTCTTTAAAAGTTCCATCATAATATCCGTATGGATTTCCGCTGCCTCCTAATTCATTGTAAGGTTTTTTAAAACTTGCATTAGTTAGTAAATCAAAGTTTTGAACCGGCTGCACACTCTTTTTAGGCATCCATGTAGTATCATAGTAAAGAGATGAAGAACTAAATATTGATGAGGAAAAGTTTAATCCTAAATACTGACACGCCTTTTTAAATAAATCTTCTACCCTCATACATAGCTTATACTTTTTTTCTTGTATGATATTATCAATTATATCCTCTAATAATTTTATTATCTGATTTACTAAAATATATATCTGAACAATATCGGCCATTACATTTACAATTCCTGCGACTAACAAACCTACACCGCCACCAATTTGTAAGGAGTTAGAAATATATCCAGCTAATATTACTATATCATCAACCAGTTTTTGAAGCATTACAACTGCCTGCCATGTTAAAATAAACAAAGGAACAGTTAATGATACTATCCTTGTTCCATTTGGAATCTCTGTTATTACATATGGAGTTGCCTTATAATCCTGCACCGTTATTATGCCTGCGCCTCCTTCGCTTGTAGGAGTTGCTAAATACCAAAAGGTAAAACTTCCTGCTATATCGTTAAGCCAATCAATTCGTCCTGATTCCCTTATTGGGCAAACTACTTTATCGCATTCTATTCTCGTTACTGTATTAGCTAAATCAAGTGAAAGGTTAAACCCTAAATTCTGATTACACGCTTCTATTTTTAAAGGTATGCCCTCATATATTCCCCTGCCTCCTTGAGTTCCTTGTTCAATATAAGTATTTATTCTGTGCGCTGTTTCACCAACCCATTCAAAATTGACTGATGAAATGCTTGCTGACGGATTGCCGGAAGTATAAACTGCATCTATTTTAATTGCTGAATGATTCAATGGCTGTGGCACATCAATAAACCCATTACCAAAATCCATTGAGAATTTATAATCCATCAGTTAAAAGGCGCATTTCGTTTAATAATTGGTGAGTTCTTATAAGTAGTTTCAACTGAATATCCGTTTTGCTTATCAGTTAAAATTATTTCATTCAACCGGTTCCAATTTACTTCTAACTCTTTTTTATTCTTAATAGTGTTATTCAATTCTTTTAACTCTGAAATCAGTATTGAGTTTTGCAAATCAACAACAGTACTGTTTTTTTCAGCAGGTATTTTATATCGCATTACTGACTTAACCAAGTCATCATTACTTATTGCCCCTATGGCCGCATTCTGTTTAGCTGTTAAAACTCTTTCGTGTGGATGTAATACGGCTAACATTCCACCTTTTGAATCTAATCCGCCTCCGCTTCCGGTATCTTCTGTTCCTTCATAATAACCCGACAATCCACCTGCTAATCCTTTAGCTAATAATGTTTCAGCTAACGACTTAGCTGCAGCCCCAAAACCATCTTTAGCATTCACCTTCATAAATTCTAAGAATAGTTCTGCTATCTGTTGAGCTTCTTTTTCTTTTCTTGCTTTCTTATCAAGTGCAGCCTGTTCTTCTAATGCCTTAGCCTTTTGCCTTAACATGAAATCGTAAGTATTCTTTTGCCCTGCAATTAATAATTGAAGTTGCTGGTCAATACCTTTGTCTATTTCATCAATGTTTTGTTTATTAAGTTCCTGTTCACGCTTAATCCTATCTTCTGCAATTTTAAAAAGCTGATCGCTTAATTTTTTCGCCTCATTAATTTTCTGCTCGTTTTTCTTTCTATCATTTTCAAGTTCTTTGTCAGTTAAAGCCGCAGGAGATCCTGATTCACCTCCTATTAATCCGGCCTTTGTTTTATTGAGGCGGTCGTATTCGGTAGTTAGTTTATGAACTGCTTTTGCATAGTTATCAGTTACTATAATTAAATCATCATAATACTTTCTTCTTGCTGCATTATTTTCATCTAATAAAAGCTGCTTCTTTTTTAATTCTTCAGGTGTTAAAATTGCATCAATAGCATCGTTTACTATTTTATCAATCTCCTCCCAATTCTTTTTTTCCTGTTCTTGTAATTTTTTGTTCTGATCTTGGTTCTTTTGTAGTTGGTCAGCTTTATATTTTTCATCAAGTATTTCCTTATTATTTAGTAACTCTTGATAAGATTGAAATTGCGAATCATCTAAATAACCCTGCTCCTTTTTTATATCCTCATATTTTTTTATCTTTTCATTATTAAGTTTTACTTCTAAATCATGTATTTCATGTAGTGATTTGCCTTGAATCTTTGCTATTGCTAATTCTTTTTCAATGCCTAATTCTTTTAATGAGTTATAATATTCAATATCCGCAATCCGTTGTTTCTGTAATTCCTTTTCCGCTTCTTTTTGTCTTACTGCTGCTGCCTCACTTTCTTTAAAAGCATCAACCAATAAATATATCCCCGTTATTAAAACAGATATTCCGGCTGTTGCCAATGCAAAGGAAGCCTGCATTGATAAGCCAGTTGATTTTGCGATAAAAGAAACTGACTTTAATCCAGCACCAAAATCTTTAAATGCTGATAAGTTTAATCCTGTTGCCTTTTCAACTACTGCTAATATTCCATTAAGCCCTTTTAAACTCTTTTCGTAATTTCCAACACTCCTTCTATTGTCACCTGTAGCTTCTTCTAATCGCTTTAAATTTTCGGTCAGTATCTTTTTCTTTTGAGCAAGTGACCCTGTTACATTAACATTTAATTGCTCTGCCTTCGTTGTTTGCGTCCACTCTATAGTAACCTGCTTCAACTCATTACGCAGATTATTAATTATTCCAATCTGTTGTTGCTCTTTTTTTATTTGAGCTTCCTTAGTTTTAATCTGTTGCTGTTCTGCTTTCTCTCTTTGAAGTTGTGTTTTTAAAAGTTCCTGCTCTGCTTTTTGTTGTGCAACATCTGCCTGTGCTTTTAGTTTACTAAGTTTTACACTTTCTTCAATAGCCTTATTCTGTTCTTTTAAACCTGCTATTGTTGTTGGATCGCCGGATGGAAATATCTTTTGAGAAGTTTTAGCGGTTTCAATTATAGTACCCTTTAATTTATTGAATGCTTCATCTAAAAGCAAAGCATTATCGATGGCATTATTTGCCCAATCGTTTTTAATAATCTGTTCGCCCCTAATCGCTTCCTCTGCCATTTGCTGATTTTGATTGCGCTAATTTAATATAAGAATAGAATTGAGCTACAGAAGTTTTCATCTCATCAATCTGAATATGCAATATGCTTTCAATGTATCCTTTTGTTTCATAAAAGTTACCCCCATCATTTTGAGCTTTTATCATTGCATCTAACTCAGTTTGACAAAGGTTTACAAAGAAATTAAACGATTTATTATTTTCAGCAATCATTCTTAATCTCCACATAGCCTGTTCTACTTTCTTTCTTTGAATTTCTTTAAAATCTTCACTGAACCCAAACATTAAAATATACTCATCATACAATCTATCCCATATTTTACTTAGTGCAACTTGCTTTATTTTATTAGGTTGTTTTTTATTAAGTGTTATAATATCAGATTTAATTAAAAAGGAAAGATTACCGCTTTCATTTATTTTTCTCCAGTAGAAAATTGGCAACTCATCAATAGAGGTGTAACATTTATTCAATAGTTTTTTTTCTTCACGATTTACTAAATATACAAGATACCTTAGAAAAAGTTTTTTCATTTCAATATCTGTTTTAAGGTATTCTCAATAAATAATGGCTTAACCCATTCACGAACTTCATTTAAACTTTCATCAGTTAATCCTACTATTTTACCTTCCCTCTGTTCTAAATCAACTCCATTTTTTACAGTATCCATAGTTAGTACAAATCCATCATTCGTTATTTTTAATTGCTCGCTATCATACATAGCTCCGGTATCTTTGAAAGTAATGTGATCGTAAGGTTGTCCCTTCGCTATCTTACCTTCAAATTTACTTGTTCCATAAATAGTTGCTGTTGAATAGTCGCCTGTAGGTTTGCCGTCTGCAAATACTCCTTGTTCATATAATTGCTTCTGAGTATTTAGTTGAATAATATCATATTGCAATTGAGTATTATCTTGTAATGTTTCTTTCAATATCTTGTTTGAAGATAATTGTTTAACATTTTTAGTAATACGCTTTATCATATCAAACATGATTCAAAATTAAATAAAAAAAGCCGCTCATGGCGAACGGCTTTTAAACAAACAATGGATGAACTACTAACTAACTGTGATTACAACCGGAGAATCAGCTATAGAACTGAAATCAAAACCATCTTTTTCAATATTAACTACCAATGAATCTCCAACTGTTTGCGCTGCAAATGCAATTGTGTAAGTTCCATCAGGAGATTCTGTCAAGTCAGTAATTAACACATCAGCAGAATCTGTTTCATTATAAATTCTGTTTGTTAATCCTGTTCCAGAACTTACAAAGTCATTATAATCAATTCCTGTTACATAGCCTGGATTCTTAAATGTACCATAATTAGTTGTTGTTGTCATTACAAATCCTGCCGGTCCAATTTCTGATATATCAGCAGAAACATCTACATTTCCACGAAGTGTTAATAATGTAACTCCATTCATATCTGAGCATTGAACCATTGCATAATCTTCGTCTTTTTCAACGATGTTGATATTGAATGAAAGCATTAATTTCTGACTTGTTTTGTCTTTTAGACTAAACTTTTGGAACTTAACGGCTAAAGACTGAGAATCAATTTGTTCAGGATATAACTTAGTAGTGTCGCCTCCTTCATACTTGCCTATAAGATTTCCGTTTATGTCAACATAATAAGCACTCATTGATGTACATCTTGCACTTTCAATGGTTCCTTTTAGTTGTGGAGATACAGCACCAATCTCAGGAAGCACAGTAATTTCGCCTTTAAAGGTTCTTACTGCCTCTTGAATAAATACAGTTGAAAGATCATCGAATGTTTCATACATATTATCGCCACGAGTATCTTCAACATTTTTCATCTGTGGCAATGGATACCAACGCTCTCCGGCCGCTGTTGTTGCTGCTATTTTAGCATCAAAAAAAGCCTGGTTTAATGTTGTGCCGCTTGAAATATAATTACGAGTTCCATCTTCTTTGTAGGTAGGAACTAATATTATTAATTTAGTTGCATAGAATATAGGAACACAAGCATAGCCTGTATTATTCATTCCATTAGAAGCGCAATTACAAATTATACATCCCATGATTTATTTATTTTTATAGTTCAAAAGTAATTGATTTTTTTAATCTTTAAATTATTTTTTAACACGATTCACATTCATAGTTGTTTATAACTGTCAAACATGGGTTAAGTTTAATTCCGGCCAACTTATCAGCCCACTTGTTTTGAAGTACCCCTTTCTCATTTATATACACGCCAAAGTTCTGATATTCTTTTGCTGAGTATTTAAATTCATCAGTATAGAATATCCCTCCTGCATTCTGTACATCAGCTAAAAAATGTTCCATTAATCTTCTCATTGGATCAACTGCTAATCTTTGCGACTTTTCAGTAAGCCACTTTTCAGGATCATTTTGAGTTAGGAAGAATAAGTCACCATTTATAAACCTGTCAAAAGCACTATCAACATCTTCATAATCGTCGGTTGATAATTGAGCAAACCAAATCATAGGAGTTTTATTAGCTGCCGTTTGTTCCTGATTCAGTTCTATTCCGGTTCTTATTGGAGTTCCATAATAAAAAACAGGTGAATATAAAGTAAATGTTTGTGGTGCTATTGCTGTTGAACCAAAAACATAAATGTATTTATTATCAGCATCAATCTCTCTTATTTGATAAGTTCCTTCATCTACTGTTATATTCCTTCCTGGTTCAGCGTGCATTATATCACAAACAGTTAATCTTTGAACAATAATAACGCCTTCGTCAGTTGTGATAGTTGTTTCTAATACTGCTGTTATTTCCATAGTGAAATCCATTGCAGCAATCAAATCTCTTAATATCGCTATTGTTGATTTTTTGTATATCATTCGCAGTAAAACAAATTTAGTCTATTAGAATAAGTAGATGTATCAGATTCTTGCAAGAAGTAAAAGAAATTAAAATCAGTAATGCAGTTATTAGTTTCATCGCTTCCCAATCATTTCGTTTGCAACTACTGTTAAAAACAATATTATTCCCAATTGCCATCCATAGGCGAATGAAGCCCAAATAAGAACTCCAATTCTTACGGTGTAAAGTATTCCGAGTAATGTGTATGGATGGATTTTCATAGTATCTGACTGAATTGTGGTGCAAAATAAGCTCCCTTATATTCGGGGTAAGTATCAGGTTCGTAAATTCTACAAACCCATTGAGTAGCATATAAAGCATCAAGAATATTATTCCAATTGCGCTCCGCTAATCTTGCGGCCCCTGTTGGAGTTTGAGTTGTTGATACCTCACTCATGTTTAATGTTGCTCCGCTTTGTGAGTGTAAAACTTGCCGGTCAAATACATAATCATGATAAATTAAGCCAAGTAAA
>Ga0209596_1001830_pt1 | contig 17951 bp, 16 predicted proteins | sample M_130807_MF_Meta_FD_187314 | JGI IMG/M metagenome (GOLD analysis project Ga0209596, IMG submission 187314) | Freshwater microbial communities from Lake Montjoie, Canada to study carbon cycling - M_130807_MF_MetaG (SPAdes) (version 2) | ecosystem: Environmental > Aquatic > Freshwater > Lake...
AGATACATCACCAAGAAGGCCGGCATCTGTACGCGAGATTCCAACATCGATGACAACGGCTCCAGACTTAATCATCTCGGCAGTTAAAAAATGTGCCTTACCAATAGCCGCAACGACAATATCTGCGCCTTTTGTATGTCTGAGCAAATCCTTTGTCCCTGTATGAGTCAACGTCACTGTTGCATTTTCAGCTTTGCGAGTCAGAAGTAAACCAAGTGGACGCCCAACAGTTAAACCCCGTCCAATGACAGTTACCTCAGCACCCTTCGTACTGATTCCATAGTGTGTAAGGAGTTCAACGATTCCATGTGGCGTACAGGGCAGTGGTGCTTCATATCCGGACACTAATCGCCCTAAGTTCATGGGATGTAAACCATCGGCATCTTTGGATGGATCGATCGCCTCTAATACACGTTGTGTATTAATTCCATTAGGTAACGGCAGCTGCACAATATAGCCCGTGCAAGCAGGTGATGCGTTGAGATCTTTGATCGCAGCCATAACATCGGCCTCAGTTGCATCGGCAGGTAGATCTACCCGGATTGAGTTGATTCCAACTTCATGACAGTCGCGGTGTTTGCCGCCAACGTATGAGTGCGAACCTGGGTCATCGCCAACTAATACTGTGCCAAGTCCCGGAGTGATACCGCGTGATTTAAGTTCGAGAACACGAACTGCAAGTTGAGATTTAATTGTGGCCGCTAACTCTTTGCCATCTAAAATCTGCGCGCTCATATGCGCCATCCTATTGCAGCCTTAGGCATGTGAGAAATGGCGGGTGCCTGTGAAAAACATGGCAACTCCAGCTGCTTGAGCTGCAGCAATTACCTCTTCATCACGCACGCTTCCGCCTGGTTGAACTACAGCACGCACGCCTGCATCGATCAAAATCTGTAGACCATCGGCAAATGGAAAGAATGCATCACTTGCCGCAACTGATCCTTTAACACGATCTCCTGCGCGCGTCACAGCTAAGCGTGCAGCATCAACCCGATTCACTTGGCCCATACCGATTCCAACTGATGCAGCGTTGCTGCTTAATAAAATCGCATTACTTTTGACTGCGCGCACAGATCGCCAGGCAAATTCAAGCTCTTTCATAGTTGCCGCATCAACGGGTGCTCCACTTACTTGTTTCCAATGAGTTGGTCGGTCTCCTTGTGCATCGATCAGATCCATCTCCTGAAGTAAAACTCCACCAGAGACAGGGCGCATCTCAATCCTAGAGATATTTGAGAGATCACATTGAAGAATTCGTATCGATGGCTTTTTCGATAGTAATTCAACTGCTCCTGCCTCATAGCTTGGGGCGATAACAACCTCTGTAAATATTTCAGCTAACTGTGATGCCATAGCAAGACTAATCTCGCGATTGGCTGCAACGACTCCCCCAAATGCCGAGACTGAATCACATTCATGTGCTTTTCTGTGAGCATCTGCAATATCTGTAGCTGTTGCAATGCCACAGGGATTTGCATGTTTAATAATTGCAACACATGGGTCGGTGTGATCTAACGCTGCTCGCCACGCTGCATCGGCATCAGTGTAATTATTAAATGACATCTCTTTGCCATGTAACTGAACAGCGTTGACTATCCCTACTGGGCCACCTGAATAAATAGCGGCACTTTGATGTGGATTCTCTCCATAGCGCAGTGCGTTTTCGCGCTGCCAGATTCGACCAAACCAATGCGGAAGCTCATCACTCTCACCTAGCCATGTTGCAATCGTTAGATCGTATTCAGCCGTTGTTCTAAAGCTCTCTAGGGCTAACTGGCGTCGCTGGGCCAGAGTAAATCCACCTTCCTTAATCGCTGCAATTAAGCCGTCGTACTGGGAAGGACGGCTAATTACGGCGACGGAGCCGTGATTTTTTGCCGCGCCACGCAGCATCGATGGTCCACCGATATCTATCTGCTCGATGCATTCGGCGAAATCGGCCCCCGATGCGATTGTTGCAGCGAAGGGGTATAAATTAATAATTACTAAGTCAAAGGGCGCGATATCTAAATCGGCAATTTCCGCCATGTGTTGTGGGTTGTTCTGATCGGCCAAAATTCCTGAGTGCACACGTGGATGAAGCGTCTTTACACGCCCACCCATAATTTCGGGAAATCCCGTATACGTACTCACTTCGGTGACTGCTATGCCAGCCTTAGCTAATTGGGCCGCTGTTGATCCGGTCGAGAGGATTTCGATTCCTGCAGTACTTAATACCGTTCCAATTTCGAGCAGTCGTGTCTTGTCATAGACGCTAACAAGTGCGCGACGTATAACTTTACGATCAGACATGGCGCTCCAGAGTTGGAAGTATTAAAGCGATGGTCGCAACGATGAGACTGCGTTCCACTTTCTTAATTCTCTCATGAAGGCTTGCTTCATCATCACCGGCTAGGACTGGGACCTGCATTTGTGTAATGACTGGTCCTGTATCAACACCGGCATCTACCCAGTGCACCGTTGTCCCAGTGATGCTCACTCCAGCGGCCAATGCATCTCGCACGGCATGGGCACCTGGAAACTCTGGCAATAGAGCTGGGTGGCTATTTATAGTTGGAAATCGATTGACGAAATCAGCGGGCAAGATTCGCATGAATCCAGCGCTTACAACTAAATCTGGTCTGTGTGCGCCGACTCGTTCGATCATCTGTGCATTCCACTGTTCACGCGAATTTTCAAGGGCGACAACTTCACAGGAAATTCCAGCTAGATGTGCTCGATCTAAGACTGCCGCTTGTGCCTGATCACTTATCACTGCCACAATTTCAATATCGAGCTCTTTGGCCTCAATAATCGACTGAGCAAGGCTTCCGGTCCCTGATGCCAGAATGACGATGCGATAAGGCATCAACGCCGTCCAATACGTGGAATATAAAGTACTAATGCCGCACCGAGAGCTAATTCAGTGGCGATACTGAGTGTGAACTTCCATGGTGAAACACCCATCGCCGACATTGCATCAGTAATCAATGCTCCACTGCCTGCATATGCAACTGCGCCGATAATGAGCACAGATGCGACAAGGGATTGAATAAGAACCTGTAGATTGAATTCAACTGTCCAGCTTGCCAAAAGCGCTCCTGCAATAATTACGACGGAGATACCAAAGAGTGCAAATAGCGAAGTGCCAGATGGGAGTGCGCCAAGTAATGGAAATGCAGGTATAGCATCTAGGTGAAAACTTAGAGGGGAGACAAGAGAGCCCGTGCCAATTGCAAAACCTGTACCCGAAAAGTATCCAAGTGTTGCAACAGCTGCATTTGGAAGATAAAGAAGATTCAGGAGCAGAAGTAGAACTCCACCGAAAATTCCAGGCTCTAGAACTAGTGTTAGATTTTTAACCGTTGAGAGATTAACCAGAAGTGAGATACCTAGAATCACCGATGAAATACCGAGCAGCAGCGAGATAATGCGCGTGCCGAATAGAATTGCCTGACCGAAAACTAATCTACGACCAACCGTAGCCCCACTAATTAAAGTTATGGGCAGTAAAAAAACTGGAACCAAGTACCAGATGGGTTTAACTGCAGTGGTGGCGCTAAAGAGTGCAAAGAGAGTGCCTACGCCTGTGTATAGGAGTGCGAAGCAAATACGAGCAAGTGGCACCATCGAAGTATCACCATCGAGGCGATCAATAATGCGAGAGGTTCCGCTTCGAATAGCAAGGACTGGAACAACAATTGCACCCAGCGGTAGATACGAGAGAAGGCCGGCGGCATTTGCTGGTGGTAGCGCAAGAGAGAATGGAATCTGATGTGCACCCAGCCAGATCCATAAGGCTGCACGCAGTGGATCACCCGTATTGCCTGTTGCACTTCCCGCCGTTGCCCATGCGATAAGTGCGATGAATGAGGTTGGTAGTAAGACGAGTGCGACACTGCGCAGTACTTGGGTCAGTGTTACCCCAAGTATGCGCCCGAACATTCTCTTTATCGCCCTAAAATATCGCGCAGTAACTGCGCTGTTTCACTAGGAGTTTGACCAACCTTTACACCGGCGGCTTCAAGTGCATCTTTCTTTCCCTGCGCCGTTCCCGATGAACCAGAGACGATTGCACCAGCATGACCCATCGTTTTTCCTTCAGGTGCTGTAAAGCCTGCAACATAACCAACGACCGGCTTTGTTACATACTCAGCAATAAATGCGGCGGCACGCTCTTCAGCATCTCCACCAATTTCACCGATCATGACAATCGCAGTGGTATCTGGATCATCTTGAAATGCACGAAGGCAGTCAATGTGTGTTGTTCCAATTACTGGATCTCCACCGATTCCCACTGCAGTGCTAAAACCAATATCACGTAGCTCATACATCATTTGATACGTGAGAGTGCCAGACTTTGAGACTAAACCAATTGGGCCAGCACCTGTGATATCTGCCGGAATGATTCCAACGTTTGACTGTCCTGGGCTAATCAAGCCTGGGCAGTTAGGACCAATAATCCGGGTGGTGCCTTTGCTCAGTGAGTATGCATAAAAACTTGCAGCATCGTGAACTGGAATGCCTTCGGTTATAACAACCACTAGTGGCATTGCGGCGTCGATTGCATCGATGACTGCTGCCTTTGCAAACTTTGGTGGAACGAAAACGACTGAAGTATTTGCACCCGTCGTACTCATTGCTTCGGCAACGGTATTAAAGACTGGGAGTTGATGGCCGTCGATATCAACGACCTGTCCGCCCTTGCCCGGGGTTACTCCACCAACGACTTTTGTGCCAGATGCAAGCATGCGCCGGGTGTGTTTAGTTCCCTCTGATCCCGTCATTCCCTGAACAATGACAACTGATTTTTCATTCAAAAAGATAGCCATTTACTTAGCCGCCAACTCTGCAGCACGATTTGCTGCTCCATCCATCGTGTCGGCCTGTTCAATAAGTGGGTGCGCAGCCTTAGCCAAGATTGCACGTCCCTCGGCAACGTTATTGCCATCTAAGCGCACAACAATGGGCTTGGTGGCTTTAGCGCCAAGGAGCTCGAGAGCCTGCACAATTCCAGTTGCAACCGCATCACATGATGTGATGCCACCAAAGACATTTACAAAGACGCTCTTAACATCCTTATCACCGAGAATTATAGAGAGTCCATCGGCCATGATCTGCGCCGATGCACCGCCGCCAATATCTAAGAAGTTAGCTGGTAGTACACCGCCATGTTTCTTCCCGGCGTAGGCGACGACATCGAGAGTGCTCATTACTAATCCAGCACCATTACCGATTATTCCGACTTGGCCATCTAGCTTTACGTAGTTTAAATCCTTCTCAGCCGCTGCCGCCTCTAGTGCATTTGTTGAAGCGTGATCAACGAGAGCTGCATGATCTGATTGGCGAAACTGCGCATTATCATCGAGAGTAATCTTGCCATCGAGTGCAATGACCTTGCCATCTTTTGTCTTAACAAGAGGGTTAACCTCGACCAAGGTTGCATCCTCTGATTGGAAAACCTCCCACAGTTTTAATAAAACCTCGGCAACTTGATCAGCCACATCTAGCGGAAAGTGTGCAGCAGCGACGATCTCTTTAGCCTTGATCGCACTAATTCCATCAACGGCAGATACGGGAATCTTTGCTAGCTTCTCAGGGGCGGTGCGTGCAACCTCTTCGATATCCATTCCACCTGAAACCGATGCCATCACTAAAAATGTTCGATTTGAACGATCTAGAAGAATCGCTAAGTAATACTCGGATTCAATCGGTGCAGCAGCTGCAATCATTACTGTTCGCACTGTATGACCTTTGATATCCATTCCAAGAATTGCACTAGCTTTTTCGCGTGCATCTACAGCGTTCTCGGCCAGCTTTACTCCACCAGCTTTTCCGCGACCACCTACTTTTACTTGAGCCTTTACAACAACCTTTCCACCGATTGACGTTGCTGCAGCTTCAGCCTCATCTGGCGTCGTTGCAATTGCCGCCGCCAAAACCGGCACGCCATGCTTTTCAAATAACTCTCGTGCCTGATATTCAAAGAGATCCACTGGTACTCCGACCCATGATTAGGAGGTAATCCTAGAGCTTCTCAACGGGGGCATAACGCAGCAGTAATCGCTTCTCGCCGTACTGGCCGAAATTAATCGTCGCCTCGGCCTTATCACCCTCGCCTGCCACCGAAACTACAGTTCCCACGCCAAATGTGTCATGTGACACACGCTCGCCAATTTGTAATTCGATTGCAGAGATCTTCTTGCCTGTCGCGCGAGGTGGTGGTGCAGTTGCAACTTTGGAACGTTTTATTAATGATGCAGATACTGAAGTTGATGATTCATTGCGCCACTCGATTACATCCTCTGGAATCTCATCTAAAAAGCGTGAGGGTGGATTGTAATTAGGTGCACCCCATGTCGAGCGATACTGCGCACGTGAAATATATAAATGTTGACGGGCCCGAGTTAAACCAACGTATGCAAGACGGCGCTCTTCTTCAACCTCATCTTTTTCACCAAGTGTGCGCGAATGCGGAAAGATGCCATCTTCCATTCCAGTTAAGAAGACGGTTGGGAACTCAAGACCTTTAGCCGTATGCAACGTCATCATCGTTACGACCCCACCGTGATCTTCACCCTCTGGAATCTCATCGGCATCGGCGACTAATGAGACCTTCTCCAAAAAGCCTGCAAGTGATATCTCTTCATCCTCTATCAGCTCTTCAAAATCACGCTCTTCATACTCTATCGATACGGCTACAAGCTCTTTTAAGTTTTCAACCCTGACTTCATCTTGTGGATCAGTGCTATCGGCCAACTCTTTTAATAAACCAGATTGTTCGAGCGCTGCTTCAACAATAACTGAGGGTCGAGTTTTAGCTTCTACTAACACATGGAGAGCACTCATCATCGATGTAAAATCTTGAATCGATTGCGCAGCCCGCGCTGGTAGTCCCGTTACTTCTGAGCAGCGCAGCAGTCCCTGCCAAAAAGATACTCCCTGCTCCTGAGCAAAAAGATCAACGTAATCTAAAGATGTATCGCCAATACCGCGCTTTGGAACATTAATGACTCTGCGCAGGGATATCTCATCATCTAAATTAGCTAGAACTCGTAAATACGCTAACAAATCTTTAACTTCTCGGCGCTCATAAAAGCGAAGTCCACCAACAACTTTGTAGGGCAATGCACTACGCATAAAGACCTCTTCAAATACGCGTGATTGGGCATTGGTACGGTAAAAAATCGCGGTGTCTCCGGGCTGTGACTTTTCATCACGCTGCAGTTGGCGAATTTCATCGGCTATAAATCTCGCCTCATCATGTTCATTCTCGGCGACATAACCTGTCAGCAGCGCGCCCGAGCCCGAATCGGTCCATAAGTTCTTCTCTTTGCGACCAACATTCTTAGTTATTACTGCATTAGCAGCGCTAAGAATATTTTGAGTAGATCTATAGTTTTGTTCAAGTAACACTGTTGTGGCATTGGGATAGTCGAGTTCGAACTGCAAGATATTACGGATTGTTGCACCACGAAAGCCATAGATAGATTGATCGGCATCTCCTACAACGCATAGCTCGGCCGGTGGCATGCCATCACTTTCACTGCCAACTAACTCTTTTACTAGGATGTATTGAGCATGATTTGTATCTTGATACTCATCAACTAAGACATGGCGAAAGCGTGACCTGAATCGGGCTTTAGCCTCAGGAAATCGCTGCAGAACTTCTACAGTCTTTAGAATTAAATCATCGAAGTCCATGGCGTTTGCGCGCTGTAATCGTTGTTGATAGACGGTATAGACATCAGCTGTTACCTGCTCGAATTGATTACTGGCAGCATTGACATAATCCTGGGGCCCCATTAATTCATTCTTAGCATTAGAAATCATTGCTTGAAACTGTCGCGCCGGATACCTTTTGGAATCTAAATTGAGTTCTTTGGCAACAATCGTTATCAATCGCAGTGAATCGGCAGAGTCGTAGATAGAAAATGAGTTGCTATACCCCAATCGCATCGCTTCTTGTCGCAAGATGCGCACGCATGCTGAGTGAAAGGTAGATACCCACATCGATTGTGCAACCGGTCCAACTAACTCAGCAACGCGCGCCTTCATCTCGCCTGCTGCTTTATTTGTAAATGTGATTGCCAAAATTTGATATGGCGCAACGTGGCGAGCCGACATCAGATATGCAATACGGCGGGTTAGAACGCGGGTTTTACCTGAACCCGCTCCGGCCACGACTAATAACGGACCTCCAGCATGTGCGACCGCTGCACTCTGTGCTGGATTGAGTTCTGATAGCAGATTCTCAGTACTCGTCATGTTGGTAAGTCTATTAGGCTACGCCGATGGAACCGATCGCCGATAGTGAGATCAAGCGAGTTTTGGTCATAAGTGCCCACCCTGATGATTCAGATTTTGGAGCATCTGGAACAATTGCCCAGTGGGTAAAAAAAGGTATTGAAGTCTCCTATGTCTTTTGTACTAACGGTGATCAAGGTGGCGAAGAGTCAGGCTTTACTAAAGAGGAGATGCCAGCTATCCGTCAGCGTGAACAACGCGAAGCTGGAGCGGCAATCGGTGTCACCGATATTACTTTTCTTAACTATGTTGATGGCCACTTAGAGGCAACTCTTGGACTTCGAAAAGATTTAGTGCGCCAAATTCGTATCGCACAGCCCGATCGCATGCTCTGCCAAAGTCCTGAACGCAATTGGGATCGCATCGGTGCAAGTCATCCCGATCACTTAGCTGCCGGAGAGGCTGCGATTCAAGCCGTTTATCCCGATGCACGTAATCCATTTGCATTCACCGACTTACTTAATGACGAAGGACTACAACCTTGGCGAGTTAAAGAGGTTTGGGTTAGCGCATTTGCTAATCCCGATCACTTTGTGGATATCACAGATACCTTTGACTTAAAAATAAAGGCTTTGCACGCACATGCATCACAGACAGCACACAATGAGAACTTAGAAACAATGGTACGTGAATGGGGAGAGCGCAATGCAGCGGCCGCTGGTTTTGCGCAAGGTCGAATCGCTGAAGCCTTTAAGATTGTGAATACGAACTAACTAACACGCACCTTTGTGAGTGCAACTGTTGTATTAGGTGTGCCATCTCCGCCGCCACCTTTAACTCCAGCTTTAGCGATCGCTTGGACAATATCTAAGCCCTTGGTGATCTTTCCCCAAATTGTGTAGTCAGGACCCAGGCTCGTATCGGCAAAGACTAAAAAGAACTGGCTGCCGTTAGTGCCAGGACCTGAGTTAGCCATGGCTACGGTGCCTGCTGGGTAGTTATTTAGGGCGTTTGCTGGAAGGTTTTCATCGGGATATGAAAATCCAGGCCCACCCCTACCTGTTGCAGTTGGATCTCCGCACTGGAGAACATAGATACCTGCAGTTGTTAAGCGATGACATAGCGAGCCATCGAAGTAGCCAGCCTTTGCAAGGGTAGACATCTCAGTAAGTGTCCATGGCGCTTTATTGCCTACCGTCGTAATAACAATTGTTCCGCAGTTGGTTGTAAGAGTAAATGTCTTAGGAAGTTTGGTTGAGGGCTTTTCTGCAGGCTTTACTATCATTTCAGTGTGACCAACAGCCTTAGTAGGGGTGCACTTAACCTTTGCGGCAGCTTGTGTAGGTGTAAGGCCAACTAATGTAATAGTTACGACTACTGCAGCTGCTATGAGTTTCTTCATGATTATTCCCATTCGATTGTTCCTGGCGGTTTACTGGTGATATCTAACACGACTCGATTAACTTCGCGTACCTCGTTAGTAATGCGTGTCGAGATTTTTTCAAGCACATCGTAGGGAACTCTTGACCAATCTGCAGTCATTGCATCTTCACTCGATACGGGACGAAGGACTATTGGATGACCATAGGTACGACCATCGCCCTGCACGCCAACGCTTCGAACATCGGCTAATAAAACTACTGGGCACTGCCAGATATCGCGATCAAGACCGGCAGCTTTGAGTTCGAATCGGGCGATAGCATCTGCCTCGCGCAGAAGATCTAAGCGCTCCTGAGTAACTTCACCAACGATACGAATTCCAAGACCTGGACCAGGAAATGGTTGGCGCCAGACAATCTCGTCTGGCAGACCTAGTTCTAGACCAACATGACGTACCTCATCTTTAAACAGTGTACGTAGTGGTTCGATAAGCGAAAACTTCAAATCATCAGGCAGGCCGCCAACGTTGTGATGAGATTTAATATTTGCCGTACCCGTACCACCGCCAGATTCAACAACATCTGGATAGAGCGTGCCCTGTACTAAGAATTCCACCTCGCCACCAGATGCGATATCACGCGCAGCCTTTTCAAATGAGCGGATGAATTCTCGGCCAATGACTTTGCGTTTTTCCTCTGGATCGGTAATTCCTTTGAGTGCGGCTAAAAAAACCTCTTTAGCATCAACAACAACTAAGTTAACCCCGGTGCTAGTAACAAAGTCGCGCTCTACCTGCTCGGCCTCACCTTTTCGCAGTAAACCATGATCGACAAAGACACAAGTGAGTTGACTACCGACTGCACGTTGAATAATCGCAGCGGCAACGGCAGAGTCCACGCCACCTGATAGACCACAGATCACACGCTTGTCACCGATCAACGCCTTGGCATTTGCGGTTTCGGTTTCAACGATATTTCTTGTGGTCCATGTTGCATCGCATCGAGCGATGTTGACCAACCAATTCTGCAAAATCGCTTGGCCATGCTCTGAATGTAAAACCTCTGGGTGAAACTGCACTCCAGCTATATCCCCACGTGCATTTTCAAAAGCTGCAATTGCTGTATCGGTAGTGCTGGCGCAGATAGAAAAACCGGCCGGTGCAGCTGTGACGGCATCTCCATGTGACATCCATGCCTTTTGTGCAACTGGTAGTCCACTAAATAACTTTGATTCAGTATCTGCTTTTACATCAGTGCGACCGAACTCTGATTTACCAGTCTGGCTCACTACCCCACCAAGGGCTGCAGCCATGAGTTGAAATCCATAGCAGATTCCAAAAATTGGAACGCCTAATCCAAATATCGCCGCATCAAAGCTCGGTGCATTATCGGCATAGACACTCGATGGTCCACCAGAGAGAATAATCGCCGATGGATTCTTGGCGCGTACTTCGGCCGCAGTTATCGTCGAAGGAACGATCTCGCTAAAGACCTTGGCCTCTCGCACTCGCCGTGCAATCAACTGGGCATACTGGGCCCCAAAATCGACTACAAGTACGCCGCGATCATTAGGCACGGTGAATAAGTACCTCTACGCGCTGGAACTCTTTAACATCTGAATAACCACATGTGGCCATTGCGCGGCGCAGAGCACCAAATAGATTCATCGATCCATCAGATGTATGTGATGGTCCCAATAAAATCTCTTCTAACGTTCCGACCGTGCCTACTGCAACGCGCTCTCCGCGTGGCAGTACCTGGTGGTGTGCCTCTGAGCCCCAGTGCCAACCAAGTCCAGGTGCCTGCGTAGCTTTTGCAAGAGGTGAGCCCATCATTACAGCATCTGCCCCACATGCAATCGCCTTTGCAATATCACCACTACGACCAACTGCTCCATCGGCGATTACATGAACGTAGCGCCCACCGGACTCATCTAAATATTCGCGGCGTGCAGATGCGACCTCGGCAACTGCCGATGCCATAGGAACTTCGATTCCCAAAACTTTACGCGTTGTGTGTGCCGCGCCGCCACCAAAGCCAACCAATACTCCTGCAGCACCTGCGCGCATTAGGTGCAGCGCGGCATTCGCAGTTGCAACACCGCCAACAATGACAGGGACATCAAGCTCATAGATAAACTTCTTTAAATTCAGCGCCTCGGTTTCTGCGGCAACATGTTCGGCACTTACCGTTGTTCCACGAATTACAAAAATATCTACACCAGCATCGATAACCGCCTTGTGTAGTTGAGCTGTGCGGGCCGGTGATAATGATGCAGCCACAGTTACTCCGCCATCGCGGATCTGTTGGATTCGCGCTTTAATGAGCTCGGGCTTAATAGGTTCGGTATAAATCTCTTGCATGCGCTTGGTTGCATGTTTATCTGGCATCGATGCGATCTCACCTAGCGGTATACGTGGATCCTCATACCGTGTCCATAAACCCTCAAGATTTAAAACACCTACGCCACCCAATCGCCCGATTTCTATCGCAGTTTCAGGGGATACAACTGAGTCCATAGGCGCTGCCAACATGGGTAGATCAAATTTGTAGGCATCTATCTGCCATGTAGTAGAGACTTCTTCGGGATCGCGCGTACGACGGCTGGGAACAATTGCGATGTCATCAAAGGAGTACGCACTTCTGGCACGCTTTCCGGGTGCTATTTCAATCTCGCTCATGAGCGGCCCTTCGCTTGGTAGTTAGGTGCATCGGCGACATGTGCAACATCGTGTGGATGGCTCTCCTGCAGCCCGGCTGCAGTAATCTGAATTAAACGGCCCTCGCGGCGCAGCGTTTCAATATCAGGGGCTCCTGCATATCCCATTCCAGATCGAAGGCCGCCAACTAATTGATGGACAACATCTTCAACACTTCCGCGGAAAGCGACTTTGCCCTCAATGCCCTCGGGTACAAGTTTATCTTCGGATAAAACATCGTCCTGCATGTAGCGATCCTTTGAATAGGATTTTTGCTCACCACGTGATTGCATCGCAGCTAATGAACCCATGCCGCGATAGGCCTTGTACTTAACCCCATCAATCTCAACTAACTCCCCCGGTGACTCTTGACATCCTGCTAGCAATGAACCGAGCATTACCGAGTTAGCACCGGCGACGATTGCTTTAACAATGTCACCTGAATACTGCAATCCACCATCGGCGATTAATGGAATACCTGCTTTGTTACACGCCTTCGCCGCCTCCATGATCGCAGTAATCTGTGGAACACCAACACCTGCAACGATTCGAGTGGTACAAATTGATCCTGGACCAACACCAACTTTGACGGCATCGGCACCTGCGTTAATTAATGCCTGTGCACCTGAACGTGTTGCAACATTGCCACCGATTATTTGAGTTGTTGGTGAAAACTTTTTAATCCGTGCAATTGCATCAAGGACTGCACGGTGATGACCATGGGCTGTATCAACGACGACAACATCAACACCGGCAGCAATCAGGGCTTGGGCGCGAGCAAAGCCATCATCACCAACACCCACGGCAGCTCCTGCAAGACCAACGTTTTTTACTAATTTAACGTGTGTGACTTGATCTGCGATTGGCAGATTACGGTGAATAACTCCGATTCCACCAGCCTTAGCCATTGCAATTGCCATCTCAGATTCAGTGACCGTATCCATCGCCGATGAGATCAATGGAACCGCGATTGAGATCGTACGAGTTAACTGCGTTCTTGTATCGACCTCGGAGGGCACTACATCAGAGGCATCGGGAAGTAGAAGGACATCGTCGTAGGTCAGGCCAAGCATCGCCACTTTATCGTTCTCGCTCATTGGCCCTCCTTAATCCGTGAAGGTGGGCAGTCTATCGGGGCTTTAGAGCCCGACTGCACGCTCGATTTCAAGGCAGGCCTGCGTAATATCCTCGACAATAGCAACGTCACTGCACTCTTTGCGATCCCAACCAGGTCCACCCAGAACTATTCGCGGAGCTGGTCGCACAACTGGTAACTCTCGGAAGAACTCAGGCAAAGCATTTTCCTGCAACTGCGCCCACAAAAAAACTGCGGGAGGTGCAGATCTCCTCATTACTGCAGAGATTGCGTCCAGGGGCGTACGTGATCCAAGGAAATATGTCTCGATTCTTCGCTCAGCAAGTGCTGCAGCTAAGGCGTGCAAAGCAAGTGAATGAAGCTCGGCTCCAACTGCAGCTAAAAGAACAGGGCGAGAGTTAAGTGGTTGCTTAACCTCTTTAACGCAATCACGGAGAATTTGTATAAGAACTTCCGTGAGTAGATGCTCTATATCAATTCCCTCACCAGTCTCTTCCCAGTGTTTTCCAACTAAAAAGAGCAGGGGGCTGATGACCTGTGACCAAGTGGAGTCGACTCCATATTGAGCTAAATCTTTGTAGATCTCACCTTCAATAAAAGCCTTATCGAAATTACATGCAGCTTTATACAACGCCTTCACTAACTCATCGCGAGATTCGTGCTCGTAGTTAATCTCTTCAATTTTTAATAAACCTTTATGGCTGATAGCTATCTCTGCCGCCTCACATGGAGCGACCCCTGTTGCAATGAGTCGACGCATCGTCATTAACTTGGCCACATCTGATGGGGAGTATCGTCGATGCGAGCCGGCCTCATGGCCCGAGGCTCCAAGGCCATAGCGGCGATCCCATGTGCGCAGAGTGGAAGGGGCGAGCCCAAGCAGACGGGCAACGGCCGCTACGCTCAAATTCCCTTCGGCTGTGGCCATGTGCCTATCGTTGCGCTTAGTGGGCTAACTCACCACCCCAAACACGCTCAACAACCGGCTTATACCCCCGCGACACTTGAACAACCTATGACGCGGTTGTACTGTGGGGATATGGCCGAACTATCACGACTACCCCGCCCCGTTGCAGATGAATGGGAGTGGCAGTATCAAGGTGCATGCCGTGACTTACCTTCTGAGATGTTTTTTCATCCAGATGGAGAGCGGGGCCCACGTCGGCGCAACCGCGAAAATACTGCCAAAGCCGTCTGTGCAACCTGTCCAGTAATGCTGGCATGTCGTGCGCATGCACTTGCAGTTCAAGAGCCATATGGAATCTGGGGCGGATTATCTGAAGATGATCGCTTGTCAGTAATTACTCGCGATGCAGATTCAGAAATTGTGCATGCATCATAAAGTTTAACTCTCCTCCTGAGTTAATGACAGGAAAAACCCCCTACAGAGAAAACTGTAGGGGGTTTTTATTTCAACTTCTTTTAGTGCGAGTGACCGCCTGGGCCATGTGAATGACCAGCGCCACCTGCATCTGCAGGTGCATCTGCTGGACGCTCGAAGACAACTGCCTCAGTTGTAATAAACATTGCAGCAATTGATGCAGCATTTGCAAGTGCTGAACGAGTTACCTTCACTGGATCGATGACACCATCTTTTGCAAGATCGCCATAAACATCAGTTGCAGCGTTAAAGCCTTCGTTATCTTTCATCGCACGAACTTTTGCAACTACTACGTAGCCTTCAAGTCCAGCATTTTCTGCAATCCAACGAAGTGGCTCATCGCAGGCTTTGCGAACTAAGCGAACTCCGACGGCCTTATCGCCAGTGAAGCCAAGATCGCCCTCTAGAACATCGGCTGCATGCACAAGTGCTGCGCCTCCGCCAACGACGATTCCCTCTTCAACAGCTGCGCGCGTTGCAGAGATTGCATCTTCAAGACGGTGCTTCTTCTCATTGAGTTCGACCTCAGTGTGTGCGCCGACTTTGATAACGCAGACGCCGCCAGCAAGCTTTGCTACCCGCTCTTGCAACTTCTCTTTATCCCATGAGGAGTCAGAGTTTTCAATCTCTTTGCGAAGTTCATTTACACGACCAGCGACTGCTGCCTTGTCTCCTGCGCCTTCGATGATTGTTGTTGCATCTTTTGAGACCACGATGCGACGTGCACGACCAAGATCTTCCAATGTTGCAGCATCTAACTTCATGCCAACCTCTGCTGAAATAACCTGTCCACCGGTTAGTGTTGCAATATCTTGCAACATCGCTTTACGACGATCGCCAAAGCCAGGTGCCTTAACGGCAACAGAGGCAAAGACTCCGCGCATGCGGTTAACAACCAGTGTAGAAAGAGCTTCACCCTCAATATCATCGGCGATTATTAATAGCGGCTTTGATGAGGCAGAAACCTTTTCAAGGATTGGAAGCAGGTCCGCTAAGGCAGAGATCTTTCCGGCCGAGATAAGAACGTATGCATCCTCAAGGATAGATTCCATGCGATCTTGATCGGTTACGAAGTATGGAGAGATGTAACCCTTGTCGAACTGCATGCCTTCAGTGAACTCAAGATCTAGTCCAGTAGTTGATGCCTCTTCCACAGTAATAACGCCATCTTTACCGACTCGGTCCATGGCCTCTGAGATTAAATCTCCAATAGCGCGATCTTGGGCTGAGATTGTTGCAACATCTGCAATCTGTGCCTTCCCACTTACTGGAGTTGCCTGTGCGCTAAGTTTTTCAGAGACTGCAGCAACTGCAGCTTCGATTCCGGCTTTAATATCCATTGGCTGTGCGCCAGCGGCTAAGTTACGGATTCCCTCTTTAACCATTGCTTGGGCTAGGACTGTCGCAGTTGTTGTTCCGTCTCCGGCAACATCGTTAGTCTTAGTTGCTACTTCTTTAACTAACTGTGCACCCATGTTTTCAACTGGGTCAGAGAGTTCAATCTCTTTAGCAATTGTCACACCATCATTTGTAATAATTGGGGCGCCGAAAGATTTAGCGATAACAACATTGCGACCCTTAGGCCCAAGGGTTACCTTGACTGTGTCGGCAAGAATATTGACGCCACGCTCCATCGCACGACGTGCGTGGTCATCGAATTGAAGGGACTTTCCCATCTACTTCTCGATTACAGCGAGAATGTCGCGAGCTGAAAGCACCAAGAGGTCATCTCCGCCGTGCTTGATTTCAGTTCCGCCGTACTTGCTGTACAAAACAACGTCTCCAACTTTGACATCCATTGGAACGCGAACGCCATCATCGAAGCGACCTGGTCCAACGGCGATGACTACGCCCTCCTGTGGCTTCTCTTTAGCTGTATCTGGGATTACTAGCCCTGATGCCGTTGTTGTCTCAGCCTCGTTTGTCTTAATAACGATGCGATCTTCTAGTGGCTTAATTGCCATGTACATAGCTCCTCTTGTGCGTTGTTTTCCTCGTGCGGGTCCGTTAGCAGTGTGGGCCCGTGAGTGCTAACGCCAAGGGTATTAGCCCATATTCCCAACGGCAAATCGGCTAGTTAAGGCTCACAGCCTCCACTGGCAGGTTGGAATCGGCATCAAAGGCGATTGGGCTGGGGCTGCGCCCGGCCGAGACCATAAGGGAGCCAAGGGCTGCGACCATCGCCCCGTTATCAGTGCACAAACCTGGGGCAGGAATCCGAAGGCGAATACCAGCTTTGTCACAGCGCTCCTGGGCAATTGCGCGAAGACGTGAGTTAGCGGCCACGCCCCCAGCGATCAGTAGCGACTCGATGCCCGTTGCTTTACATGCTGCAAGTGATTTAAGAAGTAAGACATCAACGATCGCCTCTTGGAAAGATGCTGCGACGTTGGCCTTTGCATAATCAGGGGTGGCCTCTAGATATCTGGCAACGGCAGTCTTTAATCCAGAGAATGAGAAATCAAATGGACGGCTCTGCCAATCATTAGATGTTGTTAGGCCGCGCGGAAAATCTATTGACTGGGCATCGCCATCTTTAGCAAGTGAATCAATTGCAGGACCGCCCGGAAAACCTAACTTCATCACACGTGCAATTTTATCAAAGGCCTCACCGGCTGCATCATCCATCGTTGCACCGAGTTTAATAATTGATCCTGTGATGTCATCGACTTGTAAAAGAGATGAGTGACCGCCACTAACCAGTAACGCAATTGTTGGCTCTAAATCCTGCTCATGCGTGAGTGCATCAACACTGATGTGGGCCGCTAAATGATTAAGTGCAAAAATCGGTTTATCCAAGCCAAGTGCTAATCCCGTTGCCGCTCCCACTCCGACCAGTAATGCACCAACTAAACCAGGACCAGCGGTAACTGCAACGGCATCAATATCAGAGAGTGAAATCTTGGCAGAATTTAGCGCCTGTGTGATCGTCGGCTGCATCGCCTCTAGGTGCGCACGACTTGCTATCTCTGGAACAACTCCCCCAAAACGGGCATGTTCTTCAACACTCGATGCAATGACATTGGCCAATAATGTTCGTCCACGAACAATTCCAACGGCGGTCTCATCACAGGATGTTTCAATACCTAAAACAATTGGCTGGCTCATGAGAGCTCCAATCGCATTACTTGGGCATTAAGGCCCGCACCAAAATAATCCTCACGTACATT